>Ga0116161_1001099_pt1 | contig 28818 bp, 17 predicted proteins | sample AD_JPNAS3_MetaG_FD_89877 | JGI IMG/M metagenome (GOLD analysis project Ga0116161, IMG submission 89877) | Active sludge microbial communities of municipal wastewater-treating anaerobic digesters from Japan - AD_JPNAS3_MetaG | ecosystem: Engineered > Bioreactor > Anaerobic > Digestate | place... | reverse complement strand
CCCCCAGCAAGTTCGGGACTCCGGGTCGGACTCCCGAACTTGTTCGGGCCGCCCCCCAACAAGTCGGGGACTCCGGGTCGGACTCCCGAACTTGTTCGGGCCGCCCCCCAGCAAGTTCGGGACTCCGGGTCGGACTCCCGAACTTGTTCGGGCCGCCCCCCAGCAAGTCGGGGACTCCGGGTCGGACTCCCGAACTTGTTCGGGCGTTGCCCCAAGAGCCGCCCGAGTTCCTCCAGTTCCCTCAGTTCCTTGTCTAGGAGGAGAGTGTGACAGATTTCGCTTTGCTCAAGGACCTCGTCGTCAAGAACACCACCAAGATCGTGCTCCTGGTGCTCGATGGCATCGGCGGCCTGCCGGTGATGCCGGGCGGGCCGACGGCGCTGGAGGCGGCGCACACGTCCAATATGGACCGGCTGGCGGCCGAGGGCATCTGCGGGCTGCACGAGCCGATCGGGCCGGGCATCACGCCGGGCAGCGGACCCTCGCACCTGGCCGTCTTTGGCTATGACCCCATCAAGTACGAGATCGGCCGCGGCGTGCTGGAGGCGGTGGGCATCGACTTTGCGCTCACGCCGCAGGACCTGGCGGCGCGTGGCAACTTTTGCACCGTCGACGCCGCCGGCAATATCACCGATCGCCGCGCCGGGCGCATCGCCACCGAGATCAGCGCCAAGCTGGCGGCGCGGCTGCAGGCCGAGGTCAAGCTGCCGGGGGTGCAGGTGTTCGTCTCGCCGGTGAGGGAGCACCGCTTTGTGCTCGTGCTGCGCGGCGAGGGGCTGGTGCCGGCGCTGAGCGAGACGGACCCCCAGGTATTGGGCAAGCCGCCGCTGCCGGTACAGCCACTGGCGCCCAAGGCGGCGCACACCGCCGACCTGGTGAACCGGTTCGTCGATCAGGCGCGGCGCATCCTGGCCGACGCGCACCCGGCGAACATGGTGCTGCTGCGCGGCTTTGCCAAACACCCCACGCTGCCGCAGATGGCCGACGTCTATGGCCTGCGCGCCGCGGCGATTGCGGCCTACCCCATGTACCGCGGGCTGGCCAAGCTGGTGGGCATGACGGCGCTGCCTACGGGCATGGCGCTCGACGACGAATTCGCCGCCCTCGAGCAGGGCTGGGCCGACTATGACTATTTCTACCTGCACGTGAAAAAGACCGACTCCAGCGGCGAGGACGGCAACTATGAGGCCAAGGTGCACGTCATCGAAGAGGTAGACCGGCTCGTGCCGCGGCTGATGGCCTTGAAGCCCGACGTGGTGGTCATCACCGGCGACCACTCGACACCGGCGGCGCTCAAGGGGCATAGCTGGCACCCGGTGCCCACGCTGCTCTGGGCGCCCACCTGCCGGCCCGACCTGACGACGAGCTTTGGCGAGCGCGCCTGCACGCAGGGCAGCCTGGGGCGCTTCCCGGCGGTCGATATCATGCCGCTGGCCCTGGCCCACGCCCTGCGCCTGACCAAGTTCGGCGCGTAAACGCCAGACACCTGACAGGTCTCCCGAAGACCTGTCAGGTGTCGTCATTGTGAGCCTCATCGCTTTGCCCTCCGTTTTCACACAAGAGCGGTGGTGGGCGGCGCCAACTGCGCGAGGGCCAAGGCGTGATAGGCAGGCCAGCAGCCCGCACCGACGCGTTCTCACATCTCCTTGCTGTCCCTCACAATAATGTTCCTGAGCAGCGTGTTGCTCTTGCCGTCCTGCAGAGCGGCCGTCAACCCTCCTCCGGGGTCTTGCTCATATTCGGCGGTCACATCGACAACGATGCGAAGAACTCTGGGCGCCTGCGACTGCAGTGGCTTGAGGATACTGCTGAACAGGGCGGTCAACTCCCGTAGTGAGCTTAGGGTACCCCGAACTGTGACGACGCGTCCCCGGTCTGACTCTACGCCGCCGGCCCCTCCCTTCAGGACCACTGAAACCCATCCCGACTTGAGCGCCTCCATATCTGTAGGTATGTTTGCCTCAGGGCCGCTGGGCCCCACATGATAGGCCAACTCTTGACTAGTCACAAGCTCTCTGAGAGCGAGATGGAACGACTTGTCGTCTATCGGAACGTTCCGGCCTTTGGCAACATATGCGTAGATGGCCGACACACGGGCCGGCTGGCCACCACCGTTGACGGCCACCACAGCATCCCTTACCTCTTCGACGGTGACCTGTGTCGGTTGGGTGGTGATGGCCTCATACAACGTAGGCCGCAGGAGCACCCACCTCTGGCCAATCTGTGGCTGCTCCTGGGGAGGCAGGGCCATCTGCTTGAAGTAGAGGGCTGTATAGCTGTCGCGTTGGTCGCGCGGGCTGTCGTCGTTGGTCAGGTGGCCCAGGGCAAACAGCCCTTTCTGCTGGCCAACACGAAGTGTGTCCAACAGGGTGTTCTGGTCTCGCAGCACGGGCAGTGCAACCTGCCGGCAAAAGCGCTCCCATAGCTCGCGAGTCGTCACCGATAGTTGAGCCCGCGGCCAGGTGTGCTCCTGGTAGCGGTCCAGCAGCACCTCGGGGGTCAGCTCGGTCATGATGGATTGTCCTGCTCCCGAGGAGCTCGTCAAGCGCTCCCAGGCCAAAGGGGCAATGAGCTTGCCCGGGCCATAGTGGCCAGAGCGTACGGTCGAGAGCTTGACGACGCTGGCGTTGCCCTCGCGTGCCACCGTCGGCAGCAGAGCCCAGCAATAGGCGCTGATAAGGCCGCGGATAACGGCTGCGGATGCACTCTCCATACGGGCTGTGACAATGCTCTGCTGGGCGCCACCGATACGGTCCCATTCGCCCGAGTTGCGCTGTATCTTGCTCCAGCTCAAATAGTCTGCTGCCGCCTGTTTGGCCAGTTTGATGCCGCCTTCGTCGGCCGCACAGAAAACGAGGGTGTTGCGGTTCTGCCGCAACAGGTCGCCCCGTCTGTCCAGCATGGCCAGACAGGCCCGCTCGGTGTCACCGCTTGCCACTCCCTCGGTCACGGTGTACTGGGAGTCGAGCACGATGAGCTTGAGAGCCTCGTCATCAGGCACCGCCTGGCTATCCTCCGGGCGGTAGTGGACCTGGAATCCATGCCCTGGCATTTTGTCGCCCAGGGCATTCCTGGTGGTAGTATTCTGCATGTGGGCGTCAACCTCGCCCGGCGTCAGGTTAGTGTAGTGGGTGTATTGCAGGCTAAGGACGTTGGGCTGTTTGCGGAACTGGTAGCGCGACTCCTCCCAGAAGTAGTAGAACAGACTGCGCTCAAAGCGGGCCAGGATGTCGTCCCACACGGACTCCGGAACGCCCGGCCTGCTGCAAGCCAACCTCAGCCCCTCCCGTGTGGCAGAAGGAACCTCGCCGCCGCCCACGCTGTAGAGCAATATGGTGGTCGCCAGCCCCTGAGCCAGGCTTCCAGTCTGGTGTTGTCGGTCCAGCAACTGGGCCTTGGCCAACTCGCTCCCCGGCTGGGCTGCGATATCGGTGCCGATGACCGTCTCCCACTGCTCGTCGCCGGCGACGCGGCGCGCCATGCCGCGCAGGTCGCCAACCCCCAGGTCGACGTCACAACATTGGATGAGGGCGTTCTCACATCCCTCGCGGCGGGTCCACAGCTGCTGCAGCGCCAGGGCCAGAAAGCGCAGAGTATCGCGGGTCTCCTGAAAGCCTGCGCACGCCCCCCAGCGCTCATAGAGCACGGAGATGAGCTCGGGATGGAAAGGATAGCTGTGGGCTATCAGGCGCTCATAGTCGGCGCCCATCTTCTCCGCCGGCAGGCTGCCCAGACTGGCATAGAGCTGGCGGTAGCCCTTGGCCGTTGCCGCGGCGCTCTCTCCGTCCACCTGTTCAAAGAGGCGCCGGCGGACGACCTCGTGTATCTCGCTACGCTGCACAGGGCGAATGGCCGTGGCCTCGCGCAGCACATGCTCGTTGAGTCGCTCCAGCCAGGCCATAGCGCCATCGCTCAGCATGTCCTCGCGGCTGGCGGTGAGGGAGACGATCATCACGGCGCCACGTGCGGCATTGACGGCGTCGGTCAGCTCGCGCAGAAAAGCCACGGTCTGCTCGGCCAGGCTCCTTTCCGCCGTCTTGATGCCGGTTACCTTGTCCACATAGTGCAAAGTCTCGTCAAAGAGGATTGCACAGGGCCCTGCATGCCGCAGCAACTCTACGAGCGCCTGGTCGCCGGGCGAGACGAGCGTCTCGTCGTTTTGGGCGACCAGGGCATAGGCGGCCGGGCCGCCGAGCTGATAGGCCACCTCGCCCCACAGGGTACGAATCTGTAGCCCCTCAGGGGTAGCGCGCCCCAGAGGGTTGAGGCTGGTGCCTGGAATGACTGCCACCTGGGCCCTGGGTGGCCGCCCCAGGCCGGCTGCCTGCACGATAGCGGCAACATCGGCCACCTGCATGGCCTCTTCAGGATGCTTGAGCAGATGGAAAGCTGCCAGCTCGGAATGGCTTTTGCCGCCGCCAAAACCGGTCTGCAGCCACAGCACACCGTTCAGATCGCGGTTGCCGGCGACCCGCTGCAGAACGCGCGCAAGCAGGTCTCGCAGGCCATCGGTGAAGTAGGTCTTTTGGAAGAACAGGCGCGCATCGAGGTACTCGTCCGCACCCTCCCCTCGGGCAACGTGGCCCAGCTTGGCATCGAAGAGCCCTTCGTTGACGCGCCCTTTCGCAATATCCTCGTGCGGGGTGACCGCCTGCCACCATGCTTTCATCGTCCCCTGCCTCCCGGAAGCCGCCTTTGCCGGCGCCCCCTTACAGCGGAAAATCCAGAGTAAGCTGTGTCGCCTCGCCTGGTTTGCCCTTGCGATTGTGACTGCCCCAAATGCCCAGCATGCCCAACAGCAGGCGCCGCTCGGCGGATTCCTGGGGCTGCAGCTCGGCCAGGGCCAAAGCTACGCGGCGGGCCGGCTCCCCCTGGCCCTCCAGAAGCTCGGCCAGCTCCTCGCGCCGGTTATCGCGCCACAGCAGCGCGGCGGCATAGACGATATCGACCAGCGGGGCCTGGCCGGCGATGATGCGCGGCAGGGCAGTGCCCAGCAGCTCGGGGCGCTGCTCTGGGCCCCGCAGTAGCATCTTCTTGGAGCCGTTGTGGCGGCCAATCATCCCGCGACGCTCCAGCTCGCCCAGCTCGACGCCGGTGGCCTTGTCGAGGAGGAGTGCGGCGCCGGTCTCGACAGCGTTGTTGCCATAGGTCCAGCGCCACAGCAGGGCGAACTGCGTCTCGGGGTCCACCTCGCCGGGGTCCAGCCCCCGCAGGGCGCGCTCCAGCGAAAACTCGACGACCGTCTGGCGCACCAAGGTGAGGAAGCTGGCCACGGAGACGGGCTGGCCGTTGGCGTAGCGCACCTCGGCGAAACGGGAGTAAGCCGAGAGGGCTGGCCCGATGGCGCTGACGAAAAAGTCGGCGCCGCCGATGCCCGCGGCCCAAAAGCGGTCCAGGGCCTGGCGCACGGCAATGCGCATCTCGGGCAGCACCTGGTCCAGATAGCCGGTGCGCTCGCCCTGCCGTTTGCGGCAGACCAGCAGAATGGTCGCCGCCAGCATGGCGCCGCCCAGCCAGTCACGCCGGGCCGCCGTTTCGGTTTCGATGGGCCAGGAGGCCGTCACCTGCAGGCCGGCGCGGATGAGTGCGGCGACCAAAGCCTCCCAGGCGCTGGTCGCCTGATGGGCGTACATTACCATGGCGATGCCGTCGGGCTTCAGCACCCGGCGTAGCTCGCTCAGCGCACGAGAGAGGCCATCCTCAAAAGCCTTCTGTGCTTTCGCTTTGCTCCCATGCCGACCTGGGTCAGCCACAATCTCAGCTGCCTTGGGCGTCATAGCCGAGGGAAAGTGCTCGGGCAGGATATCGCTCAGAGCACGGTGCAGCCAGACGTACTGCATGTCGGCCAGGTAGCTGTACCCAACGCTATCATAATAGGGCGGGTCGGTGAGCACAGCGTCGAAATGGTCATCGGGGAAGGGCGGCTGGGCTGCATCGCCCCAGCCCACCTTCGCAGGTGCCTCGGCTGCACCAATCAGGCGTCGAATCGCAGGCAACGCCCAGCGCAGAGTGCTGGCCCAACTGCCGGAGCCATCGGCCAACGGGTTGGCCTCGACATAGTCCCACAGCATCGGCAGGCGATGGCCTCCGGTTGCCGCCTGGACGTTGTCTCGGGTGTTGTCCCATCTGGACCCTTCAGACATCCTCAACACCAGCCGGCTCACCGTCAGCGCCAGGTAGAGGGCCACGGTGCGGGCCTCCGCGGCGCCACTGCCGGCGGCCAGCAACGCATCATGCGCCGCGCTCACACCCTGGCAGAAGGTAGCGAGCGCCAACTGCTGGCGGGCGTTGTGCATCTCGCCCCAGGTCTCTACGCCATAGGGAGTCACGTTGAGCCAGCGTCCGCCGGTTGTAGCTATGGGTTCGTCCGGCACCAGTGCCAGGAAGGGGTCGTCGTGATTGGCGATGGCCTCCGCAAGGGCGCTTTGTGCGGCTGCATAGGCGGCGCGGTCGTCATCAGTGGCGGGGCGAAAGCGCATACCCGACTTCCCTTCCCCTCCGACGGCCACCGCCAGAAGCAAACGGCCATCCTGCTTGGCCATGCACTGGGCCTTGACTTCGTAGGGGGAAAGGGTCTGGAGGCAGAAAGGGCACTGGACCGAACCGCGGGCCATGGTGCCCCGGTCAGGGCCATCGGCGACTGCGGCGGCGCCAATGAACACCTCGACCTCGAAGGTGCGGTTCGGCTGAGGGATCAGGCGATACGCTACGGGCGGCTTGTCGTTGCGGCGGCTGAGCCAGCGGTGGGCAATGAGCGGAATCTCGGCGCCACAGGCTGGGTTGGTGCAGCGCACCGTCTTGGCCCAGAAGAAAGCCTCGGGCGCGCCACCATCCGCAGCGTGGTAGTACGGCGCCAACTGGGGGCGCACCCAGTCCAGCAACCAGGCGCCCCAGGCTTCCACAGCCTGCACCAGGTTGCCGGTGCGAGGGGCATCCGGCTCGTCCAGCAGGGTTGGCTCGCGAACGGGCAGGCGGAAAGCCGTATGGGCAAAGCGCATGGGGTAATCCACCGTAGCCAGCAGGGTCAGCACGGCCACAGGATTGAGGTCCAGGGCGTGGGCCTCACAGCCCAGCCGGATGGCCTCCAGGGGTAGGGACCCACCCCCGGCGAAAGGATCCAGAACGCGGGGCTGTTCGCCGGCAAAGGTGGCTCTGATGTAGCGGCGCATCTCTGCCAGACGCTCTTTCTTGGTCTGCGGCGCTGTCTCGCTCAGGGTGTCGGTGATGAGGCTCAGAAGCTCCAGCCGCCCCTGCTCGGTGTTGGGTGCATCCACCAGGGCAGCAAAGGTGGCAGCGCGACAGGCCGCCAGCGGCCGCCGCGCGAACCAGGTGTGGATGGTGTGGATAGCGCCGTAGGAGATGGATTTGCTGCTCTCCCGGCTTATCTCGGCCAGGGGCAGCAGCTCTTCGATCAGACGCCGTTGCTGGCTCATGGGGTTCCTTCGTCCGCTGCCGCCCGCCAGGTAGCTGCGTCAAAGCCATAGTGCGCGCCAGTATGCAGCACCACATCGGGCGCCATGCGGGTCAGCGGGTCGCGCACCACAGTGACGGGCGCCTGGCCCAAGGGGTCAGTGACGATGTAGAGGTAGAACGAGCCCCGCAAGCGTTGGGCGGCGCGGCGCTCGTTTTCAGACATGAAGATGCGGCCGGTGGTGGTGCCCTTGACCTCGATACAACGCGGGCCGCCGGGGCCAGTGCTATGGAGGTCATAGGGGTGCAGGTAATGGTCGCCGGTGAGGTCGGTCACCTCTCGACCGTGGGCCTGCTCGTACCGCACCACGGCAGCCATGGCCGCTTCCGCTACTTCTGGCCTCAGGTCACGCAGCTCGACCACAGGCGGCTCCGCCAGGGGCAGCACCGCCGACACCCCAAGGATCTCCGCAAACGTCAGCGAGCAGGCCTCCTCGCGCGCCAGTTGCTCCTGAAGGGCGCTCAGGCGACACTGAGCCTCGTGCAACCCCCTCTCGGCCACATCTGCGTCTAGCTGCATCTCCCACACGGCCTCTTGGTAGGCCTGGTCCGCCAGTGCGACGGCCCGTGTTGCTTCGGAGACTAGAGAGGCTCGCCTTAAGGTCACCATTCCGCGCCGACGCGCGCTCTCGTGGCGCAGCCACGGCATCTGCTGGTGTTCAAGGCTCCAAGCCCATGCTGCTGCTGGGTCATGGGAGAAAGCCGTCATCCACGCTGGGAGTTGGGCTCTGGAGGTCGCAGGGGCCAGGTCGATGAGTGCCGATGTCGGTACGTTCTCCAGGCTATCCTGGTTCTGGCGAACGGCGAACAGCCGCTCCGAGACTATCTGCCCCTGCCCATCAAGCACTCGCCCCTTTATGTGCCAGATGAGATAGCCCTTCCCTGCCGGCAGGCTGGCATCCCAAAACAAGGCGCCCTGCGGAAGCGCACTGCCCCACAGCTCCTTGGCGAGGGCGAGGAAGCGATCAAGGGTCGGACTCCCCAGCGCTAGGAGGCGGGCGCCTGTCGTCTTGCCGGCCATCTCCTGGTCGAAGGTGAGCACGACCTGCTCGCCCTGCCGGACGCCGAGGCACTCGGCAGTGACTTTGCGCTGAGCTGTGACCGCAAAGCCTTGAGCATCGCCAGGGTCGCTGCCTTGGCTCGGCCATGCCTCGGGAGCCTCGCCGAGGGTTTGCAGCACATCCACCACAAAGTGTTGTGCATACTCGGGGGTCAGGCGGAAATGGCGCGACGCCTGGCGGATGTCATCGTAAGCCCTGGGGTCCAGAGGACGGCTTCTCCCTTCACCCTGCCGATAGCGCTCAACGCCCCGCTCGGTGGCCCGGAGCAGTTCCTGCAGGACCTCATATTGGGACCCCTGCTCGGCAGGCGATGCGGCAACCTTGGCCAGCAAAGCCTCTACGTCGGCGTCGGCCACCAGCAGGCTGATGACGTCGAACACCCGGTCTCCCAGGTGGTCTCGCATTACCTCCAGCCGTTCCATGAGGCCGCGCAGCACAAAGCCCTCGCGGGTATCGCCGGCGCCCAAGTTGTAGATGCGAGCCACGCGCTCCTGCCCATAACGGTGGATGCGCCCCATGCGCTGCTCCAGGCGCGCGGGAACCCAGGGCAGGTCAAAGTTTACCATGCGGGCGCAGAACTGCAGGTTGATGCCTTCGCCGGCCGCCTCGGTGGCGACCATCACCTGGCAACGCTCGTGGAACTCCTTCTCTGCCTGAAGACGGTCCTGTTGGGACATGGAGCCGTCAATTTGCGTGACGGTGTAACCCCACTCCTCGAAAAGCCTGCGGAGGAAGACCAGGGTGTCCAGGAACTCGGTGAAAACGAGCAGCCTCTCGCCGTTGCCAGGGACTACGCCCGCCTCCACCATCACCTCCTGCAGCTTGACGACCTTGGTTTCGGGGCCCTGCTGGTGCACGCCTTCGATCCCGACCAGGAGCTGGTCGATCTCGTCCACCTCACGGTGGCGTTCTCTGGCGCTTCGCGCCGGAGAAACCGTTTCAGCACGAGCCTCCGCCGCCCAGCGTTCGGCTTCGGGTGCATCTTCGCCATAGCTCAACGGTGCCTGCGGCGCACTACCAGATGGAGACAGCAGGGCGTGGCGCCTCCGGAGCAGGGGATGCTCAAGGGCAGCCAAGCTGGATGCCACCCGGCGCTGCAGAATGGTCATGGCAAATTGGGTATTGACCCGAACCTGCCCTCCCAGCTTCTCAGCCGCGCGGTAGGTCTTGGTCACATAATCAGTGAGAGCCCGGTACAGTCCCCACTCAGACGAGTTGTCGCTCAGGAGGTACCAGCGAGTCTCCACCTCGCGTGGGCGGAATAGCGGCTGCCCATCAAAGCCGACCATCTCCTCTTTCAGCCGGCGCAGCATCATCGGAGTGCCGGGCATAGAGCCATCGGCAGGGCAGGCTACAGAGGGGTCGGTGACACCTGCATCCAGGAGCTGCAACAGCTTTAGAAAGTTCACGGCATCGCCCTTGTGGGGGGTCGCTGTGGCCAACACAAGGTGCTTGGTGCGCCGGGCCAGAATCCTGCCCAGTTCGTAGGCCTGGGTGTGGCGTGTCTCATAGCCCGCCATGTGGTGGGCTTCGTCTATGACAACGAGATCCCAGGGCACAGCAGCCAGGGTTGCTCGAATCTCATACTGGCTGGCAAAGGACACGCTGGTGATTGCCTGTTGGGTCTTGGTCCAGATCTCAGGGTCCTTGCGCAAGGAGTCGCGGTCGACGACCCCAAAGCTCTCGAAAAACTTGTCCCGCATTTCGCGCTGCCATTGGAGGACCAGAGCGGCAGGGGCTACAATCAGAGTGCGCAGCGCGGGCTGGCGCATGCGCAGCTCTTTGTGCAGCAGCCCGCACATCACTGTCTTGCCGGCTCCAGCATCGTGAGCCATCAAGTGGCGGATGACTGGCTGCGGCAGCATAAAGGTGTAGACGGCTTCCAACTGATGAGGTAAAAGGTGGATCGCTGCATTGTTGGTGGCCAGAAGGGGGTCGCACGAATACCCGAGGCGCAGCCGCTCGCCCTCCAAGGCCAGGCGATAGTGGCTCGCGTCAGCATCCAGGCTGGGCCGCCACTGGACAACGTTGGCCTGTTGCCAGGCCTCCGCTGGCAGAATCGACCCATAATGGTAGCCGGTCGCCTCCCCTGCGCCGCTAAAGGCGATAGTCCCCGCTCGCATCTCTTCTTGCGCAGCGATGCGGATGGATTCGGGCCAATAGGGCCCCGTGACACGGCTTCCCAGAATGTACATTTCGTCGCCTTGAATGAGTGACAGAAGCTACGATGACCGAACAAGGCCACCACATACGTACTATACACCTGGCCCCTCTGAGGGCCAAATGCCCGCGCCAAATAGACTCCTCGCATCGGCCTATTGACAACTGCCGGATTCTGCTGTATTCTGTGTCAGAACATGTGTGCTATCCGGTCCTTCGTTCCCCTTACGCAGTATTCATCACCCAGTACTCGACGCATCGCGCATCGCGGAGGCCCGCTATGCCACCACGTCGCCACGTCACACCGCGTATGCTCGCCGCCAACCGCGCCAATGCCCGGCTGTCCACCGGGCCGCGTACGCCTGCCGGCAAAGCGCGCAGTCGCGCCAATGCCCTCGTGCATGGCCTCCGTGCGGGCGTCCTCGCCGCGCCCCTGCTCGAGACCGACGACGACCGGGCCGCCTTCGCTGACCTGTTCGCCGCCCTGCACGCCTGCTATGCGCCCGCCGGCCCGCGTGAAGAACGCCTCGTCATCACTCTGGCCGAGTCCTACTTCGCGCTGCACCGCGTTGTGCAGACCGAGACCGCCGCCGATCAGCCCTACCTGTCCACCGCCACCATCAAGGCCGTCACACGCTACGAGGCGCCATGGGTGCGTCGCTTCTGGCAGAGCCTTGGCCTGCTCGACGAGATCCAGACTAGACGCCGAGGCATTCCGCGTCTTCCCCGTGCTTCCGCGTTTCCGTGGTCGCTGCCGCGCCCACATTCCGAGCGCCCGCGGCCTGCTGCGGTTCCGTCCCAGCCCTTCGCGCTGCCGTCCCCTTCCGAGCTTGCCGCGCTCATGTCGCTTCCGCACCGCCGACACCTATCTCCCCGCGACGGGGAGACGTTGGGGGGGCCTCGCCAGGGGGGGCGGTGGGGGGGCGTGCACACACAAAAACGCCCGAGCGAAGCCAATCTTCACCTTTCTTTACGCCTCGCACCCATGACCCACCTCCAGGCCCCTCCGGCCCCGAAGGGCGTCCTGACTGCATGTGCTTGCTGTACACTCGTTGGCGTTGCCAGCGGGTTGAAAAGTGAGTATAATCCGGCCATGCGCAAGCCTGCAAAAGCGAGCAAAGAGACCCGGGCCGCGGTGAAGGGTGCGACGCTGGAGCACCGCTTCACCAACCGCGACGTGGCCGCACTCCTCCTGCAGATTGCCGATATGCTGGAGATCAAGGGGGAGGTGGTCTACAAGAGCCTGGCCTACCGGCGGGCGGCGCAGAGCATCCTCGACCTGGGCCGCGATATCTATGAGGTCTGGGCCGAGGGGGGGCTGCGCGGCATTCCGGGGGTGGGCGAGGCGCTGGCCAAAAAGCTCGACGAGCTCCTGGGCACGGGCCGCCTGCAGTACTATGAAGAGCTGCAGGAGCAGGTGCCCGCGGGCGTTGTCAGCCTGCTCGGCATCCCCGAGGTGGGCCCCAAGACGGCGCGGCTCCTGTGGGAGCGCCTGGGCGCGATGAGCGTGGCCGATGTGCAGCGGGCGGCCGAGGCCGGTGAGCTGCGCACGCTGCCGGGGCTGGGCGCGCGCTCGGAGCAGCGCATCCTCGAGGGTATCCGCGCGCTGAACCGGCGCGGCGGCCGCATCTCGCTCGGCATGGCCTGGCCGGCGGCCGCCGAGCTGCTGGAGCAGCTTCAGCACCTGCCGGGGGTGCAGGCGGTGTCGGCGGCGGGCAGCCTGCGGCGCATGAAAGATACCGTGGGCGACCTGGACCTGCTGGCGGCCGCCGAGGACGGCGAGGCGGTGACCACGGCGTTTACCCGCTTCCCACAGGTGGCCGAGGTGGTGCTACAGGGGCCGACCAAGGCGACGGTGATCCTGCGCGATGGCCTGCAGGCCGACCTACGCGTGTTGCCCCGCGAGCGCTGGGGCTCGCTCTTGCAGCACTTTACGGGCAGCAAGGAGCACAACGTGGCCCTGCGCGGGCTGGCGCAATCGCAGGGGCTGAGCCTGAGCGAGTACGGCTTTCGGCGGGGCGATGAAGAGATCCTCTGCCCCGAGGAAGCGGACGTCTACAAGGTGCTCGGGCTCCCCTGGATCCCACCCGAGCTGCGCGAGGACCGCGGCGAGATCGAGGCGGCGCAAGAGAAGCGCCTGCCCCGGCTGCTCGAGCTCGGCGATATCCGCGGTGACCTGCACACCCACTCCGATTGGTCGGACGGCGTGGCCTCGATCGAGCAGATGGCCGCCCGTGCGCGTGAGCTGGGCTACGAGTACCTGGTCGTCTCCGATCACACCCGCTCGCTGGCCGTGGCCAATGGCCTCGATGAGGGGCGCGTGGCGGAACAACGCGCGCTCATCGAGCGTCTCAATGCCAGGCACTCTCGCTTTCGCATCCTGCAGGGCTGCGAGCTGGAGATTTGCGGCGACGGCAGCCTGGACTTTCCCGACGAGGTGCTGGCGCGCTTTGACGTGGTGGTGGCTTCGGTGCACACCGGCCTGCGGCAGGACCGCGACCGGGTGACGCAGCGGGTGCTCGGCGCGGTGCGCAACCCCCATGTGGACGTCATTGGCCACCTCACCGGGCGGCTCCTCGGCCAGCGCGAGCCAAGTGAGGTGGACGTGGAGGCGGTGCTGCGCGAGGCGGCGCGCACGGGGACGGCGATCGAGGTCAACGGCATCACCAACCGCCTGGACCTGGACGACGTCCACGTCAAGCGCGCGATCGAGCTCGGCGTGACGCTCAGCGTCGACAGCGACGCGCACTCGACAGGGGCGCTGGAGTCGATGTTCTTTGGTGTGGCGACGGCGCGGCGCGGCTGGGCATCGGCAGCCGACGTGGTAAACACCCGGCCCCTGAGGGAATTCCAGGCGTGGCTCAAGGGCAGACACTAGGCCTCTGGGTGTGGTTCGTCGTCTGTGGCCGGAAGTGAGTGGCCACAGGGCAGTGTTCATGGAGGTGAGCATTGTGGCGATCGGTTCTGGAGGAAGCGGGCGATCTCGGGATGAGGGCGGCATTCTGGAGGGCAGTTGGCTGTGGGTCGCGTTGCCGGTTGGCGTCCTGGGCCTGATTGCGGCGCTCTGGTTCCTCGTCATTGCGCCCGCGGGCGGGGCGCCGCCAAAGGCGACCGTCACCCCGGCCAAGACGGCCACCTCGCAGGCCGCGCCGAGCGTCACCCTGGCGTCGATTGAAAAGCCGACCAACACCGCTCAGCCGACGGATGTGCCGCTGCCCACCGCCGCGCCGACGGCCATGCCGACGGCCATCGGCCTGGGCGTGCGCGTGGAGGTGACGGGCACCGGGGCCCAGCAGTTGAGCGTGCGCAGCGCGGCCGGCACCAGCGCGACCCGGCTCAAGTTCGTGCCCGATGGGACCAAGTTCGTCGTCGTCGGCGGGCCCGAGGACGCCAACGGCTACACCTGGTGGAAGGTCGACGACCAGGCCGGCACCGTGGGCTGGGTGGCGGGCAAGTTCCTCAAGCTGACGCCATAGGCCTGGGCTAGCAACCGGCAAAAACCTGACACACCAGTTCCCCTGGCGGCGTATCGATTGGCAGAAACTCGCTGAAGGCCGGCGGGCCTGAGCTCGAGCTCGTAGTGCGCACGCCTGTGCGCCGTACCCCCTGACGGCCAGGCAACGCCTGTGCGAGCCCTCTGCGCCTGGACGGATTGTTGCCACGCCGCAGAAAGCGCACGGGCGTGCGCACTACGAGCCTGCCGGCGGCGAACTGGTTTTTTGCCAGGGAAGGCGGCCCAACCACCCGCCATGGAAATCGGTGTGGCAGGTCTCCGGAGACCTGTCAGGTTTGGTGTTCGCGCGCGCCAGGGGCAGCCGCCAAGGCCCGCTCGTCCGCCAAAACAAACCCATCTGGCGGCTGACCCTGCCTGGACCCCCACGTTGGAGGATACGATGGAGCAGGAACGGCAACGCCTGGAAGAGCTGCGGCGGCTGATCCGCTACCACCAACACCGCTACTATGTGCTGAATAGCCCCGAGATCAGCGACTCGGCCTACGATGCGCTCTACCGTGAGCTCGAGGCCATCGAGGCGCGCCACCCCCAATGGGTGACGCCCGAATCGCCGACGCAGCGCGTGGGCGGCGAGGCACAGCCGGGCTTCCGCCGCGTGCGCCACCCCCGGCCCATCCTCAGCCTGGCGAGCGTGACCGAGGACGAGGGCCTGCATGCCTGGCTCGAGCGCGCCGAACACCTGGCGCCGGCGGGGACGGCGTTCGATTTCGTCGTCGAGCCCAAGATCGATGGCCTGCGCATCGTGCTCACCTACGAGGATGGGCGCCTGGTGCTCGGCGCCACCCGCGGCGACGGCGAGCATGGCGAGGACGTGACCGCCAACCTGCGCGCGGTGCGCGGCGTGCCGCTGATGATTCCGGTGAGCCCGACCCCCTACCGTTCCCCCCACGGGGAGACCCCCTACCGTTCCCCCCACGGGGAGACCCCCTACCGTTCCCCGCACGGGGGGGAATTGGAGGCTGCGGGGCCGCCCCCCCTATTCCCCCCCGAGGGGGGAACGGTAGGGGGTAGTGGTGTGCCGCGGCGGCTGGTGGTGGCTGGCGAGGCCTATATGCCGATTCACCTCTTCAAGGCGCTGAACCGCCAGCTCGAGGCCAAGGGCGAGCGGCCCTTTGCCAACCCGCGCAACGCGGCGGCCGGGTCGCTGCGCCAGCTCGACCCCAAGGTGACCGCCGGCCGGCCGATCCGCATCTTTGTCTACGAGATCGTGGAGGGCGACGACGTGCCCACGCAGTGGGCGCTGCTCGAGCGCCTGCGCGCCTGGGGCTTTCCCACCTCGCCCGACGCACGCCACTTTGACCGCTTTGACGATGTGTTGCGCTACGCCCACGACTGGATGGCCCACCGCGACACGTTGGACTATGAGGCCGACGGCGTGGTGATCAAGATCAACGACCTGGCGCTGCAGCGGCGGCTGGGGGTGGTGGGCAAGGACCCGCGCGGCATGATCGCATGTAAGTTCGAGGCGCGTGAGGCCACCACGCGCCTGCGCGATGTGGAGCTGCAGGTGGGCTCGGCCGGCACCATCACGCCGGTGGCGGTGCTGGACCCGGTGCAGATCGGCGGCGTGCGCGTGACGCATGCCTCGCTGCACAACTTCCAGGATGTGGCCCGCAAGGACATTCGCATCGGCGACATGGTGACCGTGCAGCGCGCCGGCGATGTGATCCCCTATGTGGTGGGGCCGATGACTGCGCTGCGCACCGGCGCCGAGCGGCCGATCGCGGCGCCCACCGCATGCCCCGTGTGCGACGGGCCGGCGATCCAGCGGCCCGACGAGGTGGCGGTCTACTGCGTCAACGTCAACTGCCCGGCTATCCTGGTGCGGCGGCTGGAGGTGTTTGCCGGGCGTGGGGCGATGGATATCGAGGGCCTGGGCAGCAGGGTGGCCGAGCTGCTCGTGGGCACGGGCCTGGTGCGCGACCTGGCAGATGTCTACTCCCTGAAGAAGGAAGACCTGCTGACGCTGGAGGGCTTTGCCGAGAAGCGCGCCGCGAACCTGCTCGCGGCCATCGAGGCCTCCAAGGCGCAGCCGCTGTGGCGAGTGCTGGTGGGCCTGAGCATCCGCCATGTGGGCGTGGTGGCGGCGCAGGCACTCGAGCGGCATTTCGGCGCCATCGATGCGGTGATGGGCGCCGGCGAGGAGGAGCTGCAGGGCATCGAGGGCATCGGGCCGACGATTGCGCACAGCGTGGTCGAGTTCTTTGCCGCAGCGAGCAACCGCGGCGTTATCGACAAGATGCGCCGCGCCGGCGTGCGCATGCAGCCCGAACGGGCGGCTGCGGGCGCGCGCACCCTGGAAGGGCTGACGTTTGTGATTACCGGCACGCTCCCCGGCCTGAGCCGCGAGGAGGCCACGGCGTTCGTCGAGGCGCACGGCGGCAAGGTGACCGACGCCGTCTCGCGCAACACCAGCTACCTGGTGGTGGGCGAGGCGCCGGGCGGCACCAAGGTGCGCCGCGCGCGCGAGCTGGGCACGCCAGTAATCGACGAAGCGCGCCTGCGCCAGATGGCCGAACGGGGCGAGCGATAGCCTTGGGCAGCGACTCGGTCTGCGGGATCACGTGGGTCGCCATGGCGAGCCCCCTTCGTAGTGGACGCTTCAGCGCCTTGGCCGCTGGGCGTGGCGCCATCGGCGCCTGGAGCGAGGCGTGCGTCAACGTAGCTCAGGCAAGGCGCGCGACTCAGCCCCTGCGCCGGCCTGGGTTCCCTCACCCCCGGCCCCTCTCCCCCTCGGGGGGAGAGGGGAGTTGCACACCCGGCGTGGCGCCAAGCAGCGCCACGGCTTCGCACAGCCACCCGGAGGGCGCACCTCCCTTCTCCCCCTCGGGGGGAGAGGGGCCGGGGGTGAGGGAACCCAGCGCCCGGCATGAGAAGGGACGCCCAACGTGCCCGCTATGACCCCCCCTGCCCGCCGCGCCGTGGAGCCGGTCGTCGAGCGCCTGCGCCGCGAGCCGGCGCTCCTCAACGGCCTCACCGCCTGGCGCCGCGTGCCCGCGCGGCCGGCCGTCTGCGCCCCGTGGCCGGCCGGGGTCGACCCGCGGCTGCTCGCGGCACTGGCGGGCCGCGGCATCCGCGAGCCCTACGGGCACCAAGCCCAGGCCATCGCGGCGGCGCTCGAAGGCCGGCACGTCGTCGTCGTCACCGGCACCGCCTCGGGCAAGACGCTGTGCTACAACGTGCCGGTGCTCACGGCGCTGCTCGCCGACCCGCAGGCGCGCGCGCTCTACCTCTTCCCCACCAAGGCGCTGACCCAGGACCAGGCTGCGGCGCTCGACGCATTGCTCGAGGCAGCGGAGGCCGAGCTGCCGGTGCACACCTACGACGGCGACACCGAGGCCGAGGCGCGGCCGCGGGTGCGCAGCCGGGCGCGGGTGCTGCTCACCAACCCCGACATGCTGCATACCGGCATCCTGCCGCACCACACCAAGTGGGCGGCGTTCTTCCGCGGCCTGCGCTACGTGGTGCTCGACGAACTGCACACCTACCGCGGCGTGTTCGGCAGCCACATGGCCAACGTGCTGCGGCGGCTGCAGCGCGTCTGCCGCTTCTACGGCGCCGCGCCCTGCTTCATCTGCTGCTCGGCCACCGTGGCCAACCCGGCGCAACTCGCCGAGGGGCTCATCGGCCAGCCGGTGACGGTGGTCGATGACGATGGCGCGCCGCACGGCGAGCGCCATATCCTCTTCTACAACCCACCCATCGTCGACCACGAGCTGGGCATACGCCGCAGCCCACTGCTCGAAGGGCGCGGCCTGGCGGCACGGCTCATCGGCGCCGGGTTGCAGACCATCGTCTTTACGCGCGCCCGCGTGGCCACCGAGGTGCTGCTGACCTATCTGCAGTCCGATGCCGAGCGCAACGGCTGGGGCCCGCGCACGGTGCGCGGCTACCGCGGCGGCTACCTGGCCGAGGAGCGGCGCGCAGTGGAGCGGGGCCTGCGCCAGGGAGCGGTGCGCGGCGTGGTGGCGACCAACGCGCTGGAGCTGGGCGTGGATATCGGCGAGCTGGCGGCGGTGGTGATGGTCGGCTACCCCGGCACCGTGGCCAGCACCTGGCAGCAGATGGGCCGGGCCGGCCGGCGGCGCGGCAGCTCGCTCGCCGTGCTGGTGGCCGGCGGGTCGCCGCTCGACCAGTACATCGTGGGCCACCCCGAATACTTCTTCGGGCGCTCGCCCGAGCATGCGCTGCTCGATGCCGATAACCCACTCATCCTGCTGGGCCACCTGGCCTGCGCCGCCTTCGAACTGCCGTTCGCCGAGGGCGAGACGTACGGCGGCCGCGACGTGGCGGCGCACCTGGCGCTGCTCGAACAGGAGGGCCTGCTGCACCGCGCAGCGGGGGTGACCTACTGGCTGGGCCAGCAGTACCCGGCCGAGAGCGTCTCGCTGCGCGCAGCGGGCATGGACGTGTTCGTCATTGCCGAGGAGGGCAGTGGCCGCACCGTGGGCAAGGTGGAGCGCTACGCCGCGCCCAGCCTGATCCACGAGGGTGCGATCTATCTGCATGAAGGCCAGTCGTACCAGGTGAGCCGGCTCGACTGGGAGGGCCGCCGCGCCACGGTGGCGCCGGTGCAGGTCGACTATTACACCGAGGCCTCGACTTCGTCGAGCGTGGAGGTGATGGAGGAGCGGGCGCAGGCGCGCGCAGGCCCGCCAGAGGCCGGCAGGGGCGGCGCCGGCATTGGCTGGGGCGCGGTGCGGGTGACGAGCGTGACCTCGGCCTACCGCAAGGTGCGTCTCTTCACCCACGAGAACCTGGGCTGGGGCATGATCGACCTGCCGGAGCAGCAGATGGAGACCGTGGGCACCTGGCTATGGTTCCCGCCCGAGACGGCGGCGCCACTGGTGGCCGAGGGCGTGCTGAGCCCCGAGGTGCGCTTTGACCGTGGGCCCAACTGGGCCGAGATGCGTCGCCGTGCCCGCGAGCGCGACGGCTGCCGCTGCCGGCACTGCGGCGCGCCCGAGCGCCCCGACCGTGAGCACGACGTGCACCACGTGCGCCCCTTCCGCGAGTTCGGCTACGTGCCGGGCGTGAACGACCACTACCTGGCGGCCAACCAGCTCGGCAACCTGGTGACCCTCTGCCGCGGCTGCCACTGGCGGGCCGATGGGGCGCAGATGCCGGGAGGCGCGCTGGCGGGGCTGGCCCACGCCCTGGGCAACGTGGCGCCGCTCTTCCTGATGTGCGACCCGCGCGACATCGGCGTGGTGGCCGAGGTGCGCTCCAGTCACACCGGCGGTCCCACAGTGACCGTCTACGACCGCGTGGCGGGGGGCATCGGCCTCAGCCAGCAGCTCTACGCCATCCAGCGCCAGGTGCTCGAGGCCGCGGGCACGCTGGTGGCCGCCTGCACCTGCCAGGCCGGCTGCCCGGCGTGCATCGGGCCGGCGCTCGAACAGGGCAAGAACACCAAAGAGCACGTCCTGCGCCTGGTGCAGGCGGCCCTGGAGTAGCGGCTCGATGCAGACCGAATGCTGCTGTAGGTGCGCTATCAACGACAAGAGCGGGATACACCGCAGAGGCGCAGAGGACGCGGAGGAACTCCAGGATTCCTCTGCGCCCTCTGCGCCTCTGCGGTGTACCGGAGCCCCGTGCTGAGACCACGGGACAGGGAAGGCAGAAGCGGTCCGCGAACCGCCCTACGGCACCTGCGGCAGCACCGAAGCGGCCTGCGGCAGGATGGTGAGCTGCTTGACACGACATGTACTTCCCATATGATACGGGCATCGGACAAGCTGCTACGGATCGCAGCAAGGCCATGGAGGTGTCGCAATGAGCGCGCAGATACCCATCGAGCGGGAGCGCATTGCCGAGTTCTGCCGGCAGCACCATATCCGGCGCCTGGCCCTCTTCGGTTCCGTGCTGCGGCCAGATTTCCATCCCGAGAGCGATATCGATGTGCTGGTCGAGTTCGAGCCGGGCCACGTGCCGGGGCTCTTGGGCATGGCCCGTTTGGAACGAGCACTCACGGCGCTGTTTGGCCGCCGGGTGGACTTGCGCACGCCCGAGGACCTCAGCCGCTATTTTCGCCAGAGAGTGGTGGAAGAGGCCGAGGTGCAATATGCGCGAGCATGACCGCATCCGCCTCCGGCACATGCTGGATGAGGCGCACGAGGCCATCAGTTTTGCCCATGGCCGTACGCGCGCCGACCTCGACAGCGACCGCATGCTTGCCCTCTCGCTCGTCAAGGCCATCGAGATTGTCGGTGAGGCGGCCAGCCAGGTCTCAGAGGCGACGAGAGCCCGATTGCCCGACGTTCCCTGGGCCGATATCGCCGGCATGCGCAATCGACTGGTCCATGCCTATTTCGACATAAACCTAGAGATTGCCTGGCAGACCGTAGGGCAAGACCTGCCCCCGCTCGTTGCTGCGCTGGAGAGGGCCCTGGCAGACGAGTAGTATCCGAGACGGGTACGCGAACTTGCCTACGGCACCTGCGGCAGCACCGAAGCGGCCTGCGGCAGGATGGTGATGCGCGCCTCCGGCCCCAGCGCCTGCAGGGCGGCGTCGAGGGCGACCTGCGCCGTCGGCCAGTGCTCGATGCCCACCAGCGACAGCTCGGCCACCCCCGGGGCGACGAGCATGATGCGCGCGTGCTGTGCCACGCGGGCGATGGCCGCCGCCTTGTGCCCCCCCAACACAAAGCGCTCCTGAATGCGCGCCAACACCTCCTCTGGCGAGCGCGCCTCGGTCATCCACGATTCAAAGGTACGGTTGCCGCAGCCCTCGAGGCATTCGGCCGCGAGGATGATGATGCCGCCCTCGCGCAACGCATAGGGCGCATTGTCGAGCGCCTTCTGCGCCTGGTAGAGGTTGACGTCCTTGGGGTGGCCGCCGGCGCTGGCGATGACGATGCCGGCCGCCTCGGGGATGCGCACCAGGCCGCGCTGCGCCACCAGCTCGCAGCCGGCACGGTGCGCGGCGATGACGTCGCCGGCTACTGCGGCGGTGATGCGGTGCTCGCCATCGACGATGACGTTGAGGACAAAGTCGACCCCCACCATGGCCGCGGCCTCTTCGAGGTCGGCGCGCACCGGGTTGCCCTCCAGGCGCCCGGTGGCGGCCTCGGGCTGCACCATCATGGCATGGTTGGCGGTGACGGTGGCCGCCGAGGCGCAGCCGGGGACGATAGCCTTGGCGCCGCCCGAGTAACCGACAAAGTAGTGGAACTCGAGGTTGCCCAGGCAGACGCGCAGGTCGGCCTCGACCACCGGACGAAAGACGTCTACCGGTGTGCCGCGCGAGGTCGCGCCGAGGTGCACCGTCGCTGCCGGGTCGTGGTTGATGACGCGCACGCGGCGGTAGACGCTGGGGCCGACGGCCTCCTCCAGCTCGGCCGGGGTCATGGGTCGGTGCAGGCCGAGGGCGATGACGATGGTGATGTCGCTGCTGGCGATGCCGGCCGCGGCGAGCTCGTCGAGCACTGGGGGCAGCAGTGTGTGCGACGGGCAGGGACGGGTCAGGTCACTGGTGACGATGGCCACCTGCTGCCCTGGCCACGCCAGGTCGCGCAGGCGCGCGGTGCCGATGGGGCGCCTCAGGGCGCGGCGGACCAGGGCGGCCTCCGCGGGCTGCGGCCCTCCGGCTGTGACTGCAGGCTGGGGCGAGAAGATGCCGACGAGATTACTGCTCGGCACGTCGATGGGCATTTCGCCGTGGCCGAAGGGAAGGCGAATGCGCGTCAGTGCAGCCATTGTTCCTCCAATCACAGTGGCGACACTTCGACCAGCACCGAGTGTGTGCGTGAGGCCTGGCTCGGCAGGGTCGGCTCGATAGACGTGGCGACATTGGCGCAGCCGGCGACGTCGCTCCCGTCGGCCTGCAGCGCCGGCCAGACCCCTTCCAGCAGGCAGACGACGCCGGGCATCATCTCTGCAGTCACCCGAACCGGGATCTGTATCGTCCCTTGCGGGCTCTGCACGCAGACGAGTTGCCCCTGCGTGATGTGGCGCGGTGCCGCATCTTCCGGGTGCATCCACAGCACCGGCTCGTCGCGCGCCATGATCTCTGGAATGTTGTTGCCCTGCGAGTGGACGCGATACTTGGGCTTGGGCGTGATCAGACGCAGAGGATACCGGCGATCCGCGGGCATGACCCGGCACTCGGGCAGGGCCGAAAAGCCCGTCTGATCGGCATAGGTCCGCGAAGCCAGCTCGACCCGGCCCGACGGCGTGGCCAGGGGATGCGCCCCCGGGTCGGCGACATAGTCGGAAAAGGCGACGCGCAGTTGGTCGGCCCCCATGTAGATCCCCGTGCGCCGGAACTCGTCATAATCGGGGATTTCTGAGTCTGCCACGAAGCTGCGCAGCCAGGCCTCCTCGTCTTTGCCTTCGGTGAACTCGCCCAAAGCCGAGGCGGGCGGCCAACTCGGCCAGGATAGCATAGTCGGTGCGCGTGCCCGGCAGCGGCTTGGTGGCGCGGTTGGAGAAGAGGAGATAGTTGCCGGAGGTGAAGATGATATCCTGGCGCTCGAGGGAGGTGCTGACCGGCAGGACCACGTCGCAATAGCGGGCGGTGGGGGTGAGGAAGAGGTCGTGACAGACCGAGAACTCGACCTGCTCAAAGGCGCGCATGTTCTTGTGCACGTCGCTGCCCTGAGAGACATAGTTGCCCCCCACGTTGTAGATGGCCTTGATATCGCTGGGGTAACCGCCGGCTTGTCCTCCCAGGATGGCATCGGCCCAACGATAGGTGGGCACCGCCGGCTGAGCCGCGAGCACCGGCACGCCGATGCTGCCCACCCGCGGCGGGGGCAGTGTGCCCTGGGCAAATGCGCCCGAGGAGCCGCCTGGTTGACCGAGGTTGCCGGTGGCCACCTGGAGGGCGATCGCCATGCGGATGGCGTCCTCGCCGCCGATGGTCCGCTGGATCGACAGGCCCGGCAGCAGCGCGGCCGGCTTGGCGCGCCCATACTGCCGGGCCAGGGCCACGATGGTCTCGGCCGGCGTGCCGCAGATGCGCTCGGCCCAGGCCGGGGTGCGCGCCACACCATCAGGGCCATCGCCACCCAGGATGCGCTGCACCAAGCCATCAAAGCCGGCACTGTAGCGCGCGGCAAAGGCCGCATCGACCAGGTCCTCGGTGATCAGCACGTACAGCACGGCCATCATCAGCGCGCTATCGGTGCCAGGGCGGACGGGTATCCATTGCGTCCCGAGATGGCTCGCGGTCGCCGTGCGTCGCGGGTCGATGGCGATGATCGGCGTGCCCCGCCTCTTGGCCTCCAAAAGCCGCGCTTCCATTTCGCTGCCGAGGCGGCAATCGCTGATATTCGCGCCCCAGAGGATGATGAGGTTCGAGAACTGCAATGTGCCGGCGTCGATGCCGGCGTTGAAGGTGCCGAGGACGAAGGGCGTGACAAAGAGTGCGGCCCCGTTGCTGTAGCCCGACGTGAGCTCGGTGCAGCCGCCAAACATGGCCAGGAAGCGGGAGGCCAGAGAGCGCGTGTTGTGCAGGGCGCCGCGGCAGGAGCCCGAGCCGCCCAGGCGCATGACGGCCTCGGCCCCGTAGCGCGCCTTGATGTCCGCAAGTTGCCCGGCGACCAGGTCCAGGGCCTCGGGCCAGGAAACCTGTTTGAACGAGCCCGAGCAGCGGGGGCCCGTCCGCAGCAGCGGCGCCGTCAGCCTGTCGGGGGCGTACAACGTCTTGACGGCCTGGAAGCCCTTGGCGCAGCCCGACATGTAGGGGCTGCCGACGCGGTTGTTGCCGATGCGCGTGACGCGCCCATCCCTGACGTAGGCTAACAGCGGGCAACCGCCGATGCAGTCCTTGTTGCACGCAATAGGAATCGCCACTTCGGCGGGCATGGCTCCGGATTGCTCCTCTCCAGTCGGAGGCGGTATCGCACACCGTGCGCTACATCTACTATGTCATAGACTCAGCGGAACGTCAAGAGTCAGCAAGGCCATTGCGTGTGCCCTGCAGTTCCTCGAACCCTGCGCAAAGCAGAAGCCGCCGCACTGTAGCCGCGGCATCGTGCCGCGCAACTCTTCTACGCGGCAACATGCCGCGCCTACGGTCGGGCGGCTTCCGTCATGAGCGGCGGGCTTAGCGCGTGGCCTGGCGCTGGGCCGCCCGCCGCAGTGCCGATACGACCGGCAGCTCCTGGCCCGAGAGGTAGCGCACCATGCCGCCGCCCGAGGTGCAGACGTAGCCCATGCGCTCGAGCACCTTGAAGCGGGCGGCGGCGGCCACCGAGTCGCCGCCGCCGATGACCGAGTAGCCGGGCGCCGCGGCGATGGCGTGCCACAGCAGGTCGGTGCCCAGGACGCTGATCGGTTGCTCGTACCTGCCCGCCGGCCCGTTGACAAAGATCGTCGCTGCCGCGTTGATGGCCTCGACGTAGCGGGCGATGGTACGCTGGCCGATGTCGACCAGCAGGTGGTCGCTCGGCAGTTGATTCACGGTGAGCTCGAGGCGGCCGCCGGCGTCGACGGCCACGTCGAGTGGGCAGAGGATGCGGTCGCCGTAGGTCGCGAGCAGTGCCCGCGCCTCGGCGACAAAGGGGGTCAACCCCTTGTCGCCGATGAGCCGCTCCGTCGGTTCGCCCAGGGCGTAGCCCTGGGCGAGCAGCATCACCTCGCCGGTCAGCCCCGAGGTCAGCACCACGTCGGCTGCGCCCGTGCCCAGCACCTGTTTCATCATGCTAAAGGCATCGGCGATGCGCGACCCACCGAGCACGTAGACACAGGGATGCTTAGGATTGTCCTTCACATCGGCCAGGGCGCCGAACTCTTCGATGAAGAGGCGCCCGCCGGCGGCCGGCAGCACCTCGGCCAGGCCCACCAGCGAGGGTGAGTAGCGGTGCGCCGCGGCAAAGGCCTCGCAGACGTAACAGTTGGCGAGAGGGGCCAGGGTGCGCACCAGCCAGGTGCGTGCCAGTTGCTCGGGGGTCAACTGGACATAGTTGACGAAGGTCGAGACCTCTTCGCACAGGTAGCGCACGTTGTCGAGCAGGAGCAGCTCGCCCGGCTGCAGCGCCCTGATGCGCGCGACGGCAGCGGGGCCGCAGATGTCGTCGATAAAGCCGACCGGGCGGCCCAGGAGCTCGGCCAGGCGCGCGGCGTGCGGCGCCAGGGAGACGAGGTTTTGATAGTCCTCGGTGTCGCCCTGGTGCGCCAGCATAACGACCCGCGCCCCCACATCCGCGAGTTCCTTGATGGTGGGCAGGCTCTTGCGGATACGGTTATCGTTGGCCAGCGCGCCCGTCGCCTGGTCGATCGGCGAGTTGATGTCGACGCGCAGCAGCACTGTCTGGCCGCGATAATCGAAATCGTCGAGGGTGAGAATGCCCGCTTTCAAGCGTACCTCCAGTGGAGGGGGGGTTGGAGCACGAAGGACGCGAAGCGGCGCGAAGGACGCGAAGAGAGTCGTCGCTGAGCAGCGACTCTTCGCGTCCTTCGTGCTCCAAACCCCATCAGTTCCTTGTCCGGATGCCGAGGTACTTGTTCGTCAGGCCGACGGCTTCGAGGCGGTCAGCTTGCAGCGACATGGCGGCGCGCACGCCGTCGATGGTCTCGGGGATGGTCACCGCCTCCTGGGGGATGTTGATGGCAAACATGAGGTCGTTGCCCGAGAGGCCGATGCACTCTTCCCAGAGGCCGATCTCATACATGTCGCCGCGCTTGTTGCCGAGGTCGCGGGCGTACTTGAAGAGCGCCGCGTTCGAGTTGAAACCGTCGGCGATGCGCACCACACGGATACGCGGGTGGGCGCGGAAGACGTCGAGCGCCGCCGCGGGGCTGATCGTCTTTTTCGGTGTGGCCACGATATTGATGATGTGGCCGTGGGTGACGGGTGTGTGCACCAGGAGGCCGGTGGCTTGCACGTGGGGCATGATGTGCATCAGGTCGAGCGCCTGGTGGTTGGGCACCTTTTCCACCTGCAGCAGGTCCACCAGGCCGCGGTGGGTATCGCCGGGATCGGCCACGCGGCGGATGATGGTGATGGCGATCCTTTCCACGCCGACGGCGCGGTCGAGGGCGTCGACGGCGCGCACCAAACCGGTAGTATTGCAGGAGGTCAGCTTGAGGTAGCGCTGGCCGAGGCCTTGCTCATAGTTGGCATAGCCGTGGAAAAAGACGTCGGCGACATCGTTCTTCTCGCCGGCCTGGAAGATGGCCCGGACGCCGTGCTGCGCATACAGGGCCTTGTTGCGGGCGCCGACGCCCGCGGGGGTAGCGTCGAGGACGACATCGGCCTGCGCGAGCATATCGTCAAAGGTGCCCGCGACGGGGATGCCCGCGCGGTCGAACTCGGGCTGGCGCGCCGGGTCGACGAGGAAGAGCTTGTAGGGCATGCCCGCTTCGTGCAGGGCGCGGATGGCGAGGGTGGGGGCCACATCGGCCACGCCGACGAGCTCCATATCCTCCTGCCGGGCGGCGCCATCGGCCAGGCGCATGCCGATGGTGCCGTAACCGGCGATGGCGACTCGGGTCTTGCTCATGATTGCCTCCTGGGCGTACTATGTGATCGGTGATGCGTACAACGTATCGCGCGATGCACCATGCGTAGTGCGCGATGCATGATGCGTAGTACGCAACACTGTAGGCGTAACGAGAAATGTGCAAGACGGTAAGAACTGACTCTTGTGGGTTTCATGCCTTGTACAAGTCACTTGGTCGTGGTATCGTCGGACACACAAGTTCATAGCGACCGAAAGCAGGCGATGGCGAGCTCGGCCGCCGTGCGGCTATCGGGCAGGGGGAGGATTTCGGCGCTGATGTAGCCGCTGTAGCCCATGCTGCGCAGCACGGCTGCGAGCTCGCCAAAGTCGATGTGGCCCCGCCCGGCGGCGTGGCGGTTCGAATCGGCGAAATGGACGTACCCCAGCTTGTCGCCGGCCTGCCGCAACGCGCCGGCCAGCGACACCTCCTCGATGTTCATGTGGAAGGTGTCGGCCAGCACGACGAGGTTCTCGGCCCCCACCTCGGCGATGAACTCGAGCGCCTCGCCGACGCTGTTGATCAGGTTGGTCTCATAGCGGTTGATGGGCTCGATGGCCAGGCGTACCCCCCGCGGCTGGGCATACTCGGCGCAGGCGCGCACCAACTCGACGACGCGGCTGCGCTGCGTGCCATGGGTGGCCGCATCGCCCTCCAGTCTGCCGCGCACACCGCCGATGAACAGGGTCGCGCCCCAGGGCGCCGCAAAATCGACGGCCCCTTTGAGCCGGTCGAGCAAGCGGGCACGGATGGCGGCGTCGGGGCTGGTGGGGCTCAGCCCATCATTGTAGTACGATTGCCCCGTCGCGATGCCCGAAACGACCAGCCCGGCCGCGCGCACGGCTCCGGCCACATCTCTCAGGACCGGCAGCGCCGGGTCTCTGACGCCGACCTCCACCGCATCGTAGCCCAGTTCGGCTGCGGCGGCCACGCCGCGTTCCCACTCGCCTGGGAACAGCAGGGGGCCGAACTTGGCCGGGCCTGCCGTGATGGCCATACTCGTTCTGAACACGGTTCCTCCCAAGGCGGTGTTGTGGTGGGTTGGGCACAGCCGCGAGGCCGCCCGCAGGCAGCCTCGCGGCTGTGCCCAACCCACCACAACACCCTAATTCCGCTGCAGCACCTGGTGCGCCGCCTCGGCGATGTGCACGGGCGACAGGCCGTACTTGGCCAGCAGCGCCTCGTTCGTGCCACACTCGCCGTAGCAATCCCGGATGCCAATGCGGGCCATGGGCGCGGGGGCGTGCTCGACCAACACCTCGGCCACGGCGCTGCCCAGGCCGCCATAGATGCTGTGGTTCTCGGCGGTCACGAGCGCGCCCGTCTCCTCAGCGGCCTGCACGATGGCGTCAACGTCGATAGGCTTGACCGTCGCCACGTGCAACACCCTGGCGGCGATGCCCTCGGCGGCCAGCAGCTCCGCAGCTTCCAGGCACTGCGAGGTCATCATGCCGCTGCCGACAAGGGTGATATCGCCACCCTCACGCACCCGCACCGCCTTGCCCAGCTCGAACCGGTAGCCTTGGGGCGAGACGCGCGGCCAGGCATCGCGGGTAGCCCGCAGGTAGACCGGGCCCTGGTAGGCGGCGATAGCGCGCACGGCCTGGGCCATCTCCACATCGTCGGCCGGGTCCACCACCATCATGTGAGGGATGGCGCGCATGATGGCCATATCTTCCATGGCCTGGTGCGTGGCGCCATTGTTGCCGCTGACGAGCCCGGGGTAGGCGCCGACGATCTTGACGTTGGCGCGGCAGTGGCCCACCGAGATGGCCACCTGGTCGCAGGCGCGCCGCGAGGCAAAGACGGCAAAGGTGCCCACGAAGGGGATTTTGCCCATCAGCGCCATGCCGGCGGCCACGCCCATCATGTTCTGCTCGGCGATGCCCATCTGGAAAAAGCGCTCCGGGATGGCCTCGGCAAAGTAGATCATACGGGTCGAGCTGGCCAGGTCGGCGTCGAGCGCGACGATATCGGGGTTCTCGCGCGCCAGCTCTACCAGCGCGTGGCCAAACGCATCTCTCACTGCCTCAACCATCGAGACCTCCCTCGGCGCAGCAGCCCAGCTCGGCCAATGCCTGGGCCAGTTGCTGAGCATTGGGTGGCTTGCCGTGCCAGGCCGACTGGCCCTCCATATAGGAGACGCCCTTGCCCTTGACCGTGTGG
>Ga0116161_1001066_pt1 | contig 29342 bp, 25 predicted proteins | sample AD_JPNAS3_MetaG_FD_89877 | JGI IMG/M metagenome (GOLD analysis project Ga0116161, IMG submission 89877) | Active sludge microbial communities of municipal wastewater-treating anaerobic digesters from Japan - AD_JPNAS3_MetaG | ecosystem: Engineered > Bioreactor > Anaerobic > Digestate | place... | reverse complement strand
ACAGGGCGGGCGGTACCCCCGATCGGCCGGTTCAGGAGCCCGGATGTCAGTCAGCCGACCGGAAACCGGGGATTGTCCGGTTTACCCCTTCCATGGAAGCGGGATCCCCCACCGGCGTCGCGGCAGGCTACGCGCGCCCGTCGCCACCGGCGGTCCCGTTCTCCGGGTCCGGCGTCACGGCCGGGCGGGGGGATCGCCGCTCGTCGTGTTCTCCGGATATCCCTGCACCCCGCTCGTCATGTTCCCAGGGCTGCCGGTCCCGCCGGCAGGCAAGACCCGGGCCGGGGCAGGGATCAGCCCTGCATCCCGGACGACCGTCTCGCCCCCGCCGACGGCAAAGGGGGGTGTTATACCGGTCAGCGGGTCGGCATGGCTGTCCCCGCCGCCGGTCGTGAACGTGTAGCCGTCCGGCGGGCTGAACACGAGCAAGTACTCCCCGGGCAGGAGGGGGCCGAAGAGGTACAGGGAGGTGTAGCGGTCGTGGTAGCCCGTGCGGGCCGACGCCGCCACACCGCCGCTGACATCGAGGAGGCGGACCTCGACGCCGGTCATGCCGTAGGTCTCATCCCTGACGCCGTTCTGGTCGTCGTCGCTCCAGACCGTCCCGAGGACCCACCCGTAGGCCGTAGCCGGGGTCGCGGCCCGGTAGTTCCCGACGAGGCCCGCGTCCAGAACCTGCCGGTCCCCCGGAGCCTCCGCGAACGCCGTGTCTGCCGTCACCGGGCGGGCGTCGTTGCCCCGGCCGGGGAGGGTGCAGGCGTAGCCGTCCGGCAGGAGGAACTCGACGCCGGTGTAGCCGCCGGCGGGGATGGCCGGAAACCGGTACGACCCGTCGGAACCGGTGACCGCAGCGTCAGCCATGGTCCGCTTGCCGATCAGCCGCACGCTGATGCCCGGGATGCCCGGTTCGCCGGAGGTGCGGCTGCCGTCCGCGTTGAGGTCGTACCAGACCGTGCCCGACAGCGCGTCCCCATCGCCGTTGTCGTCGTCCCGCCCATCATGATCATCGTCCGGCTTCTCCGTCGGTTTCGCGGTGTGTGTCGGTTTCTCTATAGGTTTCCCGGTTGGTTTCTCAGTAGGTTTCTTAGTGGGTTTCTCGGTGGGCTTTTCGGTGGGTTTTTTGGTCAGGGTGGGCGCGGGCGGCGGGGCCTGGGTCGGGGCCGGGGCCGCCGTCTTCGTCGGCGCCGGGCCGACCACCACCGGCGGCTTCTGGTGCACGGCCGGCGCCTTCGGGGGCTTGATGGGCGCCACCGTGGGCGTCGGCGTCGGGGCCGGGGCCGGGGCAGGCCCGAGCCTCACCGCCCAGGCGTCCGTGTTCACCGTCCCTCCCTTCCCTGTGGCGTTGAAGGCCCCGGCGAAGAGGTACCTGTCCTCTGCGATCTGCAGGACCGACAACGCCCGGTCGCCGGGGTTGCTGCCGCCGAAGGTCCTGCTCCACACCACCGCACCGCTGGCGTTGGTCTTAACAAGCCAGGCGTCGGTGTCGTCGACGCCGGAGTACCCCGTCTCCCCGGCGAAGAGGTAGCCGCCGTCTGCCGTCCCGATGACGGCCGCGGCCGACTCGTTCACGCCGAGGTCACCGTAGACCCAGTTCCAGATGATATCCCCGGCGGGCGAGAGTTTGATCAGGAGCGCATCGGTGTCGACCGTCGCGTTGTCGGGCCGCTCCGTGAACGTGCCGGCGACGAGCAGGTTGCCGTCCGGGGTCGTGATCACCGCCCGGCCGGTGTCGTCATCGGGGCTCCCGAACGTCCTGTTCCAGACCTCGTCCCCCGACTCGTTGAGCCGGATCACCCAGACGTCGGCCATCCCCGCCCCCGACGACTCCGTGCTGCCGGCGATGACGAAATCTCCACTGGAAAGCCGGGTGACGGCGTTCGCTGTATCATTCCCGGCCCCGCCGAGGACCCGTCTCCAGACCTCGCCGCCCGTCTCGTTCACCCGGACCGCCCAGGCGTCCGACTCGTTCCCTCCCCGGGCCGCAGTGGAGCCGACGAAGAGGTAACCGCCGTCGCCGGTCAGGATCACCCCGTTTGCCGAGGCGTTGACGTCCGGGCCGCCGTAGGTCCGGTTCCAGACCTCGGCGCCCGACGGGTCGATCTTCACGAGCCAGGCGTCGGTGTCTGCCTGCGTCCCGTTCGTGACGTAGGTGAGGTTGCCGGCGAAGAGGAGGCCGCCGTCATCGGTCCGGACGACCGAACGCGCGGTATCGGCCTCCTTCCCGCCGTAGGTCCGGTTCCACTCCAGAGAGCCCTCTGCCGTCAGCCTGATCACCCAGGCATCCGTCTCTCCCTCCCCGGACGATGCCGTCACCCCGGCAAGGAAGAACCCGTCTCCCCCGGGGCCGGGGACGACCGCGTATGCCGCGTCATCGGCATCCGGCCCCCCGTAAGTCCGGTTCCAGATAACCGTCTGCTCTTCCGTTCCTGCGCCCGCGGCAGCGACGAGCGCGAGTGCCGACAGGAGCATGATCCCGATCCAGGTGCTGCGTTGCATGTCTGTTTCCTCTCCCTGTATCCACCCCGGCAAACGTGCTGCAGTCCGTGCCGGAGGCTGTGCCGGTCCCTCCCGCCTCCCGGGGTTCATGGCAGGCCGTCGTGAAACGCGGGTCCGCCGGGGATGGTTGAGCCTCCCGCAGCACCATGGGGTCTGCACGTCAATTGTCTGATTATTATAATAATCTTGTTTCAAAAACACGGGTGCGGCGGCGGCCCGATGGCGGCCGCATCTCTGGGGGCGGGGCGGGCGATCCGGTTGTTGCCCCGGCCCTGCCGGCGTGCGTCTCCCGCCCACAACCATCAATACTCTTATGAACAAACCCTTGATAGAAGACCTGCATGAAACTCTTGCTTGCGATTGCACCGGAACGGTTCAGGGACGAGGAACTGGAGATCCCGAAGAGGGCCTTTGAGGAGGCGGGGATCGGCGTCGACGTCGCCTCCACGGCCGCCGGCATGTGCACGGGGATGCTCGGGGCCAGGACGAAGGCGCCCATGACGTTTGACGAGGTGGACCCCGACGACTACGCCGGGATTGTGGTGGTGGGCGGCGCCGGGTCACAGGACCACCTCTGGGGGAGCAAACGGCTTCAGGCCCTTGTCCGGACGTTCTTCGAGGAGGGCAGGGTCGTCGCCGCAATCTGCCTCGCGCCGGTCGTCCTCGCGCGGGCGGGCATCCTTGCCGGGCGGCAGGCCACGGTCTACCCGAGCCCGGCGGCTGTCGCGGAGATGAAGAAGGCGAAAGCGATCCTTCACGAGATCCCGGTCGTCGCGGATATGCAGATCGTGACCGCGAACGGCCCCGCTGCTGCCGCACAGTTCGCCGATACCATCATCACGAAACTCGAATGTTAACCGATACGCAAGGTAGCGACGTGGACCGGGCCGACTGCACCCTGGTGATCCCGGCATACAACGAAGAGAAGAGGATACGGTCGCTCCTCGAAGACCTCTCGGGCTTTAGAGGCGACCTCATCTTCGTCTGCGACGGGACCGACGCCACTCCCGCCGTCATCGGGGCGTTTGCGGCCGCCCATCCATCGCTCTCCATCCGGTGCCTGACGTTCCCGGTCCGCCTCGGGAAGGGAGGCGGCGTCGTGGCCGGAATCCGGGAGGCGTCGACCCGTTACGTCGGCTACATGGACGCGGACGGTTCGACGTCGTTATCGGAGATGGAGCGCCTCTTTGATTGCCTCGTGGACGCGGACGGCGCCATCGGTTCACGCTGGCTCCCCGGCTCCGTGATGACGGTCCGGCAGGGCCTCCGGCGCCGGGCCGAGAGCCGCCTCTTCAACCTGGTCGTCCGGCTCCTCTTCGGGCTCGGCTACCGGGATACCCAGTGCGGCGCGAAGGTCTTCCGGCGGGAGGCGCTCGACCGGGTTCTCCCGTCCATCCGGTCGACCGGGTTTGAGTTCGACGTCGAACTCCTCTGGCGGCTCGCGCGGAGCGGCTGCCGGGTGGAGGAGGTCCCGATCACCTGGGAGAACCGGGACGAGTCAAAGGTGGGGACGTCGGACGCACAAGAGATGCTCTCCGGGATGATCCGGCTCCGGTTCGGGTGAAGATTGTTCGCGTGGGCGGGGTTTTACCCTTACGGCACCATACGAAACCGTATCACTACCCCTGAACCATCGGTCTCGCGCGAGAGATGCGAAGTCAGCCTATGGGTGTCGACGGTAAGTCCACGAAGATCGTCTCACCAGAGAGATCAGTCGCAGGGATGGGGTAAGTGGTTGAGCGTCTTTAAGGCGTGTCAACCATCATTTTCTCCAGCACAGAGAGAAGAATAATTGTATCTCTTTTACTTACTGAGTCCGCTTCTACCCGCTTTGAATGGTACAAACATGCAGGGCAACCATCTTTGCAGGGGCATCGTTCCAAGAAATCTCGGTTAAGTCGAACTAGACCCGGTAACGAATCCTTCAATTTGTAGGAGATCCCAATCCCTCCTTTATAGTCATCATATATCGCGATGATAAAGTCCCCAGGATTCTTGGGATGGTCGCCGGAATAGACACCGATATCTCGAGGATCGCTAAGAATAAAGTGTGAGATCGTTAGCTGTGTAATAATCTCAATGCCTTTCAATGCTTTTTCAATACGCTTTCCTCCGTTCTTTTCGAATTCATTTAAAACACTTCTTGCTATCGTGATCCAAATGCCTTTTGTGTCAAAGGTGTGTGGAGGTAGGTCCAATGGATACCTGCCATCGCACTGTCCACTATCCCTGACCACTGAAAATGCGTCATACAGTGTTGAAACCTCAAGAGAGCCAAACTTCAATTTAAACTCTCCAAAGTTAATCGACTCCTCAGAGAGGATATCCAAAGTAATGGTGACATGAGCAATCGTATAGTAGAGAACATCCACCTTTTGAAGCGATGCCATCCGGGTCGTAAGGTTGAGGTCAGTTACCAGATATTTATCATTATTGTGGAAAAAAATTGCACCCTTATGTGCTTCTCTGAAAGCCTGACTTTTTGTAAGTGTCTCCTTGAATTGATTTGGCGCTTCAGCATAAAATGTCTCCTCAAAGATCCCTCGAATATTTACACTCTCGTGAATTTTTGCTCGATAATACCAGATTCCGTCAACATTCTGGAAAAGCGGTGTTAAACAATGGTTTACAATAAATGCTTCAAGATCGTTCCCAAGAAACTCGCTATCTTCAAGAGGATTAATCGGTTTTTCGTATGCTGCGCAATAGAGATGATTTCTCCGAACCTCGGTATTCTGCAGATCTATTACGGCTTTTTCCATAGGTTTGTTGAAGAACTCCATAGGCCGCTGGACATAATACATCTCAAGCGGGTTATTGTATGCTATGAGAAAGATAAGCGATTTTTTGCTTTTTCGCCCGGCTCTGCCTGCCTGCTGCCATGTTGACATCATCGAGCCCGGGTATCCAGACAGAATTGCGCAGTCCAGTGAACCCACATCGATCCCAAGTTCCAGCGCATTGGTGCTGACGACCCCCAATAGGTCTCCACCTTTTAAGAGTCTCTCTTTACGGCCTCTGTCCTCAGGAGAATACCCTGCACGGTATTCTTCTACCTTATCTGCCAACTCAGGGTGCTTCCCCTTTGAAAGGAGATTAACGGTTTTTTTGGATATAAGGCCAACAAGTTTTCGTGAACCAGCAAAACAGATTGTCTGGCATCTCTGTGCTACACATTCTGTGAGCAATTCTACAGTCTGCCGAGTTGTACCCATTTTAAGATCATAGTTCATGAGAATGAAGTATTTCTCACCGTGCGGGGATCCATCCTTGTCGATCAAGGTTAGTGGCCCATCGATGAGTGTCTCTCCCAGTTCAACTGCGTTAGAGATGGTCGCGCTTGAAAGGATGAACGCCGGTTGAGACTGATAGTACTTGCAGATTCGCTTGAATCGCCTCATAAGATACGCGACGTTGGTGCCAAAGATTCCACGGTACGTATGTGCCTCATCAATGACGATAAAGCGTAGTTTAGAGAAAAATCGCTCCCACAACCCACGGCGTTCCAGCATCCGGTGAAGCGTGTCGGGGTTTGTTAAAATAAGCCGCGATTTCATCGCGATTGTTTCTTTGGCACCACGCGGGATATCACCATCTACTCTGTGTGGGTGCACAAGTATACCTGAATCCTTCTCCATTTGTACAACTGTTTTCAGTTGGTCGCTGGCGAGGGCCTTGGTTGGATAAATATACAGTGCAGTTGCTTCTGGATCTCTAGCCAGTGCATCGAATACCGGTACGTTAAAGCAGAGTGTTTTTCCACTTGCAGTTGGCGTGGTGATAATGATGTTTCTGCCTTCAGCAACAGCATTGATTGCATCACACTGGTGACTGTATAGACGAATGTGCTTTTCGAGCAGGTAATGCTTTACTTGCGGAGCGAGTTGATGCCTTAGCGTGCCATATTGGGCAGTGTTCCCGTTAAATCGATGGCAATGTGTAATAGTTTTTGCAAGAGGCCATTCATTATCCTCTAACTTGAAAAGAAGTGATTCAAGGCTCATCCACCATCAACCCGTTCAACTATATGGGAACATTCTTTAGAGAGGCAGAAAAGTGTATCGAAATGAAAAAATTGCAATGGAAGAACATTTATTGAAGCCTACAATCAGTTAGGACCTCGTTTTTGAGAGAACGATCATCCCATACCGGCTTCAGCGTCTCTCAATTAACCTGCTGACTCAGTCAATGCTGCTTCCTGGCATCACTCACCTCCGGTTCGGGTAGCCGCTCCCTGCGCCTTCCCGGGGGAACAAACCGCCGGGTTTTAAGGCTCTCAAGGCAGACGGGTTCTGCAGGAGTGGGGATTACGGTGCTTGAGAAGGCGGTCTTCGTTCAGGGGCTCAGGGAAGACATGCGGGTCGATGCACCCTTCGTGGTGGAGACTGCAGGCCTCAAAGAGAAGCGGGATGGAGGCAAGTACATCCAGCTCACCATCTCCGACCGGACGGGCCGGGGGACCTGCAAGGTCTGGGGTACGCCCGATTGTGCGGGGCAGATCGAGGAATTCTACCGCGCGATCCAGGTAGGGGAGGTCTACCGTATCCTGGGCTACGCGCGGGTTTACAACGGCACCTGCGAGGTCAACGTGAACGACGGGATCGCCGACTTTTTGACCCCGGTGCCGGCCGATACGCTCGATCCGTCGCACTTCATCTACGCGCCCGTCGATTACGAGAATGTTCGGCGGGGGCTGGCCCGTATGGCCGCAAAGATCGCCGACCCCGGGATATACTCCCTCGTCTCGGGGGTCATGAACAGCACCCCGGCGTTCCTTGAAGCCCCGGCAGCAAAGGTCCGGCACCACGCCTACATCGGCGGCCTCGCGGAGCACACCCTCGAGACCGCGGAGATGGCGCTCTCCCTCTCGGGCACCGTCAGCCGGGCCCGGATGGACACCGACGTCCTGCTCGCGGGAGCCCTCCTCCACGACGTCGGGAAGGCGGCCTGTTTCCGCCGCCAGGGTTTCTCGTTCGTCGCGCTTCCCGATTACACCCTCGTCGGGCATACGGCGATCGGGGCCGCGGCCCTCCTCCGGCACTCGGCAGGCGTCGACCCTGCACGGTTTGCCCACATCCTCCATATCCTGATGGCGCACCACGGCCCTCACGGCGAGATCCAGCCCCGGACCCCCGAGGCCTGGACGGTCCACTTCGCCGACAACGCAAGCGCCACCCTTCGGGCGGCCTGCGACGACACCGCGGACCTTGCGCCGGGTGAGGGGAAGCAGGGGGCACGGAGCGGGGCGCCGGTGTACCGGTTCTGACCACCCGCACGTGAATGGTCGACCGTAAACCATAGGCTGCTATACTGAAAAAGACCTTCGGTAATCGTCTCGATTTACAAATATTCTATTATTCTTTGAGTATATGGTCCTTCCGATCTCACCCGGCGAGGCTGGTCTCCTGGCAAAAAAAGAAGTCACGACCCCTTCAGGTAGGCCTCCGGGTTCTTCTCAAAGAGCTTCTTGCACCCCGGGGCGCAGAAATAGTAAGTCTTCCCCTTGTACTCGGACGTGAACTTCGCCGTCGCCGGATCGACGTCCATCTTGCATACCGGATCAACTGCCACGCGCATCAACCTCCGATAGCACCCCTCTCTTTGCCGGAGGTATATAAGTCTTGAGCAGCAGCGAGAGCGAGACGACCGTCACCGACGAGAGCGCCATCGCGAGCGCCGCAAGCTCCGGCCGGAAGGTGATGCCGAAGAAGGGGTAGAGCACGCCCGCGGCGAGGGGGATGAGGGCTGCGTTGTAGGCGAACGCCCAGAAGAGGTTCTGCTTGATCCGCGTCATCACCTTCCGGGAGAGCTCGATGGCCGCGACGGCGTCGGTGAGGTCGTCGCGGATGAGGACGATGTCGGCGCTCTCGATGGCGACGTCGGTCCCGCTCCCGATGGCGATCCCGACGTCCGCCTGCGCGAGCGCCGGGGCGTCGTTGATCCCGTCCCCCACGAACGCCACGACCTCGCCGCGTTCCTGGAGGCTCCGGACCTCCCGCGCCTTATCCTGCGGCAGCACCCCCGCGTGGACGTCCTCGATCCCGACCTCCCGCGCGATGGCGTTCGCCGTCCGCGGGTTGTCGCCGGTGATCATCGTCACGGAGAGCCCCATCCTCTTCAACTCCGCGACGGCCCCCTTCGTCGTCGGTTTCAGGGTGTCGGCGACGGCGATGATGCCGGCAAACCTCCCCGCCGCGGCGACGAGGACCGCGGTCTTCCCGACGTCCTGGAGGGCGGCGATCCGGTCTTCCGCCTCGGGCGGGATGCGGATGCGATACTCGTCGAGGAAGGGCCGGTTCCCGATCAGGACCTCCTCCCCCTCCACCACGGCGCTCACCCCCCTGCCGCCGAAGGTTGTGAACCGCTCCGATGCCGGGACGAGAACGCGGGCAGCCTCCGCCCGCCGCACGACCGCTGCCCCGAGCGGGTGCTCCGAGTTCTTCTCGACCGCCGCCGCGACCGATAACAGCCGGTCCTCCGGCATACCGAAGGCGACGACGTCGGTGACGTCGGGTTTCCCCCGGGTGAGCGTCCCGGTCTTGTCGAAGACGACCGCGGTCAGCCTCTCGGAGATCTCGAGCGCCTCGCCGTTCCGGATCAGCACCCCGAGCTCGGCGCCCCGCCCGATCCCGACGGTCACGGCGGTCGGGGTGGCAAGCCCGAGCGCGCAGGGGCAGGCGACGACCAGGACCGAGATCAGGACCGTGAGCGCAAAGAGGAGCGTGGCGCCGAGGGCCAGGTACCAGGCGAGGAAGGCGATGGTGGCGATCGCGAGGACGGCCGGGATGAAGTAGGAGACCGCGACATCGGCGATCCGCTCCACCGGGGGCTTTGAGCCCTGGGCGTCACGGACGAGCCGGATGATCTGCGAGAGGACCATGTCCTTCCCGATCTTCTCGGCCCGGACCCGGAGGACGCCGTTGACGTTCAGGGTGCCGCCGACGACCCCGTCACCCTCCCGCTTGTCGGCCGGGATGGGTTCGCCGGTGATCATCGACTCGTCGACCGAGCTCTCGCCGCCCACGACCACACCGTCCACCGGCACCTTCTCCCCCGGCCGGATCAGGAGGACGTCGCCGACGACGACCTCCTCGATAGCGACCTCGATCTCCCGATCGCCCCGGATGACCGTCGCGGTCTTCGGCCGGAGGCCTATGAGGTTCTTGATGGCGTCAGACGTCCTCCCCTTCGCCCGGGCCTCAAGGTAGCGCCCGAGCGTCAGGAACGAGGCAAGCATCACCGCCGTGTCGTAGAAGTTGAACTCCGGGGTGAGGACGAGCCCGAATGTCCCGAAGATGCTTGCGCCGTAGGCGACGCCGATGCCCATCGCGTACATGACGTCCATCGTCAGCGCCCGGTTGCGGAGCGCCGCGGCGGCCGCCCTGAAGATGGGGGCGCTGACGTAGAAGAAGACCGGCAGGGTGATGACGAGCATGACGAGGTTCATCGAGACCGGGAGGGCGGCCGCCCCCGGCATCCCGAAGAGCATGTAGAAGAAGAGCGGGATACTGACCGCAAACCCGACGGTGAACCGGCGGAACTTGTCCCTGAGGTCTTCCTCCCGCGCCAGGGCCTCGACGTCCCCGGCGACCTCCTCCGCAAGCCCGAGGTACTGGTAGCCGGCATCCTCGACGGCGGCCCGGATATCGGATGTGGTGACGAGCGCGGGGTTGTAGACGACGTGCGCGGTCTCGGTCGCGAGGTTGACCCGGGCGTCGTAGACCCCCTCAAGGCCGGTGAGCGATGCCTCGATCACCTGGGCGCAGGACGCGCAGACCATCCCGCCGATCCTGACGGTGACTTCGTCTCGCACGACCTCGTAACCGGCGTCGACGACCGTCCGCTCGAGGTCCGCGAGGGTGGCCTTCGCCGGGTCGTACTCGACCGTGGCCGTCCCGGCCGCGAGGTTCACCCGGGCATCATAGACGTCGTCACGGCCCTGGAGGGCGCGTTCGATGTTGAGGGCGCACGACGCGCAGTGCATCCCGGAGATCTTCAGTTCCGCCTTCCGCTTCTCCTCCGGCATGATGATCTCCTCGTTCTGCGGGGATAAATACCTGCACCCCTTCTCCCGGGCCCGTGCAGCCGCACGCGGGCGGCGAAGAACCCCGGTATGGGCGTGCCGGTAAGTTATACATAACATTATTATATTGCCCCAAGGATATTGCCGCCCATCCTGAGGTGATTGTGGTGCAGGGAAGGGATAATCCAGCAGGAGAGAAGCGATATGATGTTGAACGGATGGCGTCGGGGCGGGATATCGACGGCCTGACTGATGCGTTGCAGGATAGCGATCCGGATGTCCGCCGGAGCGCCGCCCTTGCCCTTGGCGAACTCGGGGAGTGGCGGGCGGTGGACCCCCTGATCCGTGCGCTCGCCGACCCGGCGCAGGACGTCCGGGAGGCGGCGGCGAACGCGCTTGTGATGGTCGGGACGCCGGCGGTCGAGCCGTTGATCGACCTCCTCGAGCGTCCCGATATTGCGGCGGTATACGGGGTGCCCGGGGAAGAGGCCGGGGAGGGGCTGACCCAGATTGACCTTCTCGCGGGCCCCGAGGGCATACCGCTCGAGAAGAGGACGCTCCGGCACAGGGGAGGCATTACGCAGCACGACCTCCTCGCCGGTCCTGAGGGGATTCCGCCCGAGAAGAGAACCCTCTAGCACAGGGTCCTGGCACAGCATGACCTCCTTGCCGGTCCGGAGGGTGTGAAGGAGCATGAGGCCCTCTTCCCCGAAGCCGGGAGAGCGGGTGTTGAGGAGGAGGCCCCACCGCCCGAGATGAGGCGGGAGTTACGACGTACGTATGCGGCAGCCATCCTCGGCGAGATCGCTGATCCCCGGGCGGAGGGTCCCCTCACCCGGTCGCTCTCAGACGACGACCCGGTCGTCCGGAAGGCGGCCGGGGATGCGCTCGTGAGGTTCCGCGAGAAGCGGGGTGAGGCAGCGCCCGTGCCGCCGGCGTCCCGGTGATGCCGGGGCACACTCCTGTTTTTTCGGGTGTGCGTGTGCTACGATACTGCGCGAGGGGAGTATTTCCAGACCCGATTGGCTCTGAAGAATCCTCGTGGAGAGGGTAGCGATAGATGGTATAATAAGGGAGCCCCTCATAAGTTAGACACCTTAGGCACCGGGGTGCAGCCATGACCCTGGACTCCTGTAGACCCATCGGCGGCGTGCCTGTGATATCTCCGATGCGGAGATTCTCGAATTCTTCAACGCACAAGAAAGCAGCCGCCGGGCGTAAGACCGATTCCGGGCGATACCGGTGACGGCGACTACGGGAGGCCGGGTCGACACCCCCACGACACCGGTCTGCCGTTCTCCTACGAATTTCGTCGGGATGGCGGCGGCTTGCCTATACAAAGCAGCGAACCCTGAGGAGGTCCTGGAGATCTCCGGATCTCCCTCCCGGGTTTGAGTGATTATACAATGATAGCAGAAACAGCAGAAAACCACGTCATCTTCTACTGTGGTCGATGTCAACACCGATGGACTGAAGAATTTACCAATGAACCGATCGGGTGCCCGATCTGTGGAAACTACAGCACAATTGGACGCACCGAACCGAGACATAGACGGAGGAGATGGTAATTGAAGTTGTCCGGGGCCCGGACGGCGATACCGTCAGAAAACAACCCGGATGCCTGAACCCCTACTACCTCTTTTGAAGATATCTCCCTGCAGCGCCCCCAACTCCGGGAGGGGCGGCAATCCTGGCAGCAGCGGATTGCTCGTCCTGTCCGTCGCCTCCATGCCGCCTGAAACCTCACAGATCCCACACTCCCCCCTTCACGTGAGGCAACCCGCGGTGCGTGAAATATGAGGTGTGTCTGAGTACGACCCCCTGTCGACCATCTCACAAAAGTTATTATATCGACCAACCGCCATACACCGGGCCCGGAGGCGAATTGGTTGCAGAGAGTGGGTAATCCAGCAGAAGAGAGACGGTTCAACATCGATCTCCTGAGGGCGGAAGAGAATATCGACGGCCTGATCGAGGCGCTCGGGAGCGAGGACGGCCTGACCCGCCAACGGGCCGCCCTGGCGCTCGGTGATGTCGGGACGGAAGCGGCGGCCGGCCCGCTCATCCGGGCGCTCGGGGACCCGCTGACGGCGGTGCGGGAGGCGGCGGCGGACTCGCTCGCCATGCTCGGCCCCCCGGCGGTCGGGCCGCTGGTCGAGCTCATCGAGGACCCGGGGGCGTCGGGGAAGTACGAGGAGACGGCGGCGGCCGGTGGCCCGGTGAGCGTAACCGGGCCCGGCGGCCGGACCTGGGAGGTCGAGACCCGGCGAGACCTCCGGCGGGTGTATGCCGCCGCTATCCTTGGCGAGATCGGCGACCCTGCCGCGGTAGGACCCCTCATCCGGGCGCTGCGTGACGCAAACGACGACCTCCGGTGCCAGGCGTCCGGGGCGCTCGCAAAGTTCGGAAGGGAGGCGGTGGAGCCGCTTGGCGCGGCGCTCGCTGACCCGGACCCGGATGTCAGGATCGTCGCGGCCGGCGTCCTCGGTGATACCGGGGAGGCGGCTGCGATCGAGCCCCTCGTCGGGGCGCTCCGTGACGAGAACGGCGACGTCAGGGGGGCGGCGGGAGGCGCCCTCGTCCGGCTGGGCGGCGCAGCGGTCGACCGGCTCATCGCCGCGACGAAGGACGCCGACCGCAATGTCCGGCTCTACGCGGCGGGGGCGCTCAAGTACATCGGCGACCCGCGGGCGATCGCTCCCCTCCGGGATCTCGCCCGGAGCGGCGATGCGGAGGAGAAGGGCGTCGCAGAGGACGCGATCGCAAAGATCCGGATGGTCCAGGGCGAGGCCGCGCCGGAGCCTTCAGCGCCGACGTCGCGGTGAGGTATCTCTTACCCCTTTCTCCTCACCCGCACCGACTCTGCGTGGGCGTGAAGCCCTTCCGCATCGGCGATCGTCTCCACGACGTCGCCGATGGCCTCGAGCCCCTCCCGCGTGATCACCTGGACCGTCGCGCGCCGGCAGAAGTGGTTCACGTCGAGGCCGGAGTACAAACCGGCATAACCTGCCGTCGGGAGGACGTGGTTTGTTCCCGAGGCGTAGTCGCCGCAGGCCACCGCCGCGTAGGGACCGACGAAGATCGACCCGGCGCTCCTGACCCGGGTGAGGACGGCGAGCGGGTCGGCCACCTGGATCGAGAGGTGCTCGGGGGCGATACCGTCGACCGTCGCCACCGCCTCGTCGATATCGGCGGTCACGATGTAGCCCGAGTGGTCGAGCGCCTGCGCGATGATATCGCGCCGCGCCGCACCCGCCGCCATCCGCTTCACCTCAGCCCCAACCGCACCGGCGAGGGCCGCGTCGGTCGTGACGAGGACGCAGGCGGCGTTCGGGTCGTGCTCCGCCTGGGCGAGGATATCGGCCGCGATGAACGTCGGGTTTGCCGTGCTGTCGGCAAGGATTGCGATCTCGCTCGGGCCCGCGGGGAAGTCGATCTCCGCCTCGTCCCGGAGGAGCATCTTCGCGGCGGTGACGTAGACGTTGCCCGGGCCGACGATCTTTTCCACCCTTGGGATCGTTTCCGTCCCGAGCGCCATCGCCGCGATCGCCTGGGCGCCGCCGACCCGGTAGATCTCGTCGACCCCGGCGATATCGAGCGCAACAAGCGTGATCGGGTTGACCGGCGGCGGGGTGCAGCAGCAGATCTCCCGAACGCCGGCGACCTTTGCCGGGATCGTGCACATCAGTGCCGTCGAGGGGTATGCCGCCCGCCCGCCGGGGATGTAGGCTCCCACCCGGGATAAGGGGGTCGTCCTGACGCCGAGGGTGATCCCGGGCTCCATCTCCTGCAGCCAGAGGTCGCGCCCGCGCTGCAGCTCGTGGAACCGGCTGATCCGAACCTCGGCCTCAGAGAGGCTCTCGATGAGTTGCGCGTCCACCTGGTCGTAGGCCGCCTCCCGCTCCTCGTCGGAGACGGCGAGCCCCGGAAGATCGATCTTATCAAACTTCTTTGTCAGGTCGATGAGGGCCGCGTCCCCCTCCGCCCGCACCTTCCCGATGATCTCGGAGACCGGCCCCTTCACCCGGTCGATGTCCGACCGCCGTCCGGCGATCCAGGTTTCGATATCCAGCGCCTGCCACATGAGGAAAAAGGTCGGCGGCCCGAAGCGTTAAGGTTTCGACACCCGGGCCCGTGAGGGCGAATGCCCCTTCCGCAGGCGGCAGGTACGCCGGGGATGCTTGACAATTTCTATTTGTCAATTATTATACAAAACAATAAATATAACTTCGGTCCATCCCGGCCCCGTATGCGATCGAGATCGTGGGTGCCCCTCGTGGGCATCATGGTAGTGTTGCTTGCCGCATGTGCCGTCTCTGTCCCGGCACAGGAGGCAGCAAACCCGGGCGTGCTCCGGATAGCGACGACGACGAGCCTGTACGACACCGGCCTCCTTGATGCACTTGAGATGATGTACGAGAACACGTCCAACGTGGATGTGCAGATCACTGCACAGGGGACAGGCCAGTCGCTCGACACCGCGAGACGCGGGGACGTCGATCTCGTGCTCGTCCATTCGCCCACGCAGGAGCAGCAGTTCATCGACGAAGGCTACGGCATCAACGAGCGGTGCTTCGCCTACAACAACTTCCTCATCGTCGGGCCGGAGGCCGACCCGGCGGGCATCAAGAATATGACTCCTGAGGAAGCGTTCAAGACCATCTATATCGCCGGCACGAACAAGACGGCGGGCGTGGCCTTTGTCTCCCGCGGCGATGACTCGGGCACGCACAACCGGGAGCAGCAGATCTGGGCGGCAGCCGGCTACAACTACACAGACGACATCCAGGACTCCGGGCCCTGGTACGTCGAGACCGGGAGCGGCATGGGGGAGACCCTGACCATCGCGAACCAGAAGAATGCCTACACGCTCTCCGACATCGGGACATATCTCGCTTTCAAGAAGCAACTGAACCTCGTAACGCTGGTGACCGAGGGCGACCAGCTCCTCAACCGCTACAGCGCGATCGCGGTCAACCCCGAGAAGGCGCCGGGCGTCAACATCGATGAGGCGAACAAGTTCATCGACTGGATAACCTCAAACGAAACCAAGGAGTTCATCGGGAACTTTGGCGTCGAGGAGTACGGCCAGCCGCTCTTCGTCCCGCTCTACCCGCCCGAGTGCACACAACCGCCGTTCAACTGCACCACCTGTTCAGGACCGGGGAACGTGACGACGACCGGGAACGTGACGACTGGAAACGCCACGGCGTGAACCGGGACCGTTCGTACCGTGCTACGGGCTCCGGGGCGCGAGATCCCTGCCGCCTGCCGAAAGACTGAGGCGGGCGGCTGATGCGCCCCGTTCTTCCGGGGGCAGACGGCTCGCGGGCATGCAAAACACTTCTCCCCGCCCCGGGCCAGTATAACCCCGGAGATGCGCCAGATGAGAGGATAACTATTTATGATCGGTGGTCGCGCTAACGTGCTGCTATGAAGACGAACGTTGCCATTCTATCGGCCGGTGCCGTCTCGATCCTGTTCATCCTCGCCCTCGCTATCGGATGCACGGGAACGGTGCCGGGCGGAAACGAGACGCCGAACGCCACGACGACCGCACCCGCCGCCGGGGCGAACGTCTTGAAGATCGCCACCACGACGAGCCTTGAGAACACCGGGCTCCTCGCGGAACTCGAACGGGTCTACGAGAACGAGACCGGGATGGACCTCCAGTTCATCGCCCAGGGGACGGGCCAGTCCCTCGACACCGCCAGGCGCGGTGATGTCGATCTCGTGCTCGTCCACGCCCCGGCGCTTGAGCAGCAGTTCATCGACGAAGGCTACGGCATCGACCCGCGCTGCATCGCCTACAACTACTTCATCATCGTCGGGCCGAAGGAGGATCCGGCAGGCATCAAGAACATGAGCGCGGTGGAAGCGTTCAGGGCGATCTACATCGCCGGCACGAACAAGACGGCGGGCGTGGTCTTCGTCTCCCGCGGCGACAACTCGGGCACCCACGCCCAGGAGAAGGCGCTCTGGAAGGAGGCGGGCTACAACTACACAGAAGACATCCTTGACTCCGGGGCCTGGTACGTCGAGGCCGGCAAAGGTATGGGCGATACCCTGATCCTCGCAAACGAGAAGAAGGCGTACGTCCTCACCGATGAGGGGACCTACCTCTCGTTTGCGGACCGACTTAGCCTGGTGCCGGTCATCACTGAGAGCACTGAACTCATGAACCGCTACAGCGCAATCGCGGTCAACCCCGCGAAGTACCCGGGCGTGAACGCGAAAGGAGCCGCGGACTTCATCAACTGGCTCATATCCGACGAAGGAAAGCAGCTGATCGGCGATTTCGGGAAGGCCGAGTTCGGGAAACCGCTCTTTGTGCCGCTTTACGCGCCTGAGTGCACACAGCCGCCGTTCAACTGCACCTGCGCGGAGCCGGTGCCCACGCCCGCGTGAAGCCGGGTATCAGGGGAGGACAGGGGGAGACGTGGATGGGGTGATCGGCAGGGTGACGGAGGATGAGGGGACGTGGTGAACGGGAGCCCGGTCGTCGAAGGGTTCATCGAGGCCATCAACCTCATCGTCACCTTAAACCCGCAGGTGGTCGAGATCACCATCCGGTCGCTCTACGTCTCCCTCACCGCCACCTTCTTCGCGTCGCTAGTCGCCCTGCCGCTCGGGGCGCTGATCTACTTCTACGAGTTCCGGGGGAAGCACGCGCTCGTCTCCACGCTGCAGACGCTGTACGCGCTCCCGACAGTCATCGTCGGCCTGATCATGTTCCTCCTCCTCTCGAACATCGGCCCCTTCGGGTTCCTCCGCCTCCTCTACACTCCCGGAGGCATGATCGCCGCCCAGACGGTCCTCATCATTCCTCTCCTCATGGGGCTGACGGTCTCGGCGCTCTCCGGGATCGACCGCGACAAACGCTACACGATCACTGCGCTCGGCGCAAGCAGGCTCCAGACGGTCACGACCGTCATCGCAGAGGCCCGGTTCGCGGTCATGTCCGGCGTCCTCCTCGGGTTCGGGCGGGCGATCTCGGAGGTGGGGGCGGTGATGATCGTCGGCGGCAACATCCGGGGTGCCACCCGCGTCCTCACCACCGCGATCGCGCTCAACACATCGATGGCAAACTACTCCATGTCGATTGCGCTCGGGATCATCCTTCTTTCGGTGGCGCTCGGGGTGAACGTCGTTCTCTCCCTCGTGCAGCGGCGGTGATACCATGGCAGTCATTGAGGCACACAACATCCGGAAGTCGTACGGCGACCTGGAGGTCCTGCACGACGTCGACATCTCGGTGCGGGAAGGGGAGATCCTCGGGCTCATCGGCCCGAGCGGCTCGGGAAAGAGCACGCTTCTCCGGATCCTCGATCTGATCGAACCGCCGAGCGGCGGGGAGCTCTCGGTCTTCGGGATCGACGTGGTGGCGGAGCGTGACCGCTGGCTCGACCTCCGCCGCCGTATGGGGATGCTCTTCCAGAGGCCGATCGTCTTCAACGCATCGGTCTACGACAACGTCGCGATGGGGTTGCGCTACCGGGGGGCGTCGGGGGGCGATATCGACCGGAGAGTACAGGAGGCCCTCGAGGCCGTTGGGCTCTCCCGCTACATCAGGAGCCGGGCGGCCGATCTCTCGGGCGGCGAGCAGCAGCGGGTTGCTCTCTCCCGGGTGCTCGTGACGGACCCCGAGATCCTCTTCCTCGATGAACCGACGGCAAACCTGGACCCGACATCGACCGCCACCATCGAGAGGATCGTGGCCGATCTGAACCGCGAGGCCAAGACGACCGTCCTGATCAGCACGCACGATCTGGCGCAGGGGCAGCGGCTCGCCCACCGGATCGGGGTGATGATCGAGGGGACGGTCGCCCAGACGGGCTCACCCCATGCGATCTTCCACGAGCCCAGGAGCCAGAAGATCGCCCGGTTCGTGGGCGTCCAGAACATCATCCCCGGCCGGGTCGTCTCCCGGGAGGGGGGCCTCACCACGGTGGCGGTGAAAGAGCGGCGGCTCGTCTCGACGACACCGCCGCCCGGCGAGGAGGTGCTCGCGGTCATCCGGGGCGAAGACATCTCCCTGCACCGGCGGGAGCCGGGGTATGAGGAGGCGGAGAACCTCTTCCCCGCCAGGGTCGCGGCCATCGAGCCCATGGCGCCGTTTGTGAACGTGACCGTGGACTGCGGGTGCGACCTTGCCGCACTGGTGACGGCGCGGAGGGCGGAGGCCCTCGAACTCGCGGAGGGCATGCAGGTCTGGGTCTCCCTCCAGGCGAAGGCGGTCCACCTGATCCCCCGCGAAGGGTGAGGGTGTTCCCGGCACAGAGGGCCGATACCGTTACGTCGGGCTGCCGTTACCAACTCTGGTGTGAAACTGCGCGATTTCAGTGGAAGGGCCGCTGCAGGGGTCCGGGTGACGGTCCTCTGTGCCGGGAGCCTGACCGGGCCGTTTGAGGCGGAGCACCCCGGCGTCACCGCGGTCATCGAGCCCGGCAGGGATGCTGTTGCCGGGCTCAAGCCGCTCGTTCTGGTGAAAGCCTGAAAAGCCCGCTCCCTTTTGCGAAGCAGTTATTCACGGGCGCGTGCAACCCATATCCAGGAAGATATGGCGACGAAGACCGGGACGTTCTCCGGCGACGCGGAGATCGTCTCGTGGAGAGGGGACCGGGGACGGCAGGTAGACCGGTGCATCGCCTGGTTCTCCATCATGGGAGCGGCGATCGTCGGGCTCACGGTGCTTGCTATCGCAAACATCGCGATGGCGGAGCTCGCCGACCCCGCCCACCTCCTCGAGGTGGCGGCATCGCCCGTGGTGATCGGGTCCATCCTCCTCACGTTCCTTGCGGGGGCAAATGCCGTCCTCCTCCTCGTCCTCTTCGGGACGCCCCTCGCCTACGTCCTCGCCCGGTCCCGCCCCTCCCGCCTCAAGGGCATCGTCGAGAGCATCGTCGACCTCCCCCTCATCCTGCCGCACACCGTAGCGGGCCTGCTCGTCTACCTCCTCTTCATGCGCCGGGGATGGCTCGGCGCGCCGCTTGCGGAGATCGGACTCGCCTTCGAGGACGCTTACCCGGGCACGGTCGTCGCGATGCTCTTTGTCGCCTCCCCGTTCTTCATCAACACCATGCGGGAGGGGTTCGAGAAGGTGCCCGTCCACCTTGAGAACGTCGCCCGCACGCTCGGCGCCGGCACGTTCACCACCTTCCGGACGGTCACGCTCCCCTTAAGCCTCCGACACCTGTACAGCGGGGCTATCTTCGCCTGGGGACGGGCTATCGGGGAGTTTGCCGGGGTCGTCATGATCGCCTACTACCCGTTCATCATATCGACGCTGATCTACTACACGTTCACGACCGAAGGCATCCGTGTGAGCCGGAGCATCGCCTTTGTGGTTATCCTGGTCAGTCTCGCGGTCTTCTACCTCCTCCGGCGGATGACGCGGCTCATGGGGAGGTACGATGATCGCGTTTGACCGCGTCTCACTCACGCTCGGGTCGTTCCGCTTGAAGGATGTCAGCATGACGATCGGGCAGGGCGACTACTACTTCATCGTCGGGCCGTCGGGCGCGGGGAAGACGGTGCTCCTTGAGGCGATCGCGGGCCTTCATTTGCCCGAGCACGGCCGCATACTCCTCCGGGGCGAAGAGATCACCGCTCTCCCCCCGGAGAGGCGGGGGGTCGCCCTCGTCTACCAGGACTACTCGCTCTTCCCCCACATGACGGTCGCGGACAACGTCTCTTACGGCCTCCGGGTGCGGGGGATGGAGCGGGGTGCCGCCCGGTGCGAGGTCGCCGGCCTCCTCGAACGGTTCGGGCTCGGCCATCTCGCCGACCGCTACCCCGGGACCCTCTCGGGCGGCGAGCAGCAGCGGGTGGCGCTCACCCGGGCCGTCGCCGTGAAGCCCGACATCCTCCTCCTCGACGAACCCCTCTCGGCCCTCGACCCTATAACACAGGAGAGGTTCATCGATGACCTCCGGCGCCTCCACCGGGAGGACGGTCTCACCATCGTGCAGGTGAGCCACTCCCGCCGGGAAACGCGCCTCCTTGCCACCCGGATGGCGGTGCTCATCGACGGGCGCCTCGTGGACGAAGGGCGGGCCGACGTCGTCCTGAACGCGCCGAAGAGCCGGGAGGTCGCAACGTTTGTCGGGATCGAGAACATCCTGGACGGGACCGTGACGGCAAACGAGGATGGGTACGCGGTGGTGGACGCCGGGGGGCGGACCTTCGAGGCGGTGACGGATGCGGCGGCGGGCGAAGCGGTCACGCTCTGCATCCGGGCCGACGACGTCGTCATCGGCAACGGGAGCGGCGCGCGGAACACGATGGCCGGGACGGTCGTCGCCGTCGTCGAGGATGGCCCCGTCGCCGGGGTGAAGGTGGACTGCGGCGTGGAACTGACCGCGGTCCTCACAAGGCGGTCGGTGCAGGACCTCTCGCTCGCCCCGGGGACCCGGGTCACGGTCGCTGTCAGGGCGGCGGCGGTCCACGTCATCCGTTCTTTGTCTTGATCGAGAGGAGCGTGCCGATGAGGGCGGCGGTGACGGCGTTCGCCGCGATGATGGCGACGTCCCCTCTCACCACCCCGTAGGCGAGCCAGAGCAGGACGCCGGCGAGGAAGATGATGAGCATCGCAAGCGAGAGGTCGGCGGTCGACCGCGTGCGCCAGGCTCTCGCGACCTGCGGTGCAAACGAGAGCGTCGTGAGCGAGCCGGCGATGAGGCCGAGTGCGGTTACGGTGTCCATGAGCGGATCTCATCACCTATCGTCCGCCGGATCTCATGAACCCTTGGCCCGGTGCTCCCCGGGGTATCTTCAGGATCCAGGTTTTTGCCCGGTCCCCTGCCTTCCTTTCCAGCGCTCCAGGATGTAGGCGAGGATCATCCCGATGATGAACGCGACGGTGAGGCCGAGCGCGAGGGTGAGGACGGCGATGATCCCCGTGACCAGGTAGGACTCCGTCTTTATGCTGTGTTTCCCGAGTTCGATCGCGACAAAGACCAGGAGCGCGCCGAAGACCCCGAACGGTATGAGGGTCAGCACCTCCGGCGGGGCGAACGCGACCGCGAATATGAGGATGAAGAGGCCGGCGACGATGTTCGCCCCCCCGCTCCTTGCGCCGAACCGGTACATGGCGGCAAGCCCCCCGGCGCCGTGGCACATGGGGAACCCCCCAAGCGGCGTCGAGACGAGGTTCATCGCGCCGATGGTCCGCGAGAGCCGGTCAGGGTCGACGCCCTTCTTTGGGAAGAGGTCGTAGGTGAGGAGCGACGTGGCGAGGATGGCGTTTGCGAGCGTGAGCGGTATCTGCGGGAGCACGAGGTCCCAGGTGCCGGCGATGAAATCCGCGGGCGTCGGGATGACAAGCGCCGGGAGGGGTATGAGCCGGAACGGCGGCATCCCCTGCACGGCGATGCCGGCGGCAAGCCCGATGAGGAGGACCAGCAGCGCGGAGACGTCCGGCACCCGGGTGCGCTCCGATGCGATGAAGAAGATGACGATGATCGCAATAGAAAAGGCCGCAAAGAGGGCGTCGTCGACGATGTAGCCAAGCGACGTCCGGAGGAGGAGGAGTGCAAGCCCTGCCTGGACGCCGCGGATGACGCTCCGCGGGATCCGGTCCCCGATCCAGGTCATACCGCCGGCGAGGCCGAGGAGGAGGAAGAGCACGCCGACGGCGATTCCTGAGGCCACGATCTCGCCGCCGGAGAGCCCTTCGGCGATGACGATGGCGCCGATCGCCTTCATCGGCTCGATCGGGATCGGGAGGCGGTAATAGAGCCCGGCGATGATGAACCAGGCGGCGAGGAAGAGGAAGAAGTGGCTGACGTTCACGTCGGGGCAGACGATGGCGACGCCGAGCAGGATGGGGAAGATGGTGCCGAAGTCGCCGACGGCTCCGGCGATCTCTTCGAGGGTGATCCGGATGCCGCCTTCCTTACTCCCGGTGCTCTCCGCCATAGTTCCTCTCTGCCATATGTCCTCCTCCTTTTTCGTGGTTCCGGATGAGGCATACCGGTCCGTCATGCGGGCTGCGCGGCTTCCGGGAGCCCGGGCGCAGGTTCGCCCTTCGGTTTCTTCACGCCAAGGAGGTCTTCGGCCGCGAGCTGCCCGATGACGGCATCGAGGTACTCGGAAACGATCCGGTCCTTCCCGGGGATCTGCCGGATCCAGACCCGCACCGTCAGCCTGACCCATTCCTCCTTGATCGACGAGACCTGCACCTTCGGCTCGAAGAGCCGAAGTCCGGGGTGGGGGAGGTCGGACGAGAGGCGCCCGAGGTAGGGGAGATCGAAGAGGTTCTGGACGGCGGACCGTTCGGCCGGCTCGACGTGGGGGAGGATGAGGGGATGGTCGTGCGCGGCTGCGAGGGCGATCTCCTGCACCCGCGCGAGGTCGGCGGTGACCGGGACGGCGAGCGGGATCGCGACCTCAAGCAGCCCGGCACGGGAGTAGTTGATGACTTTTGAGGTTATGATGCTCGAGTTCGGCGTGAGGACGAGGCCGCCGTCGAGCCCCTGCAGGATCGTCGTCGTGAAGGAGATGTCGCGTACCTTGCAGGGCCCGGTCTCCGGCCTGCCGCTGACGATCACCCACTCCTCAAGCTGGACCGGGCGGTTGATCGTGATCAGGATCCCCGCAACGGCGTTCTGGATGATCTGGCGCGACGAGAACGCGACGACGATCCCGAGGAGACCGAGCGACGCGATGAAGGCCGTCAGTTCAAACTCGAGGAAGTACCGGGCGCTTGCGTAGATCCCACCGACCATGACGGCGTACTGGAGGATGGCCGCCGCCCATTTGGCCTTTCCGCGGGAGACGTGCCCGTCAGGCACCCGCCGGAGGAGAAGGTAGGCGAGGTTGCCGAGAAAGAGGAACGCGATGAAGGCGAAGATGAACGCGAGGAACGCATCGAGGGGCACTCCGCCGATGAGGACCGGATTGCTCACCTGCATGTAGAGAGAGGTGAGCGGGGAGAGGATTAATCCTTTCCGTCACGATGTTTCGGCCTTGACCGGGATACCTTCGGCCGAAAGACGCTTGAGGACTTCCCGGAGGTAATGGGAGGCGATCTCATCTTTCTGCGGGATCTTCCGGATCCAGGCACGCACCATCAGTTTGACCCAGCCATCGCTGACCGATACGGTGTGGACGGCGGGTTCGAGGCCGATGAGATCGGGACGGTCGGAACGGAGCCGCTTGTTGTAGGGGAGATCGAAGAGGCCGTGGACGGCGGACCGCCCGGCCGTGCCAGGGGTCCGGATGATCCGGGGGTCGTCATGCGCCACCGCGAGCGCGATCTCGCGCACCCGTGCAAGGTCGGCAGAGACCGGGACGGAGAGTGCGACCCGGATCTCTAACAGCCCGTTCCGGGAGTAGTTGACGACCTTGGACGCTATGATGCTCGAGTTCGGCATGAGGACGAGGCCGCCGTCGAGCCCCTGGAGGATCGTCGTCGTGAAGGAGATGTCGCGCACTTTGCAGAGCCCCGTTGTCGGCATCTCCCCGACGACGATCCACTCCTCGAGCTGGACCGGGCGGTTGATCGTGATCAGGATGCCGGCAAGGATGTTCTGGGTGATCTGGGTCGACGAAACGGCGACGATGATCCCGAGGATACCGAGCGACGCGGCAACAGCTTTCGGGTCGAAGTCGAGGAGATAGCGGGCGCTCGTGTAGACCCCGCCGACCATGACGGTGTACTGGAGGGTGGCCGCCGCCCACTTGGCCGTCCCCGGGGAGACCCGGCCGTCGAGGGCCTGCCGGAGGAGCATGTAGGCAAGGTTGCCAAGGAAAAGGAACCCGATGAGGGCGAGGAGGAACGCGAAGAACGCATCAAGGGGCACCCCGCCGATGAGGACCGGATTGCTCACCTGCATGTGGGAAGAGGTGGGCGGGCAGGGAAGTTAACCTCTCCTCTATCCGCCGGCATCCTGCCCCGGGACACCCGATACTCCTGCCGCCCCGTGCCGACTCACGCGAAGATCCGGACCGCGCCTCCTCTTGTGCGTCCTTTGCGCCAGCGTGGGAGGCCGTACTGCTATTCGCACCAGTTAGATCACGCAAAGGCGTGAAGACCCATACGGCTCCGGGCCCTCTCCGCCGCGGCAACGCGCGGGATCGTGCTGTCCTCATGCGAAGGGAAGGTTTCCCCGCCCGGCGGCATCGGGCACTTCAGTCTTTCTCAATCTGCCGCCAGACGTGGGCGAACCGCTGGAACGCGGTGTAGTGCCCGAGGACGCCGAAGATGACAAGGAGCCACCCGAGGTAGTTCAACCCCCAGATCTCCCCGGGGATCAGGACCGTGAGCACGCCGGCGACGATGATCAGCACCAGACGGTCCGCCCGGCCGAGGATGCCGCCGTAGAACCTGCCGACCCCGACCGCCTGCGCCTGGGTGCCGAGGTAGGAGGACATCAGGACCCCGGTCAGGGCAAAGACGCCGATCGGCCAGGACGCGGCCCCGCCCGCAAAGATCCCGGTGATGATGAATATGTCGGCGTAGCGGTCGATGACGTGGTCTAAGAAATCCCCCCGGGGGCTCGCGATCCCCATATCCCGGGCGAGCGCCCCGTCAAGCGCGTCGAAGACGGCGTTGAAGGCGACCATGACGACGCCGAGCACGACCCCCCCGGCATAGAACGCGAGACCCGCAAGTACCGATACGAAGAACGATGCAAGGGTGAGCCCGTTCGGGGTGAGCCCGAGTCTCCTCGCCAGGTCTACCACGGGCTGAACGATGCCCTGCACATGCGGCCGGAACTGGTCAAGTGTCATGCGCCGAAACCCAGGTAATCGGTCCAGTCGATGGACCCGTAGGATGATGGCCGTTCTCCCCGGATAAACTGCTCGATCCGGTCGGCGACCGCGCTGACAGAGAGCGCGGTCGCATCCACCTCCAGGACGTGCTCGCCCGGGTGTTCCTCCAGCGTCTCGATCAGGATGACGTCGAGCGCCTCCGCTTCGACGTTCTCCGCGATCTTCTCCTCAGGGTAGTTCCGGGATGCGAGGCGCGCAGCGAGGACGTCCGGGCGGCACCGGAGCACCACCACCCGGTCGCAGGGGAGGAGATGCGCGAGGTGGCCCTCGACGATCCCCTCGACCGGTTCGAACTCCGCCGCCCACCGGTCGACATCCACCACCAGCGTCTGCCGGGCGCGGTCCTCCTCGACGATGTAGGGCCGCACCGTCCCGGTCAGGCGGACGACCCGGTGGCCCCGCCGCTCGAGTTCAGCCGCAACGGCCGTCTTCCCGGTCCCGGGCGTCCCGGTGATGCCTGTCATCATATCCTGCGGATCGCCTCGATGAACCGAACGTTCTCCCAGTCTTCGCCGATGCTGACCCGGATATAGTGGTCGCCGAGCCCCGGGAAACTGGTGCACGACCGCACCAGGACGCCGTTTGCCGCGAGGCGTTCCACCGCCTCGTCACCCGTCAGGGGCTTGATATCGATCATCACGAAGTTCGCGTCCGAGGGAAAGACCGGGAACGGCACCTCCTCAGCGAACCGCTGCCGCCACCGCCGGACGTGGTCGCAGGCCTCGCGGACCGGCCCCGCGTCCGCAAGCGCCCCGGCGGCGGCCGCCGCCGAGACCGAGTTCAGGGCGAACGGCGTCGCCGCCCGGTGGTAGAAGGGTTCGAGCCACTCCGGGACAAAGGCGTAGCCGACCCGGAGCCCGGCGAGGGCGAAGATCTTTGACATCGTCCGCCCGATGACCAGGTTCTCGTGCCGCCGCATGAGGAGGCGGTAGTCGATCTCCGAAAAGTCGACGTAGGCGTTGTCGAGGAAGAGCAGCCCCTCCATGCGATCGAGGATCTCCTCGACCGCTTCGGGCGGGACCGAGTTCCCTGTCGGGTTGTTCGGGGAGCAGAGGAAGGCGAGTTTTGCCCCCCGGCATGCCCCGGCGAAGGCCGCCGGGTCGACCGAGAAGTCCTCCCGGCGGGGGACGTTGACGACCCGGGCGCCGTGTGCCAGGGCCGCGAGCCCGTAGAACGAGAAGGTCGGGGTCGAGACGACCACCGCTTCGCCGGGCTCGACAACCGTCCGGATCACCGTCTCGATGACACCGTCCATCCCCACGCCGGTGACGAACCGGTAATCGCCGTGGTAGTGGCGGAGCGCCTCGACGAGGGCCGATGCCCGCGTGTCCGGGTAGCGGTTCGCCTCCCGGAGAGCCGCCGTTGCCGCCTCGATCGCGGCGGGCGAGGGCGGGCGGGGGTTTTCGTTGCTCGCGAGACGGGCCACCCGGTCGATGCCGTGCTCCCGCGCGACGTCGCCTGCCGACTTCGCGTAGGAGTAGCCCGCCGCGCCCGCATAGCACGCTCTAACCAAGCGCCGCATCGATGACACCGACAGCCGTATCGATCTCCGCATCCGTGATCACGAGCGGCGGGATCAGCCGGAGGTTCCCGTCGGCGGCGCAGTTGACGAGCACGCCGTTCTCGGCGCAGGTGCGCTGCACCTCCGGGCACCGGTCGCCCACCGAGACGCCGACCATCAGGCCGCGGCCCCGGGGGTTGTGGGGAGCAAGCCCCTTCATGAACCGCTCGCCTTTCGCCGCGACGCGGGGGAGGACCTCCTCGATGACGCCGATCGTCGCGAGTGCCGCCGCGCAGGCGAGCGGCCCGCCGGCAAACGTGCTCCCGTGCTCGCTCCTCCCGAACTCAAGCCCCTCGCGGGCGACGAGCGCGCCGATCGGAAACCCGCTCGCGAGCCCTTTTGCAAGCGTCACGACGTCGGGGACGACGCCGGTGTGCTGGATGGCGAGCCACTTCCCGGTCCGGCCCATCCCGGTCTGCACCTCGTCGACGATCATCAGCGCGCCGGCGTCGTCGCAGATATCCCGGACGCCCCGGAAGAAGTCGTCGGGCGGGATCAGGACGCCCGCCTCCCCCTGGATCGGCTCGACGAAGACCCCGGCGGTATCCCTGTCGACCGCCCCCGCAAGGGCGTCGAGGTCGCCGTAGTCCACGAAGGTGCAGGCGGGCGAGAGCGGCTCAAACGGCTCCCGGATCGCGGGTTTGTGGGTGACCGCAAGCGACCCGCAGGTCCTGCCGTGGAACCCGTGGGTGAACGCGACGAACTTCTTCCTCCCCGTCCGGACGCGGGCGAGTTTGATCGCGCCCTCGTTTGCCTCCGCGCCGGAGTTCGAGAGGAATGCTTTCGAAAGTCCCGTGATCCCGACGAGTTTCGCCGCGAGTTCAGCCTGGTTCGGGACGTAGTAGAGGTTCGAGCAGTGGATCAACTCGTGGGCCTGGTTGCAGATCGCCTCCACCACCAACGGGTGGCAGTGGCCCGTGCTGCAGACCGCAATGCCGGCCACACAGTCGATGTACTCCCGTCCCTGGTCGTCCCAGACGCGCGACCCCGCACCCCGGACGATCTTCATCGTCCGGCTGAATGCGGGCATGTAGTAGCGAGCATCAAGCTCCCGTGAATCGTTTACCATATCATCACTCGTATTCGATCGTTGCAGGGGGTTTTGGGGTGATGTCGTAGACCACCCGGGAGACACCGGGGATCTCGGCGGTGATCCGCGACGCCATCCGGGAAAGGGCCTCGTAGGGCAGGAGCAGGGGGTCGGCGGTCATGCCGTCCCGCGACCGGACGGCCCGGACCGCGACGATCCAGCCGTGGAGCCGGACGTCTCCTTTCACCCCGGTCCCGAGGCCGAGGAGCGCGGCAAAACACTGCCAGGGGCGGAACTCCTCCACCAGGCACTCCTCGACGATGGCGTTTGCCTCACGGACGATCGCGATCTTCTCCTCCGTCACCTCGCCGAGCACCCTGACGGCGAGCCCCGGGCCCGGGAAGGGCATCCGGTGCTGGATCTCGGGCGGGAGCCCAAGGCCGCCCGCAACCGCGCGGACCTCGTCTTTGTAGAGGTCCGCAAGCGGCTCGATGACGCCTTTAAACTCGATGTCGAGGGGCATCCCGCCCACGTTGTGGTGGCTCTTGATGCCCCCCTCGCTCTCGATGCGGTCGGGGTAGATCGTCCCCTGGAGGAGCATCGTCGCCCCCGTCCGCTTCGCCTCCCGCTCAAAGACCCGGATGAACCTCTCACCGATGGCTTTGCGTTTCTCTTCGGGGTCGGTGATGCCCCGGAGTGCCGCAAAGAACTCGTCGCCCGCATCCACGACCCGGAGGTTTGTGTCGGCAAAGAGGGACCGTATCCGTTCGGTCTCCCCTTTGCGCATGAGGCCGGTATCCACGTAGATCGGGACGAGCGCATCGCCGATGGCCCGGGCTGCGAGCGCCGCGCAGACCGACGAGTCCACGCCGCCGGAGAGCGCCATCACGACCTTATCCTCACCGGCAGCGTCCCGTATCTGCCGGATTGCCTGATCGATAAACTTTTCAACATCTACCATTGCTCTTCCCTCACCTGATCCCGGTGGCTGATCTGCTCTTCTTACATGCCTCCACAAACCCGATATAGGGCGGGGAGGGGTTGGTCGGGCTCGACCTGAACTCCGGGTGGAACTGTGTCGCGAGGTAGAAGGGATGGTCCGGGAGTTCGCAGACCTCCATCCGGCCCTTGCATGTGCCCGAGAAGACGAGCCCGGCATCTTCGAGGTCGCCGATGAAGGCCGGGTTCACCTCGTAGCGGTGGCGGTGCCGCTCGACGATCCCGGTCTTCCCGTAGAGGCCGGCCACCACCGTGTCCTCCCTGAGGATGACGTCGCAGTTCCCGAGACGCATCGTGCCGCCGAGGTCAGAGACCCCTTCCTGTTCGGGGAGGAGGGCGATGACGTGCGTTCCCGGCCCCATCTCTTCGCTCGTGGCATCAGGGATGCCGAGGACGTGGCGCGCGTACTCGATCACCGCGAGCTGGAACCCGAGGCAGAGGCCGAGGAAGGGTTT
>Ga0116161_1001060_pt1 | contig 29431 bp, 26 predicted proteins | sample AD_JPNAS3_MetaG_FD_89877 | JGI IMG/M metagenome (GOLD analysis project Ga0116161, IMG submission 89877) | Active sludge microbial communities of municipal wastewater-treating anaerobic digesters from Japan - AD_JPNAS3_MetaG | ecosystem: Engineered > Bioreactor > Anaerobic > Digestate | place... | reverse complement strand
TCAAGTATTCCTGCGAAGGCCCCCAGACGGCCGAATCATCGCCCTCCGACGCCCACGAAGCCGCCTGCGGCGGCCAAGGGGGGCTAGGCTACGTCGTCTATACGAATACTTGACCGATGTTCTGGGCTACGCCCATCGAAACCAGTGCGACAGACTACCAGGCCTGTTCTCCATACCAAACAGAGGCGGCTCCCACGCCGCCAGGCTCGGTCGGTGGCAGCGGGCAGTCTTGCACGGCCACGGCCGACGGCATGCGAGCCGTCTCTGCTTGGTGCGTGATCTGAGCCAAGACGGAGCACGGCATCGGGCCTGCACCGGCGACGTGTGGCCGGCCCGCCAAGAGCGACTGGTATGCTGTTTGCTGCGCCCGTCGAGCACAACGCTCGATGGCATCCAGCGCAGCCATGTGGGCCAGGAGGGCGCCATGGGAGACGACAGGGATATCGAGCCCATAGCCGGTCCCGAGAGCCGCGCCAGGACGCACCTGGCCAACGAGCGAACATTCCTGGCCTGGTTCCGTGCTGCGGTGGCGTTGGTCGCGCTGGGGCTCGCCGCCGCACAGTTCCTGAGCCGCGGCGTCGTGCCGGGGGTGCCGCTGACGCGCTTCATCGACATTGCCTTCGTGGCCGGCGGCGTCTTTGCCGTGCTCGCGGGCGCGCGCCGTTATTACCGAGCGGCCCGACAGATCGAAGAGGCGCGCTTCCAGCCGGCCACCTACTCGATCGCCATCATGACGGTGCTGCTGGTCCTCATCGCCGCGCTGGCCATCGCCTTTATCGTGCTGCTGCGGCGTTGAGAGTTGTCGTCGCCGGCGCTCACGCTGCGCCCAAGGTCGCATGACCCTATGCAGAATGCCAAGCTCCAGCCCCATTGTGTGCCCTACCAGGGTGCATAGCCCAGCGCGCCTTTGTCCAGAGCGTGAGAACAGCTATAATCTAGCGCACGTGCAAGGGCCAGCGCCGACGTCCAAGGAACATCGCCAGCATAGCGTAGTCCGGAAGGGATCAACCTTCTGGAGAACCGGAGGATGAGACCATGACCATCTCTAGCGCACAAGAAACGCCGCCCGCCATGAAGCAGAGTCGCGCCAAGATCTGGATACGTACCGTCATTCTGGCTGTGTTCGGCACGCTCTTCACCCTGGCCCTCTACCAAGACATGGCATCGGGCGTGTTTCGCTGGCCATGGGCCTTGATGGCCTTTTTGCCCTGCTGGGTCATTGGCTTCTGGATGAGGCGCTGGGTACCGATGCAGGTCCATCCGGCGGCGCAATGCATCACCATGTCTTTTGATCGCATCTACTTTGCCCTTATCTTGTTCTTGGTCATCGCCAAGGCCATCACAGGGCGGGTGGAAGGCATGACGATCTGGGCCGATGTGATCATGTGCGTGATCCTGGGGTTGATGGTCGGTCGCTTGAGCGGCATCTGCCTTCGCGTGCGCGATCTCAAGATGCGGCACAACTTGTATGGCCAGGTACGGGAGACAAAGGGGCAACATGCCTGAAACGATGCACATGTGAGTATCCGGCCATCACGGCCCGCAGAGGAATCTCACCTCCTGGCTACATGATATGCCTGGCGCACCATCAGAGAGGGTCGCAACCATTCTGGTTGCGACCCTCTTCACAGGCAGAAGCGACGGGGGTCGGCCTTGCGGATCGGATCACGGGCCTGGCTGGCCGATCTGTACCCCTTCGCCGCACGAGGGCGGTCCTGCATCAAGCAGGATGCGCGCATCCAAAACGCTATGCCCGTTTTCGTAGACGCGGATCGGATTCAGGTCGATTTCCCTGATCTGCGGATAGCGCGCAGCCAACTGTGACACCTGCACCAACAACTCCACCAGGCCCGCGATGTCTTTCTGTCTCTCGCCGCGCATGCCCTGCAACACGCGATAGCCCTTGGTCTCCCTGATCATGTCGAGCGCGACCTCTCTATCGAACGGCGCGACGCGGAAACTCACATCCCTGAACAGCTCCACAAATACGCCGCCCATGCCAAACATGATCGTGGGACCGAACTGCGCATCGCGCACCATCCCGATGATCGATTCGGGGCCCGGTTGGGCCAGCGGCACGACCAGCACGCCGTGAATGCTCGCAGCGGCCGCCGCGCGCTTGACGTCACCCAGCAATTGGTCGTACCCCTGACCCACCGCCTCGCTGCCCTGAAGACCGATCCTGACGCCACCGACATCGCTCTTGTGAATGACGTGTGGCGAAACGATCTTGAGCACGACGGGGCCGTTCATCTCCATCGCGGCGCGTTGCGCCTCTTCCCGGGTCCGCGCCACAACGTGCGGCATGACGGCGATGCCATGATCGCCGAGGAAAGCGAGCGCCTCGGGTTCCAAAAGATGGCGGCCTTCCGAGACAGCGCGATCGAGAACTGGGTGATGAGCCGCAGGCGCGTCGGCGAGTGGATAGCTCACGTTGAACGTGGCCTGGGTCATCATCGCCAACGCGCGCACGGCGCAATCGGGCGCCTCGAACGTTGGGATGCCGTTCTCTTCGAGATAGCGGCGCGTCTCGATCACGGTATCATTGACCGTGAAACAGGCCGCGACCGGCTTGCCGAACTCCTTGACGACCGGCACGACGGCCTGCGCGACATCCATCGCGGGCAGGAACGTGGGCGGAATGCAGTTCAACACAACCATGTCCACATTCGCATCCGCCAGGACGAGGCGCATCGCGTCGCCAAACTCTTTCGCCATCGCGGCGGCCGAGGTGTCTACGTACCCGTCCGGTTTGCAGACCGCTGCCATCGGCGGCAACAGCGCGGTCAGTTTTTCGCACGTCTCCCGGCTCATCGGCGCCAGCGCCAACACGCCGCCGGCTGCCACCTCGTCCATACTGATGACGCCCATGCCGCCGGCTTCGGTGAGGATACACACCCGGTTGCCACGGGGTTTGGGCAACATCGAAATCGCCTTGGCGCCGGCGATCAAGTCGTGCACCGTGTTCGCGCGCACCACGCCGCACTGCTTGAACGCGCCGCTGTACACCCCATCCGCACCGGCGAGTGCGCCGGTGTGCGAGAGCGTCGCCTTGGAGCCGATCTCGGTGCGCCCCACTTTGAGCACGAGCACCGGCTTCTTCTTGGCGACCCGGCCCGCGACGCGCATGAACTCTCGACCATCCTTGACCCCTTCGAGGTAGACGAGAATCACCTCGATCCTGGGATCATCGCCGTACTCCTCGATCAATTCCACGTTCGACACATCGCACATGTTGCCGACGTGACCAAAGCGCGCAAAGCCCAGCGGCCTGGGTTGGCTGAGGGCCAGCGTCACCAGCGAGCCGCCGAGCGCGCCGCTCTGTGTTACGTAACCGAGATCGCCGGGGACGAGGCTGACCCCCGGGTGGAAGCCGGTGACGAGTCTCAGGTCCGGGCTCATAATCCCAATGCAGTTCGGCCCAAACACCCGGATGCCGGCGCGACGGGCAATCTCGGCGAGCTGCCGTTGCGTCTCGACGTTTTCGGGGATCGCAGTCTCGGCGAACCCGCTGGAGAGCACCACCGCGCCTTTGACATCGCCGCGTCGCTCGGCTTCCTCCATCACGGTGATGACCACCTTGCCCGGCAGGCTGATCACGATGAGGTCGAGCGGTTCCTTGATCTGGGAGATAGAGCTGTAGCACGGCAAACCCAGGATTTCCTTTTCGCTGCGATTGACCGGATAGATCCTGCCCAGGTATCCGGCGGCAAGCAGCGTTCGCACAACCTGGTGCCCCGCTTTGAACGGATCCTTTGATGCGCCGGCGACGGCGACCGAGCGCGCTTCGAAAACCTGACGCAGCGATGCGGTCATTGGGGTTCCGTTCCAGTAAAGACCGGCGGGCGCTTGTCGATGAACGCCTGCATGCCTTCAACGCGATCCGGCGTCGCCATCACTTCCGACGAGCGATCCAGCTCGAACGCCAATCCCTCGTCGAGCGGCAATCGCTGCGTCGCGAGGATGGCCGCTTTGGATTTGGCGACTGCGACCGGCGCCCGCGAGGCAATGCGATCTGCCAGGCGGCGCGCGGTCGCCATCAACTGCGGCGGCGCAACGACGCGATTCACCAGCCCCACACGCGCGGCTTCCTCTGCGCCGATCAGATCGCCGGTGAGGACGAGCTCCGACGCCACGCCGCGCCCCGCCAGCCGTGTCGCGCGCTGCGTGCCGCCCAGACCGGGCATAATGCCCAGACCGACCTCAGGGAAGCCCAGGCGCGCGGTGGATGAGGCGATGCGTATGTCGCATGCGAGCGCCAGCTCTAACCCGCCGCCGAGCGCAAAGCCGTTGATCGCCGCGATGACGGGTTGAGGCAGAGTCTCGATGTCGCGCAGAACGCCCAGTCCGAGCTCGGTGAATTCGCGGATTGCGGCAGGTCTGGCCGCGAGCGCCTGCATCTCCTTGATATCCGCGCCGGCGATGAACGCATCACCCTCACCCGACAGGATGACGGCGCGCACCGCGCGATTGGCGCGCACCTGCGCCAGCGCATCCTTCAGCTCGTGCAACACCTTGCTGCCGAGCGCGTTCAGCGCTTCAGGCCGGCTCATCGTGATATGCGCGATCGCGCCGTCAATCGCCAGGCGCACATGGCGCAGAGTCCAGGGTTGGCCGCTCGCCACTTGCTGTCTGAGCAGGTCGGGGATAAAGCCGGGATGGGCATCCTCGATAGGGCCCATCAATGCCAGAGCGCGCTCCAACCCCATATCGTTCATGATGGCGAACGGCCCCTTGGCCCAGCGCAGGCCGATCGTCGCGCCGCGATCCACGTCCTCGACCGTCGCGACGCCCTCTTCGGCGACACGCGCGGCGACCCCGCACACCACGGCCAGCAGACGATCGGCAACGGCCTGCTTGCGCGCCGGATCCACTTCGCCCGACAAGTCCCACAATTGGCCCGACTCGTACAACTGGCGCAGATGCCTCGCCGGCCGGTAAAAGTCGCCAATCGATTCGGTGAGCGAAACCGCGGCGTGATACGCCAGGGGCACGCCCGACACATTGATGAGTTTGTATGGTCCCATGCCGAGCCCGAACGCTTCGCACACCGCCACGTCAATCGTCGGGATGTTGGCCACGCCTTCATCCAGCAGACGAATGGCTTCGTTGTACCAGGCAATGAAGAAGCGATTGACGGCAAACCCCGGGGAATCACGAACGAGGATCGGCAGTTTGCCGCTCAAGCGGCCAAAGCTCAGCAGCATCTCAAAGGCTTCGGGCGCGGTGTCATTCGTGCGAATGACTTCCAGTAGCTTGTTGATGACCGGCGGATAGAAATAGTGCAGCCCGCCCACCAGGTGCGGGCGCTTTGTCGCCGCCGCGATCTCTGCGACGCGGAACGACGACGTGTTGGTCGCGAAAACCGTGCTGGGCTTGCAGATGCGATCGAGCTCGGCAAACACTGCCTTCTTGGCGTCGCGATTCTCGACGATGGCCTCGATGACGAGATCGCAGTCCGCCAAGTCGGCCATATCGGTCGTGCCCCTGATACACGCCCACACCTCATCGCGGCGTGCGGGCGTCGTTTTGCCCTTGTCCACACCTTTGGCGAGAAAGCTGCGGATGCGTTCCAGCCCCTTGTCCAGCAATTCCTGGGTCGGCTCGCGCACGATCGTCGTGAAGCCACCTTCCGCCACCGTCTGCGCGATGCCCGACCCCATCAACCCGCAACCGACGACGCCAACCGTCTTGATGTCCATGGTGTCTTCCTTTCTAGTTGCTGTTTTCGATCAAGAGCGCGATGCCCATGCCGCCGCCGATGCACGCGCTGGCAATGCCGTACCGCAGATTGCGCCGGCGCAATTCGTACGCCAGCGTACCGGTCAGGCGCGCGCCGGTCATGCCCACCGGATGCCCCAGCGCCACCGCGCCGCCGTTGACGTTGACGCGCTCGTACAGCGGCGTACCCATGTACATTCCCAGTTCCTTGAGGCAACCCAGGATCTGCCCGGCGAACGCTTCGTTGATCTCAAACAGATCAATGTCCTGCAATTGCAGGCCGGCTTTCTTGAGCAGCTTTTGAATCGCGCTCACCGGTCCCAGCCCCATGATGCGGGGATCCAGGGCGGTCACCGCATAGTTGACGACGTACGCCAGCGGTCTGAGGCCCAGCTCTTGGCCCTTGCCTTCCGACATGACGACCAGCGCCGCTGCGCCATCGTTGACGCCCGACGAATTGCCGGCTGTCAACGTGCCGTCCTTCTTGAAGGCGGGCCGAAGCCTGGCGAGCGCTTCCAGGCTGGTGTCTTGGCGCGGGTGCTCGTCGACCTGAACCGTGACCGCAGGGCCTTTCCTTTGCGTGATCTCCACCGGCACGATTTCTTCCGCCAATCGGCCGCTCCTGATCGCGGCGGTGGCTTTGCGATGGCTCTCCAACGAAAAGAGGTCCTGGTCTTGGCGCGAGATCTGGCAGCGTTCGGCGACGTTCTCGCCGGTCAAGCCCATGTTCAGGCCGGGGTACATCGAGGGCGGCTGAGCCGTTTCGGAATGGCGCTGATTCGCACAGAGCAGTTCGGAATTGAGGTTCCTGAACCCCTGGTATCGCACCGACAGCGGCAGATAGTACGGCACGCGCGAGAGATTCTCGGTGCCGCCGGCGATCACGATCTCGGCATTCTCCGTCTGGATTTCGTGCATCGCCGACACGATGGCCTGGATGCCCGACCCGCACATGCGGCAGACGGTAAAGCCAGGCGTCGTCTCGCTCAGGCCGGCGAGCAACAGGCACACGCGCCCGATATTGGCCGCCTCGCCCGAAGGGAGGGCATGCCCCATGATGACTTCGTCCACCTGGTCGTTGCCCAAGCCAGAGCGTCTCATGGCGCCTTGGATGGCGATGGCGCCGAGGGCTTCGACCGGCACTTCTTTCAGCGAGCCGAGAAACGTGCCAATCGCAGTTCTGGCATAGCTGGTGATGATTGTCCTTTTCATATCACTCCTCGTCATGGCCGGCCGCCACGCTCACTTGTGCAGGCTCTCGAGAACAATCTCGGCAGCGATCCTGGCTCCGATGCCCGGCAAGAGGCCGCACTTTTGGAAGCCCTGCGCCGCCGCAAACGCCTCCATGTTCCCCGGGCCGGCTCCAGGGTCCATGTACCGCCCAAAGACCACGTCCTCGTGAATCGTGGGGCATACGACAGCGCCAACCTGTTCCTCAAAGCGGGCCATGAAGCGGCGGGCGGCCATCATCGTGGCGCCCACCGCTTCCTGATCGAGCACGTCCTCGCTGCCAAAGAAGAGCCCCAGGGCGATCAAACCTCCGGTCACACCCCCACACATCCAGCCGGTCCCGCCAAAGCCCGGAAAGGGAGACAGGGCCTGCACGATCTCCATCGTGCCCAGGCCAAACTCCTCCATCACGGCCAGCGCCGTGCTTCTGGCGCAGTTGCGGGCGACGAGGTTGTACTCCTCGGCCCGTCGCTGAACCCGATCCAGGATCTGCTGTGCGTGTGCCGCGGCTTCTCCCCGGTCGAGTGCCTTCCTGGGGAGCCCCTCCGCGACCAGCTTGTTGACCCTGGCTTCGATAGCCGCGATGTCCCAATCCCTCTCTGCCAGTTCCTGCACCCTTGCCTGTAGCGCTCCATAGTCTGGCATTGTCCTGCTCCTTGCGAGTATCCCATGCCGCCGCGGGGCATGTGCAAGCACAGAACCTTGGCCTGTCATTGCGAGTAACCCAGGGTCTCCGAACCCTGTGCTCAGCACAGAACCTTGGCCTGTCATTGCGAGGAGGCGGCCGCAGCCGCCGACGAAGCAATCTCCAATGCACGGCGCAGAGTTGCATCGCTCCGCTCACAACCAAGGGATTGCTTCGCTGCGCTCGCAATGACAGGACCAAGTTTCTGAGGCGGCCGCAGCCGCCGACGAAGCAATCTCCAATGCACGACGCGGAGTTGCATCGCTCCGCTCGCAACCAAGGGATTGCTTCGTCGGCGGTCCGTGCCCCGCACGGACCGCCTCCTCGCAATGACAAATGGGAAGTCTCTCAACAGTATCCCAGAACTCCCGGCAGCCTGTGCCAGGCGGATGACGTCGCACTGTAGCTCTCCGACAGGCTACTAGCAGCAATACCTCTCGAACAAGGCAGCAGCCGTAGTAACGGCTTTAGTCGTCGTCAGAACGGCGGCCAGGCCGGCATTGCAGCGCTATCCGACGGGTCCGACGCGTCGGATGACAACAGCCGGTGTCGCAGGCATGCACGATTGGCCGCTTGAGACGGGACGACTGGAGTCGTTACTACGGTGTGTCCGTTTTGAAAGGCATTGCTGCTAGCCCCCAGAGACAGGCGGCAGGATCAGAACCTCATCCCCCTCCTCGAGCGCCGTCTCGATGCCTGCGAGAAACTGGATCGTCTGGCCATTGATCATGATGCGCACGTATGGCAGCACGGCGCCGCTCTCCGGGTCGAAAAGATGGGCGGAGAGCCTGTCTCCCCATCGTTCTTTCACGTAGGTCAGGAAATCCTCCACGGTCGATCCGTGGGGAAGGTCGATCTCCGTCGTTCCCTGGCCGATGGCCTGCTTGAGCCCCAGAATAGTGTGCAGCTTGACCTTCATAGCCGAGAAACCTACAACCCCAGCGCATCCGCAGCATAGGCCAGCCCCAGCTCGATCAGCTTGGCCCGAGTAGGGGTACCTGTGCTCACATCCCAGCCGCGCAGCGAGTAGTACTCGTCGAGCATCGTGTCCAGGTCTTGCCTGCTGATCACGTGTCCCTTGGATGCGCCGGCCTTCAGGGGTTCCGTCATCAGCCTTTCGGGCAAGGTATCGTCGGCCCGGGTAAAGCCCTCCCGGACGTTGAAGGCCCTGGCAAGGTTGTTGACCCGTTCACCCACTCTCATGACCTCTTCAGGGGTAAAGACCAACCCCGTCACCCCCTCCATAAGCGCCGCCGTGTTCTCGCAGGCTGTCGCCGGGACGGCCATGTCGAGCAGGAAGGCGCACATCGGGGCGCAGTCGAGGGTCGCCGTACGGACGTCCTGGTTCCATATCGTGAGCTTGCCCTTGCCTTCGGCGGCAAAGCGGTCCACTCCCCAGGGAATGGGGACGCCAAAGACCTCCTGGAAAGCATAGCCCCGGCAGTGATCGGCGCCCGTATACGAGGTCGCATAGCCAAGGCCGTGGGCTTTGAGCGCCCGTACGTCGTAGCCGGGCAGCTCGAGCCCCTTGACCTGCATGGCGTACTTGTCCGTCCCCTGGCCGATCTTCTTGGCTGCGGCGAGGCTGCCGTCGGCCAGGAGGTCGCCCAGGCCGTCACGGAAGGCCATCTTGCGCAGGAGCTGCATCAGGGCTTGGTCGTTGCCGAAACGCAGATCGATGCCGTCCGTCTCCTCGAGCGTGAGGATGCCTCTCTCGAAAAGCTCCATGGCGAAGGAAACAGTGACGCCTGCGGAGATGCTGTCGAGGCCCAGCTCGTCGGCGAGCCGGTCGGCCGCGATGATGGGATCAACTGTGCCGATGCCGACTCCGCTGCCAAAGGCGTACACCGTTTCGAAATCCGGGCCCTCGGTGAGGATGCCGGCGTAGGGGCCCGCCCCGGCGACCCTGAGCTGGCCGCAGCCGACGGGGCAGTCGTGACAGTGCTCCCTGCCGATCTTGCGGGCCGCCTGCGCGTCTCTGCCGATCCCTTCGATAGGAACGAACTCGCCCGTTGCCGTCCAGTTCTTGGCCGGAAGGACGCCCAAGGCGCCGGTGAGATCGGCGACCATGGGCGTGCCGTGCTGAGAGAACTCGGGATAGAGGACCGGGCTCGCCTTGAAGGCCCTGAGCAATGCGGCACGGGCTGCCCGGTACTTGTCTTCGGAGGCGATGGCCACGCGCCCGCTCCCCCGGATCGCAATCGCCTTCAGGCCCTTGGCTCCCATAACGGCGCCGAGCCCCTTGCGCCCGACGGCCCGGCGCTCGTTGACGATGCACGCGATCCTGCTCAAGTGCTCCCCTGCCGGGCCGATGCAGCAGACCCTCACGTTCTGGTCGCGCAGCTCGTTCTTGATGATCTGCTGGCAATCGAAGGTGAGAGTCCCCCAGCAGTGGCTGGCGTCGCGGAACGACACGTCGCTTCCCATAATGGCGACGTAGGTCGGTTTGTCGGCCTTGCCTTCGATGATGATGGCGTCCCACCCGGCGAACTTGATCTCTGTCGGGAACTCGCCTCCCGACAGAGCCATGCCCACGGCGCCGGTCAGGGGAGACCTGGCCGTCACCGCCATTCTGCTGGCACAGGGGACGCCGGCCGCCGTGAAAGGTCCCGGCGCAAAGACGAGTATGTTGTCGGGTCCGAGGGGATCTGTGCCCGGCCTCACCTCATCGAAGATGTGCTTGATGCCCAAGCCTGCGCCGCCGATAAAGGCCCGCGCCATCTCTTCGGGCAGCGGTTCTTCTCGCGCTGTCCTGTTGCTGAGATCGATGCGGAGTATCTTGCCTGTGTACCCTCCGGAATACATCTCTCCCCTCCTGTGACTCCTTGTCGCAGCCTGTCGGAGTGCAACGCCCTGGGCCGGCAACCGGCTTACGCGCCCCGCATGAGGCCGGTATCGGCCTTTTTTGCTGGATCAGGGCCGGGCGCTCGAGGGCCTGTGTCTGTGCCAGCTTGTCTGCGCCCAGGGGATAGCAGCGGCGCTAAGAGCCCAGCTGGAACCAGGACACCGCGGGCGGCGAATTGGTTCTCCGACAGGCTGCTAGATAACGCCGGCCTCCCGCAGCGCCTCGAGCCGGCGAGGTCCAAGGCTCATGTATTTGAGATAAATGTGTTCATTGTCATAGCCCACCGGCCGGCAGACCCACTTGGTCCGTATGGGTGTCTCGGTCATCTTGTACTGCGCCTGGGCCACGACGAGCTCGCCGTACACAGGGTCGTGGAACGGGGCAAAGACTCCCCGATCCAGCCAGTTGGCATCGTGCATGGCCTCCTCAGGAGAACACACGGGCGCCACCACCGGGGTAATGGGGGCCAGGCGGCCATTCCTGGCATAGTCTACCGACATGGCCACCAGCTCCTCATTGGTGTATTTGCGCGTTTCGGCAAAGACCAACGGCGCCCACTTGAGTTGCTCCTCGCGTTCCGAGAACACCGCCAGGTCCTGCCAGCTCGCAGCGCCCCACTCCTCCCATTTCCCCACCATGTCGGCGAAGGCCTGCCACATCTCCAGCCGCAAGCCGCCCAGAAAGACGGCGCCATCCTTCGTCGGCGCAAAGCAGTACAGCCAGCAGGCCGTGTTGAGGTTGCCGAAACGCTCACTGATGACCCCCGCCCCCTGATACCAGGTCGCGGCCCAGTCCTCGGTAGAGGCATAGGCTTCAGCCGAGGCGACATCGAGCGCCTGTCCCTCGCCGGTCAGGGCCCGCCAGTGCAGAGCGGCCAGAATGCCCACAGCCATGAACGTCCCCGCCTGGACCCAGCCTATCCAGGGGCCGGCCTTGGTGGGAATGGCCCAGGGGCAGTCGTCGTACGACATGCCTTCCGGCATCATCTCCCCGGTATCGTACTGCGCGCCCGATCTGGCCTGGATGATGTTGTCATAGTCGGGCATGCGGCTGCGGCTCATGGGCCCGAACTGCCCAAACGCCGTGATCGAGGCCAAGATCAGCCTGGGGTTGATCTCGCAGAGGTGCTCGTAGCCAAGGCCCCAATCGTGCATGACCCCCGGCCGATAGGTCTCGATGAGCACGTCAGCCTGGCTCACCAGGCCCTTGAGGATCTCCCTGCCTTCCGGCTTCTCCAGGTTCAGCGTGATGTGAAACTTGTTCCTGCCCTCAGTCAAATAGTTCAAGCCTTCGCCGTGGTGCAGCACCCCGTAGGGGGTGCAGGTCCTGAGGAAATCGCCCCCTGGGGGTTCCACTCTCAGGACCTCAGCGCCGAACTCGGCCAGCATAGAGCTGCAATAGCATCCGGCATAGCTCTTGTAGCTCAGGTCCAGCACGGTAACGTCATCCAGGGCCTCGGCCTTGAGCCGCGCAGCCTTGGGGTCGTTTCTCTCCCTTGCCCAATGCTCCCAGGCTGGTTCACCCATCTCTGCCATCCCAGTCGCCTTTCCCTGACGCAGCCAAGAGAGACCGGGTTCAGTCTCTCGCCATGATGCGCCCGGCCTTGCCGTCCCAATCAGCAGGTGGCCGGCGCCCCAACACGTCGGCCCATTTGCCCAGGGCCCCGCACTCGTACAATCCCTCGATCTCGTCTTCGGTCTTGCCCAGAACATTGGTCATGACATATTCGTTATCAAAGCCCACGGGCCTGACCGTCCAGCGTACCCTCGGCGGAGTCTTGGACATCATCACGGGGAACTCGTAATCCAGGAACTCGCCGACGACAGGGTCATCGACCTCCGTCAGAAAGCCGCGCTCTCGGAAATGCTGATCCTCCACCACATCCCTGACGCTGTAGACACGAGACGCGGCAAAGCCGTGCTTCTCGGCCAGGGCCTCGACCTCGGCAGGCATCTTGGTTCTCACCCAGCGGGCAATGATCCGAAGAAGCTCGGTCGCGTTCTCCTCCTGCAGTCGGGTCACGTGGTCCTTGAACCTGGCGTCTTCAGCCAGCTCGGGCCTGCCCATCGCGACGCAGAGGCCCCTGAACTCCTCTGGGCTTGGTGCGGCCAGCGCCAGGAAGGTGTCGTCAGCGCAGCGAAAGGTGTCGGCCGGGCATAGCGACACATCCCTGTTTCCCGCCGGCATGGCCGGCTCGCCGGTGATGTGCAGGTAAGGCCAGATCCACGACATCGCCCGCATGATACTCTCGCTCTGCGAGAGCTCGATGAACTGCCCCTTCCCGGTCCTCTGCCGATAGTGAAGGGCCGCCAGAACCGCCACTTCGCCCATCAGGGCGCCATAGCTGTCGCAGACGTACAGCCGGCTCTTGAGGGGCCGCTGCCCGGGAAAGCTCGACATCCAGGCATAGCCCGACATGGCCTGCGCCGCGCCGTCGTTGCTCGGCCTGTTCTCCCTGGCATACTGGCCCCACTGGCCGAACCCGGTCTTGGAGATGTAGATGATGCTCGGGTTGACTTCCTTGATCTGCCGGTAGCCGACACTCCAGCGTTCCATCACCCCCGGCCTCTGGTTCTCTTCGATAACGTCGGCCTTGGCGGCGAGCTCGCGAAACACCTGCTGCCCTTCCGGCTTGTGCAGGTCCAGGCCCAGCCAATACTTGTTGGGATTGGGCCGGATGAACGAGGTGCTCTGCTCTCGGAAAAAGTAGCCAAAGGGCGACAGACTGCGCAGCGTGTCGCCCAGGGGCGGCATTTCACACTTGATGACCTCGGCGCCCAATCTCGACAACATGCCCGGTCCGGAAGGACCCATCAGGAGCGTACACACCTCGAGCACCCGAATGCCCTTCAACGGCAACGGTTTGGACTTTTTCTTCTCCCTATAGTCCTTCCAGGTGCTTTCTGCCATCGATGTCCTGACCTCCCTTGTGGTTGATACTCCCAAGAGCCTATCCGAAAAGTCGCAGCATAGCCCCCTTGGCCGCCACAGGCGGCTTGTGCCCGTTTTGCCGCGCCACGGCGCCAGATGCGCCTGCGGCGACGCCCACGAAGCCGCCTACGGCGGCCAAGGGGGCTATGCTGCGACTTTTCGGATAGGCTCTAGAGGTGGCCTCACACCGGCTGGGCGTCGAGCGGGTAAAAGGCCATCGACAACTTGTGGATAAAGGCGCCGGCCGGCGTGTTGGCGATGGCGCCATCATCGCCAATGGCAAAGAACTTGCCCGTGCTCCTCATCTGGTCCCAGTTGTAGAAAAAGACGGTAGAGACGGGCAGGCCATACTCGCGAAAGGCAAAGATGTACTGGTTGTCGTCGAACTTGAAGACGGTCGCCAGGTCCACATCCGCCTGGCCGCGCAGCGGGCCGATGATGCCGTGCCAGGCATAGCGCTCCGAGCTCAGGTAGATGTGCTCGACCCATTGCTCGGGGCCATAGTCATAGAGCCCCCGCAAGCCGATCAGGTCGCGCGTTGGCGCCGGCTTGCGGCCTGCCGGCGGGATGGCAGGGTCGCCGAGCACACCGGGTGAGAACTCGTGGACTGCCCGGGGCTCCTTGCCGACATCGCCTTCGCGCATCATCGTGCGCACCCCGAGCACTCGGCGCGTCTGCACGTTGACGATCAAGGTCTGCGACTCGCGGGGCCGGTGGGCAAACGTCATGTCGATGAAATAGGTCTGCGGCGCTACTTCCACCACCTCGCACCAGTCCGCGCCGCGTTCGCCGTCTCTGCGCCAGGCGACCTTGTTGCGCTCGACGAATTCGAGCTCGAAGGACGCCCCCGAATCGAGCGCGATCGTGAGCGTTTGCCCCACCAGTGCCTCTGTTTGGGGGAGGCGATTGACCGCGACCTTGGCTTCATAGTCCTCATACTTGTAATCCGTCTGGCCTTCTTGCTGTGGCATTGCGCTCCCTCCAGGAGTCCTCTCAGACGCCCCACTTGACGCCGGCATTGGTCAGCGCAGCCCCCGAGACATCGACGATCGCCGCACCTCCATCGATGAGCAACACAGCCCCGGTCATAAACGCGGAATCGTCGCTGGCGAGGTAGCTGCAGATGCCGGTGATCTCACTGGGGCTGGCCGTGCGCCGCAGCGGAACCATCGCAGAGATGCCGGCAAACACGCCGTCGAGGTCCGTCCCGAGTGTCTGGGCGAGGGGGCCGAGCGATGCTTCCAACATCTCCGTCCTGGTGCCGCCCGGGCAGACCGCATTGCAGCGGATCTTGGCCGGGCCGAAATCGAGCGCCACCTGCTTGGTGAGCATGATGAGGCCCGCCTTCGACGAGCAGTAGGCGGGCATACCAGGCAGGCAGCGCAGGCCCGCCAGCGAAGCAATGTTGATGATCGAGCCGCCACCGCCCGCGATCATGTGCGGTATGGCGGCCTTCATGAGGAAGAGAGGGCCGGTGAGGTTGGTTTCGAGGACGCGGCGCCAGAGCTCCGGGTCGATGTCAACCACGGTTGTACCGCCGGGATCGATGGCGGCATTGTTCACCAGCACGTCGAGCTTGCCGCCGAGCCCGAGCGCCGTCTCGACCATGCGCCTGGCGTCTTCGAGCCTGGTCACGTCTCCGGCACAGGTGACCACTCTCCCCGCCGGCAGCGCTTGGGCCACCTTGTCGAGCATGGCCTGGCGGCGGCCGGTGATGCAGATCCGTGCTCCCTCTGCAACAAAGCGCTCGGCAATCGCGGCGCCGATGCCGGTGCCCGCCCCGGTAATGAGGGCGACCTTGCCATCCAGTTTCACGTCCGTCTCCAATCCTGGCTACAGCCCCAGATAGGCCTGCCTCACGTAATCGCTGTGCAGGAGCTCGTCGCACGCCCCGGCCAGGCACACCCGGCCGTTTTCCAGCACGTAGGCTCGGTCGGCGATTTCCAGGCTGTGCCGGACGTTCTGCTCGATCAGCAGGATAGTAATCCCCTGGCTGCGCAGGTCGCGAATGATGCGAAAGAGCTCTGCCACGACCCGCGGCGCCAGGCCGTATGAGGGCTCATCGAACAGGCACAGCCGCGGCCTCGACATCAGGCCTCGCCCCATGGCCAGCATCTGGCGCTCGCCTCCGCTCAGGGTCCTGGCCAACTGCCCGTCTCTCTCTTTCAGCAAGGGAAAGAGCTGATAGACCTGCTCGAAGGTCTTGTGCTTCTCTTTCCAGGCGTTGGGAGGGTAGGCGCCCATCTCCAGGTTCTCGTGCACCGTCATGTCGGGGAAGACCCTGCCGCCCTCTGGGATATGAGAGATGCCCAGCTCCACAATGGCGTGAGGCGGCAGGCCGTCGATTCTGCGGCCAAGGAACTCGATACTGCCCGATACCGGAGGCAGCAGGCCGGTGATGGTCTTGAGCAGCGTGGTCTTGCCGGCGCCATTGGAGCCAACCAGGGCGACGATTTCTGCCTCACGGACCTCGATCGACACATCCCACAGCACCTGAACCTTGCCGTAGCGGCTTGCTATGTCGCGCACTTGCAGCATGGGCTACTCTCCCAGGTATACCTCAACCACCGCTTTGCTGGTGGCGATTTCCCGCGGCGTTCCCTCCGCGATCTTTTTCCCGTGATCGAGGACGATGATCCGGTCGCACACGCTCATGATGGCCTTCATGACGTGCTCGATCATAAAGATGGCGATCCCGCGAGCCCGAATCCGGGTGACGAGTTCCATGGCCTGGCCGACCTCGGTAGGGTTGAGGCCCGCCATCAGCTCGTCGAGCAGCAAAAGCTGCGGCTTGGTGGCCAGGGCCCTGGCGATTTCGAGCCGCTTTTGGTTGGCCAGCGTCAAGTCCTTCGCCGCGCTCGCCCCCACGGCCGGCAAGCCCACAAAGTCGAGCAGCTCTGCCGCTTCTCGGGCAGCATCCGCCGGCGATACGCGGCCCGGCGCCCCGAACAGCAGGCCCAACAACACATTCTCCAGCGCCGGCATATCGGCAAAGACCTTGACGGACTGGAACGTCCTCGCGATGCCCATCCTGCAGATCTTGTGCGGCCTAAAGCCGGTCACGTTCTCGCCCTTGAAGCGTATGGTTCCCGGCCTGGGGACGAGGGCGCCCGACACGAGGTTGAACAGCGTAGTCTTGCCGGCGCCATTGGGGCCAATCAGGCCAACAGCTTCACCCTCGCCCACATGGAAATCGACGCCCGCCACCGCGGCCAATCCGCCAAAGTGCCTGGTCACGCCTTGGCCTTCAAGTATTGGCATGTTGCCCTCTCAAAGCTCTCTGGTGCCATTTTTGTACCAGCCCCACCAGACCATCGGGAAGGAACAGGATAGCCACCAGCAGGATGGTGCCGATGAGGAGCATGTAGTGGTAGGGAAACCTGGTGATCAGGATCTCTCTCAAGTAGGAAAAGACGGCGGCGCCCAGGATGGGGCCATAGATCTGTCCGATACCTCCAAAGATGGCCATCAACACGGGCATGAAGGAGTTGAGCGCATCAAAGGCGATGTAGGGGTCGATGTAGGTCAAGCGGATGGCCCAGATGGCGCCGGCGGCTCCGATAAAGATCGCGCTGACGGCAAAGATGACGACTTTGAGCAGGGTGACATTGATGCCGGTGTGAGCTGCGGCCTCTTCGTCTTGGCCGATGCTCTGCAGGGCCAGGCCATACTTGGAGCGCCTGATCACATAGGTGGTGAGCAGCAAGGCCGCCAGGATGGCGAGCAAGATGTAGTAGATGGTGATGTTGTCTATGCGGATGACCAGGAACCGGCCACGCACGCCCGAAAACTTGACCTCATACCACAGGACAAAGTTCTTCATGAGCTCGACGAGCCCAAAGGTAAAGAAGGCAAAGTAGATGCCCTTCAGCCTCAGAGTCAGCGCCCCGACGAGCAGGGCGAGGCATGCGCTGATCAGACCGCCGACGCAGACAAGGACAGGCAGGGGCAGCGCCTTGCCCAGCATGGCCGAGGTGTATATGCCGACCCCAAAGAACGCCGCCGGCGCCAGCGAGATGTAGCCGGTGGGGCCAGAGAACAGCGCCCAGCTCATCGTCAGGACGACGTACATCAGGATGGTGTATACGAGCACGATCGTGTAGCCTGGGCGGAGGTAGGGCAGCACAGCCAACAGCAGGAGGATGACGAGAGACAATCCCGGTAGCCACACCTTTCTTGGATCGATTCTCACAGCCATCATCTCCCTACTTTCCCATAATGCCTTTGGGCCTCAGCAGCAGCAGCAGCACAAAGATGAGATAGTAGGCAACCAACGATAGGCTCGGGTCCACAGTGGTTACCACGCTGCCGACAAGGCCCAGCAGAAAGCCCCCGACGAAACTGCCGGGGATGCTGCCCAAACCACCCAAGACGACCACGATCAAGGCGATGATGGTATACTCCTGGCCCATGACGACACGGACAGGGTAGCACATGCTGATCAGCATGCCGGCCACAGCGGCCAGGGCAGCGCCAAAGCCGAAACACAGGGCGAGCACCAGGTTGATGTTCACCCCCATGAGGCCCGCAGTCGAGGCATCTTGGGCTGCCGCCCTGATGGCCTTGCCCATGCGCGTGCGGGCCACGAAGAGGTAGAACCCCAGACCAATGGCCAGGGCGAACCCGAGGGTCACAAGACGATTGGCGCCAAACACGGCGCCCGCCAGATCGACCGGGGTATGCAGATAGGAGTATCCCCTGATCTCGGGCCCCCAGCCGATGGAAGCGATGTTCTGGATGATGAACATCAGCGAGAAGGAGGCGAGCATCGACCTGCTCTCAAAGATGCCCGGTGAAGCCGACGTGGCCGAGAGGCGCTTGAACAGAGTCCTGTGGAGGAGATACCCTATGACGAAGGCCAGCGGGCCACACACCGCCAGGCCCAGCAGGGGGTTGACACCGAACACTGTGCGCAGCGTCCAGGTGATCATGCCCCCGAGCATGATGAACTCGCCATGAGAGAAATTCGCCACCCGGGCGACACCGTACTGCATGCTGAGCCCCATGGCGATCAGCGCATAGAGGCCACCCAGCAGCAGACCAGCGATCACCACGTTCAAGATTGTGACCATCGAAGCTACTGATACCTCCTCGCTGCAGCGACAAGAGCAACGCAGGCTGCCCCAAGGGTGCAGCGCGGTTCCTCTGGGGAGAACGACCGCTCTGGGGCGTCGCTGTTAGCCCCTTCGGGCAGCCTGCTCAATTACCCGCCGTCCTCTGCGCCGGCGATCAGCCTGTTGGCCAGGCCGGCTTGGGATACACCAGCTCTGCGGTGGCCTTGTCGGTAGGCCCGACGACCTGATACACGCCGTTGACCCACTGGCCAATCTCGCCCATATGAGCTTCCTTGGCCAGGAGCCCGTTCGTGAACCAGGTCGGCCCCAGAACAGTCTGCAGCGGCTTGTCGGCTGACGCTGAGGCGATGACGTCCCTGACCTTCTCCTGGTTCAGCGTCCCCGCCGTCTCGATCGCGGTCTTCCAGATATCGAGCGAGGCCCAGTAGAACGGATGCCCCCACCAGTCCTGGATGTCTTCGGGCTTGCCCTTGTAGAGGATGTCGGCCATTTCGTCGAGCGCCGGAGAGGACCCCCGGGCAAAACAGCTAAAGCCCATGACCCCCTCTACCATGGGGCCGAACGCGGTGTGGTAGAAGCCAAAGTTGATGCCGGGGCCGCCGACCCATGCCTTGGGGTTATAGCCGAGCTCGATCGACGTCCCCGTCGCCGGCATGAGCTGGTCGGGATAGGCGAAGCAGCAAAAGATGTCGGCCTCAGACGCCTGGGCGGCCTTGATGACGGGCGAGAGGTCCTTGATGTCGGGCGGCAGGCTCTTGGAGCCGACGATCTCGATCCCCTTCTTGGGGAACTCGATGCCCGCCACGCCGGAGTACTCGATGCCGTGCAGGTCGGCGATGTAGGTGACGTAGGCCGTCTTCGCGCCCTTGGCCGAAAGGATGTCGGCCAGAACGGGCAGTTGGTACCAGTCGGAGAAACTGAGCGTGACGAACACGTAGGGGAGGCTGGGCAGCATGTCCTTGATCTGCGTGGCGCCGCCCTCGGCCGTGATCAACAGATACCCGTACTTGTTGGCGATGGGGGCCTGGGCAAAAATAAAGCCGGTGCCGGAGGCGGGCCACAAAAAGTCGACCTTGTCCTCCAGGATCAGCTTCTCCGTCAGCCGCGCCGTCGTGCCATAGTCGCTGGTATCGTCGTAGATGATCATCTCGATGGGCAGCTTTTTGCCGTATTCTGCCACATAGACCCCGCCCGCCTCATTGATCCTCGGGATCCAGGTCTCGTAGATGGGCCTGAACGCCGCATCTCCGACAGTCGAGTTCCAGCCAGAGAGCGGTCTGGCCATGCCGACGACGATCTTGTCTTTCGTCGCCTTTGCGGGCGGCACCACGGTGGGCGCTCCGATGGGCGCCGTGGTGGGCGCCGGCGCGGGCGGGGTGGCACAGGCTGCAGCCGCCAGGCCAACGCCGGCTACGGCTGCGCCTCGAAGGAATTGGCGACGGGTCAAACGTTTGCTGTGCATTGCCTTTCCTCCCGTTGTGGGTATTCTGGGCATCTTGCGGCGTCATGGCACGACTGAATACCGTCTCAGCCGACGTACGCTCCGATGAGACTGACCGCACGTTCTTGCCCGGGTACACCTCCTCTCCTTACGCATGAGCCTCGAACCCTGCCACACGCAGCCCTCGACCTGTTGGGGTGCTACAGCCGCAGCACCGGTTTGATCACCCGTCCTGCCTGCATATCCTCCACCGCTTGGTTGATGCCCTCGAAGGGATAGAGGGTGATCAGGCGGTCAAAGGGGAACCGCCCCTGGCGATACAGCTCGATCAGCCTCGGGATAAACAGATCGGGAACAGCATCGCCTCCGAGAATCCCCCTGACCGTCCGGCCGTTCATGATCAGGTCCATGTCGAGAGCGACCTCCGTACCGGGCGGCACAACGCCAACGAGCCCACACACGCCGAGGCGGGGCAGGACGTCGACGGCCTGGCGCAGCACCCTGGGGCTGCCGACGCATTCCAGGCTGAATTCCACTCCTCCGCCTGTCAGGCGGCGGATCGTCTCCACCGGGTCCACCTCAGCAGCGTTGACGGTGTGGGTGGCGCCCAGCTCCTTGGCCACCTGCAGGCGGCCTGCATTGACGTCGACGGCGATGATAATGGCACAGCCACATACGGCCGCGGCGAGCACGGCGCTCAACCCCACCGCTCCGGCGCCGAACACGGCGATGGCCGCTCCGGGCCGGGGCCGGAGCGCATTCATCACCGCCCCGGCGCCCGTCATCACGCCGCACCCCATAGGCCCCAGGATCTCGAGGGGGACGTCGTCTCGCACCTTCACCACGTTGCGCTCGTTGGCCAACGCATAATCGGCAAAAGAGGACTGGTTGAAGAAGGAGCCATGGACGGCCTGATCGCCCTGGCGCAAGGTGATGCTCCCGTCGGGTCGGGCGCCATGGAAATTGTGCCGGAAAAAGTTGAGGCAGTAGAGCTCCTTGCCCGACTTGCACGGCGCGCACGCCCCGCAGTAATCCCAGGCTAGTACCACGTGGTCGCCGGGCTTTACCCTGGTCACCCGCCGCCCCGCCTTGGCGACGATGCCGGCCCCTTCGTGCCCAAAGACGCTCGGCGGCGGGGGGATGGGCAGGTGCCCGTCTCGCCCCGCGAGGTCGGTGTGGCAGATGCCCACGCCGACGATGCGCACCACGACCTCATCATCGTTGGGGTCACACAGCTCGAGGCGCTCGATGGTGAACCCCCCCGACATCTCGGAGACAACTGCGGCCTTGATCTCCATGCTCTCTCCTTGAGGCGTGACCGTATGGGGGTTTTGGCGGGTTGGCCCTGCCGGTTGCCCCCTGGCGTGCCAGGGGGCAACCGGCAGGGCCAACCCGCCAAAACCCCCTCCTGGCGTTGAGCGGGGTGGCGGCAACGCACCCGGTGCTTACGCGTAGGCGCCGAATTCCTTGGCCGTCTCGACCATCGCCCTGACGTTCTCGGGTTTGGCCTCGTCAAAGAACGAGCCGTTGGACAGGATAAAGCCACCGTCCTTGCCCACCGTCTCTATGAGTCTCTTGGCAAAGCCTCTGACGTCTTGGGGAGTGCCCACGTTCAGCAGGGCAGAAGGCACGTTGCCGAGGAGGCAGGCGTTCCGGCCCAGGGTTTCCTTGACCCTGGCCATGTCCGTCAGGTCGATCATCCAGACCGTCTTGCCTCTCGGCAGGTCCTGCACGACCTCCAGGCGAGTGCTGTAGCCCCCCTCAGCCGCCGGCAACGGAATGCAGCCGCCTTCGATCAGGCCCAGGAGGACCTGCTTGAGGGTGGGCCAGTAGAACTTTTTGAACTGCTCGTCGGAGATAAAGCCATCGGCGCCCTTGTGCAGAGGAACGAACACCAGCGGGTTTCCGGTCACCTGCACCGACGACACCCCGAGCTTGATCATCAGCGGCACCAGGGCCTCCATGGCTTCCAACAGCTTGTCGGGCTGGCGGTACATGTCCAGCATGATCCCCTTGGTGCCGCGCAGGGTGTCGCCAATGACGTCAAACGGCGCCTTGCTGAACCCGGCGATGAGCGTGGGGAACCCCAGCGTGGCCAGCTCCCCGTTGACGCCACCGATCGCCCCTGCCCATTTGAGCGCCTCGGCCCCGGCCTCAAAGAGGGCTTGGAACGTCGCCTGCACGGGGGGCAACCCAAAGGGGATAAAGTTGAAGGCCACGCCATAGATCTCCTGAATGCCGGGCAGGAAGGGGAGCATCGGGAGGCCACCCAACGCGCCGAACACACGCGGCAGGTAGACGTGGCTAAAAAAGCCCGACGGGTCCTGGATCAGGGCGTCGTACTCGTCGGCCTTCATGTATTCGCCTTCATTGCACTGGAAGCAGTGCTCAGGCGCGACCCCGTGCCCCGGCCAGGAGTACAGCTTGTAGTCGAGGGTCTCGAACAGCTTGCCCGGCCCCACCTGTGCCGCGCCCCAATGAACGTCGGGCTCAAAGTCGAGGACGAACTGCTTAAAGGCGGCCGCGGCTTTGCCATAGTCATACATGGCCTCTTGCACGGTCATCCCCGCGTTGATCCAGGGGAACATGCTGGGGAACACGGTGACCGGCACCCTGTCCGGCAGTCTTCTCATCTCGATGGCGTCTTTGATGCGGAGGATCCGTTCCCTGTACGCCTTTTTGGCTTCCGGGCTTTGGAACTGAAGGTCATTCCCCGCGGGGTCTTTGGGCGAGAGCTGCCCTTGCCACAGGGCCTCCCGCTTTTCGTCCGGCGACAACTTGTTTTCCATCGCTGCTACCTCCGTATTCTCTGCCCAGAGTCCTTACTTGGTGCCGATCCATTGCCGCGCCAGGGTCACCGCCGACATCGCATCCCGGCCGTAGGCATCGGCGCCGGCATACTGTCGAATCTCCTCGGTGACCTGGCCGCCGCCGATCATGATCTTGACGCCATCGCGCAGGCCGGCTGCCTCGATCGCCTCGATGGTCTCTTTCATGGTATCAAAGGCCAAGGTCAGGAAGCCGCTCAGGCCAATGACCTGTGGCTGGAAGCTCCTGATGGCCTCCACGAACTTGGGCGACGAGACGTCGACGCCCAGGTCGAGGACGTCAAAGCCGCTGACGTCGAGCATGAACGTGACAATATTCTTGCCGATGTCGTGAATGTCTCCCTTGACGGTGCCGATCAGCACCTTGCCGTGACGCTTGACCTCCGGCACCCTGGCCAGCTCGGGTTTGAGCAGACCCGTGATCTGGGTCAACATCTCCCCGGCCAGCATCAGCTCGGGCAGGAAGTAGGCGCCCTCCTGGTAGCGTTGGCCCACGATGGCCATGGCCTCCCTGGCTGCATCCAGGATGGCCACAGGCTCCACACCGCTTGCCACCATCTCCCTGACCAGTGTGAGGGCTTCTTCCTCCCTCATGTCAGCGATGGCCCTAACTAGCTGGTCTGACATTGCACCCTCCTCTCAAAGATGCGATTCGAGGCCTCGCGCCCCAAGCCCTTGTGCAGGTCGCCCCCGACCACAGCGGGCTCCTCTGCCTCAACCCGATACGACGAAACAGCCGTCCTGGCCGCCAGAACGGCGCCTCATAGGCGCGTCGGGCGGCCAGCACCATGCTGACGCACGGCCAGGTCCTATCCAGTGCCCACCTCACCCTTGGCCTTCGGCATTGCGGAAATCGAGGTAACAGATGGTCTCGCCAGGGCGGGCGACGACGAAATCGCCATCCCATGGGCCGTGCACCATGCGCCTGACGAGCGCGTCAGAGCCAGGGATCTCTTCGTAGCGCAGCCCGAAACGCTCCGCCGTACGCCGGCTATAGTCTCGGTAGCGCTCCAGCTCGTACTGGCCGGTGTTGATGAGGGCCAACCGGGTATAGTTCTTGAGGATACGGCCCATCAGGCGCCGGGCCCTCTCTTCACCATACTGCGCCACCAGGCTGTCGTACTCGCCAAAGGGAGTGTCACCCGCCTCGATCCAGCCCTTGGTCAAATAGTACGTGCCCGGCGCCGAGCGCGCCTGCGCTTGATAGGCAGCAGCGGACCCCAAAAAGATGGCGATGCAGTCGTCCACTTTGGGCACCACCAGCGTACAGCCGTTGGCTCGCAGCCCGACCACGGCCTGCGAGCAGAGCCCATACCCCAGGATGATGGTGTCGGCCGCCTCAGCGGCTACGTCAATGGCCTCCTGAAGGCTGCTTCGCAGCGCTTCGGGGTTGACGTGCAGCCCAAAATCAAGGACCTTGGGCGTGGCTTCGGGAGGGAGGTGAGGCAGCATTTCCTCGATCACTGTCGCACAGGCAATGACCGTGGGTCGTATGCTGGTTCGGATCTGGCGTGCCTACTCACGTCGTTGGGCCATGGCTCCTGGATCCTGGTACCTACGCGGTAGGCGTGCCGCGCGCTGTTGGATGGGCTAACGGGGCGCTCCTGGGGCGTCGCCTGGTCGCCCGGGCCAGGTTCGCCGGAGTCGAGACGCCTTGCGGTGAGGAAACCACGTAAGTGCTACAGAGTCAATTATACACTTATATAGGGAAGTTGTCAAGGTGTTGAATGCGGAGAATCAGCTTGACTCTTGAGGCGGGATGCTGTACATTTGTATATAGAAGTCAGCCCGTCATTATGGGAAATGTCTTTGGATCAGGAAGCTGTGACCAACATAGACCGCAGCTCACACGAACCGGCCTACGCCCAGTTGGTACGTATCCTGCTGGGGCAGATAGCGAGCGGCGTCTTTCGTCCTGGCGGCCGCCTCCCTTCCGAGGCCCAGCTCTGCGAGCGCTATGGCGTCAGCCCCATGACCGTGCGTCGGGTGATCAACATCCTCGCCGACCAGGGCGTGGTGATCGCCGAGCAGGGCCGGGGCACCTTTGTCAAGCCTCTCGATCTGGGCACCGCCACCTTCGATCTCAATAATCTGCAACGGCTCTTTCGCGAAGGCCAGACCACGGTCCAGCTTCTGGAGGCGCGCATCACCTCGGCCACCGAGCGCACGGCCGGCAAGCTGGCCATCGGCGTCGGCGATCGGACCGTCTTCATCCGGCGGCTGATCTTCGAGAGCGAGGAGCCGATCCTGTTGCACCGCCAGCACGTCATCTATGATCCCAGGCGTCCCCTCATCGAAGCCGAGATGGAGGTCACGGCCTTGCGCGGGCTCCTGAGCGGTGGCGGCGGATCAGATCTCAAGTGGGGCAACCTCACAGTGGATGCCACGACGCTGACCGAGGAGGAAGCTGCCCTGCTCCACGCGGCAGCCGGGGCCCCTGCCTTTCGCCTGGAACACATCTTTTATGACTTTGACGATCAGCCCGCGAGCTGGGGGTGGTTCATCTGCTCGAGCGACCGCCTGCGCTTTACCGCCACCATCGGCGTCCGCGACTAGGAGGCAGGCCATCGATGCTCAGTACAGACACGAGTGCAACGCTGATCGGCGCCATTAGCGACCTCCAGGAGGATACCGTCCTGGCCCTCATCGGTCAGCGCCTGGCAGCGGGCGAGGACCCGCTGCTCATTATCGAAGCCTGCCAGGAGGGGATGCGGCAGGTGGGCCTGCGCTACGAGCGGCACGAGTACTACCTGGCCGGCCTGATCATGGCCGGCGAGATTCTGAGCCAGGTGATGGAGTTGCTGCGGCCTGTGGTTGAGCGCCGGGTCTCCGATCGCGCCTCCGGCTGCATCCTCTTGGGCACGGTCAGGGGCGACATTCACGACCTGGGCAAGAACATTGTCACCATGCTGCTGAGTTGCCATCACTTTGCCGTCCACGACCTGGGCGTCGACGTGTCACCCAGCACCTTTGTCGAGCAAGCCGCCGAGCTGCAACCGCACGTTGTGGGCCTCTCTGGGCTGTTGACCAGCGCCTACGACGCCATGCGCGAGACGGTCACGCTGCTGCGGGCCCAGGGCTACCAGAGGCCCATCATCATCGGCGGCGGCCAGATCAGTGAAGAAGTCTGCAGGTACGTGGGCGCCGACTATTGGGCGACCGACGGGGTCGCGGGCACAGCGTTGTGCAAACGGCTGATGGCAAGCGCCCAGTAGCGCCGTTGTCGTCGCCGGCTTCGCGCTACCCCCGCTCCACGATCTCCACATAGTCCTCGGCCACGGCATCGGCCAACGAGACGCCCAGGAAGGCCAGCAGGTCGCCGGCGACCTCCGCTTTGTGCTCGGCGTCGCGGCGGCTCCAGGTGCGGCTCTTGACCTCCACAAAGTAGCCCAGGTCGGGCTGCTGCACACGGTCGAGGTTGATGTAGAACTCCATGCCGTGGAAGAGGCAGCGCCAGCGCAGGCGGTCCTTCTGGATCGAGACCTCGCGGCTGGGGCGAAAGTACTCGCGGTAGAAGCGCAGGCTCTGCGAGGCGGGGGCCAGGAAGCGGCTGCGCGAGAGCAGCACATCGCTGGTGGCGGGCCGCTCTCGCGCCGGCCCCACCAGGGTCAGCCGGCAGCGCACGTGGCTGGCCTGGCCCTCCTCGTCGATGAAGACATCCTCTCGGTAGCGCAGTTGGCCCTCGGCGGGGTCGGCGAAGGTAAAGTAGGTGTCGTACTCGTGGTAGTGACGCCGGTGCAGGATCTCGATGCCGGGGCGCTCCAGCGCCGCCAGCACCGGCGCGGGGTCGGCCAGGCGCACCTTGGCCTGCACCTCAAAACTCTCGCCCTCCTCGGCGCCACCGATGGCCACCAGCTTGCTCAGCACCGATTGCTCGCGCTCGATGAGAAAGTGATCGATGCGTCGGGCATACTCCTGCGCCCGCGCCAGCAGGCCGGCCTCGTCGAGTGTGGTCAACTGCCGCTCGCGCAACAGCCAGCGGCCGTTGACCATCACATCGCTGACGTCGCTCGCATGCCCAGCGTACACCAACTGGGCATAGATAGCGCCCGGATCGCGGCGGTAACGCGGCATGGTATGCGCCGCCGAGATATCTACCAGGATCAGATCGGCGCGCTTGCCCGGCTCGAGTGTGCCGCAGAGCCGCTCCAGGCGCAGCGCCTGCGCACCCAGCCGCGTGGCCATGGCCAACACCTGGGGCGCGGGCAGGGCCGTGGGGTCATTGCCGGCGCTTTTGGCCACGAACGCCGCCAGGCGCATCTCCTCGAACATGTCGAGATCGTTGTTCGAGGCCGCGCCGTCGGTGCCGATGCCGACGGCCAGGCCGCGCTCCAGCATGGCCCTGGTCGGGGCGATGCCCGAGGCCAGCTTGAGGTTGGATGACGGGCAGTGGGCCACCCCGGCCTGCACCTGCCGCAGCATGCCGATCTCGGCGTCGTCGACGTGCACGCAGTGGGCGGCCAGCACCTGCGCCTCGAGCAGCCCTTGCTCGCGCACGTAGGCGACCACCGCCTGGCCGTGCTCGGCCCGGCTTGCCTCCACCTCCGGCGCAGTCTCGGCCAGGTGGGTCAGCAGCGGCACGCCGAACTCGACGGCAAGGGCGGTGCAGGCATGCAGGACCTCGGGGGGGCAGGTGTAGGGCGCGTGTGGCGCCACCGCCGGCACCACCAGTGCATCGCCCTGCCAGGCTGCGATGAACGTGCGCGCGGCCTCCAGCGACTCTTCGAACGACGCGGCATCGGGGGTGGGGAATTTCAACACCGTCTGCCCGCAGACGGCGCGCAGGCCCGCATCACGCACCGCTGTGGCCACGGCATCCTCAAAGTAGTACATGTCGGCGAAGCAGGTCACGCCGGAGCGGATCATCTCGGCGCAGGCCACGAGCGTGCCCAGGCGCACGAACTCGGGGGAGACGAACTCGCGCTCCACGGGCATCATGTAGCCCAAGAGCCACACATCCAGCCGCAGGTCGTCGACCAGACCGCGCAACAGCGCCATCGGCGCGTGGGTATGCGCGTTGACCAGCCCCGGCATGAGCACCTTGCCGCCGCAATCCAGCACCTCGGCATCGGGGCAGCCCCGCTGCATCACGTCGGCCGGGCCGACGGCGGCGATGTGGTCGTCCTCCACCAGCACGGCGCCCGGCTCGTACTGCGTCAGGGCGGCGTCCATGGTGAGCACGATGGCGTTCGTAAGCAAGAGGTGGGTGGGTGGCATTGGCGTATCCTTTCCGAGCCCTCGCAGCAATCGCCAGGCCACTGATAGAGCCGATCCCTGCCAATCGCTGGGCACTGGACGCAATTGTACTCCAGAATCGCACGGCGGGCCACCGTGGCACACATGAGGCCGGAATCAAAGACGGGCCGCAGCCATCCGGCTACGACCCGTTTTAACTGGCGGAAGCGACGGGGATCGGTTCTGCGGATCGAAATACTGACCTGACCCACCCCCTCCTGCGTGCTGATCCCACCCGGAAGATCCAGTCATAGAGGGAGCGGCCGTGGGTTCGGGGGCGATGGTGCCTGTGCCATCCGGAGCGCACCGGCACCGATCCTCCGCGTCGAGGGAGCGTGGGCTCTAGCTCGCGCCCATCTGCTGGATCTGCCCATTGCGCAGGACGCAGGCGTAGACGTCGCGGAACACCGCTGGCCCGAAGCGGCAGGCGCCGGGCCAAAAGGGTCCATCGCCGCAGCGCGCTTCGGCGTCGTGGAAAACCACCATCCAGCCACATGCAGAGGGCCACACCTCGACGCGCGAGCGCTCGATGGCGGCGGCGCCGACGACGCGGCTCATGTGCTCGCGCGCCAGCCGCTCCGCCCACTGCTCGTCGCTCTGGCCCAGCAAGGCTCGATCCGGCTGCCTGGCGGCTGCGAGCAGCAGGAGTGCCACAAGGCTCACGAGCCCCAGGGCGAACCAATACCGTCTACACATCTCATTGCTCCTTCCGGCAGCCCCGCCGGATACCCTCGACGTGCTGCCCTCTCCTTTCAGGCAACCTCAAGCGACCACCTCATGGCGGGCACTCCTTTCGGAGGCAAGACGCTGGCGTGACAGAGCTGTATCTACCATATACAACGGACCAGGGCTGCCAATAGTAACGGCTTGCGCAGAGATCCATTCCTCTTCAATCTGCCTGCCCGCTCCAGCGCCCGCAGTATCCTGGGGTCGGACCTCGGGTCCGGCCGCTCGCCGATAAAGCCGGCCTCGATGCGTACATAGTCGAGCTGTGCGCCAGGCATCACACCCGGCAGCAGCATGATGGCCACGCCGTCGAAGCTCAGCGAAGAGAGAGGGCTCCAGAACGCGCCACTGTAGATGGGCTCACTGTCGACACAGACGACGAAGGGTATGCCCGCGCCGCTCGCCGGTACCTCGATCTGGCCGAGCCTCTCTATCGCCGACGGAGTCAGCGTTACCTCGTGCGTCTCTCTCGCATAAGCGACAATATCCTCGATCGAGAGGATCGGCTCGTCCTGCAGCTTGAGGGTGCTCAGATCAGCCTGGGCCACCTCCGCCGGCGACAGCTTCTCGGCCAGCAAGTAGATGGCGAAACCCTCGCTGGCCGGGGTAGCGGGTCCGGCGCAGGCCGCCAACAGGGTGGCCATCAGAACAAGTGTAGAAAGCCTCTTCATCGCGTCCCTCTTTCGTCACCTGCGGCATTGCCCTCCAGTGCAG
>Ga0116161_1001054_pt1 | contig 29558 bp, 25 predicted proteins | sample AD_JPNAS3_MetaG_FD_89877 | JGI IMG/M metagenome (GOLD analysis project Ga0116161, IMG submission 89877) | Active sludge microbial communities of municipal wastewater-treating anaerobic digesters from Japan - AD_JPNAS3_MetaG | ecosystem: Engineered > Bioreactor > Anaerobic > Digestate | place... | reverse complement strand
TGGTGACGATCCAGTGTCCTAAATGCCGGTTTTTTGCAATCTGTGGTTGATACATCAAATTTATATTCGTATAATGCGCCTGCGATGGAGGTGTTTTATACGGAATAAATTAACCATCTCAAATGCGTAGTGTCGGGGAAATCGATGAAACCCATTGTAAAAATGACGCTGGCGATGGCGGCGGTGCTTTTCTTCACGTCCTGCGCCGCCGGCCACAACGCTTGCCTGAAAAGCAGGATGGATCGTCATGAAGTCCGCTCGCCGGCGTTTTGGCAGGACTACCGGCGGGGCAACCTCGAAGACAGGCTTCATGCGGCTCCCGAACCGCTCCTGGATTATCTCCATCTGGATAACCGTTTGAACGGGTATGACACCAGACCTCAAGCGACGGTCGCGGATGATTCGTTCCGGCAAGATGTGCGGCAGGCCATGGCCGAACTGCCCGGGCCGGTTCGGGAGGCGGTGAAAGAAAAACTGATCGGAATCTTTTTCGTTCGCGACCTTGGAACGACGGGATACACGGAGGCGGTTGCCGATCCTCAGGGAAGGCCCGCCGCCGGTTTCGTTGTCCTGGATGTCGGATCGCTTCGACAGACCGCCAATGCTTGGGCCACTTCCAGAGAGAACACCGTTTTCCAAAATGACGGCGAGGGCCGGCTTCAGGTCACGCTGGAGGAAGCGCCAAATGACAATTCCAAAAACGCCATCCAGTTCATTCTGCTGCACGAGTTCGGGCACCTGGTTTCCATCGGCGAGCGCTTTCATCCGTCCTGGCTGGACGAAGCGAAACCGGCCGGGGCGATCGAAGATTACCTTTTCTATCCTCTTTCCTGGCGCAAGGAAAAAGACGGCTCGAATGTTTCTCTGTTTGAGGATGTTTTTCCGGAGCGTCGGGATGTGCGCTTTTACGGAGAGGCCCGCCTGAAATCCCCGCAGATGGCGGATGTTTACCGCCGCCTGGCCATGACGAATTTCGTTTCGCTCTACGGGGCGACCGGCCCTTTTGAAGACTTTGCCGAGTCGTTCGCGCTGTATGTCCACAGCGTCTGGATGAAAAAACCCTATCGCGTGCAAATCACGCAAAGCGGCCGTCCGGTTTTTCTCTACGAGTCCTGCTGGGACCAGCCGCGGTGCGCCGCCAAAAGGGCCGTTCTGGAAGAGTGGTTTTCGCGTTTTCGCAAGCCCTGACCCGCGCCGTTTGTTCTTGACTATTTCAACTCAAACTCGAAGGTGCTGACCACACGTATTTTTTTTACGGGCGTGCTGGTCGGACTGTAGGGCGCGGATTCATCGTTCCCCTCGCTGCCGAAAATCTGGATCATGCCCTGATTCGCTGAGCGAATTTTTCCGATCCGGGCGCCGGAATCCGAGGCAAACTGCTCGGCGGTGAACCGGGCGTTTTTGGTGGCTTCGGCAAGCAATTGCGGCCGAAGAGCGTTGAAGGTTGTAACGACGTATCGCGGATTGGCCATGCCTTCTCCCTGCTGTCCGTCCAGAAGGATTCCCGCCTTAAGCAGCTCTTCTGTGGCCCCCAGCGCCCGAATGACCATGTCGATGTTTTTGGTCGTCACCCGCAGAGAACTGGTGACCACGTAGCGGAACCGGTCGTTCTTTTCGTTCTGGCCGTATTCGCGGGCCAGCTTGTCAAGCGTTTTTGAGGGCTGCCAGGTGACCTCTTCATTTTTGAAGCCCTGTTTTTTGAGGAAGGCAATGGTGGCGTCCCGGTCGGCGATGATTTTGGCGTGAACGTCTTTCAGGTCTTCGCCCGCCCTGCGGAAGTTCAGCGTCCAGATGGCCTGGTCTGCCTTGACCTCTTTTTCCACCAGCCCTTTCACCGTGACCGTGCGGGTGTCCGACTTGAAGCGGGCGACGCCTTTTCCGATGAAATATCCCCCGAGGAGAAGCCCCGCCAGCAGGCAGACGCCGACGATGACGGCGGCCGGAACCAAGGAACGGTTTTCATGAGTGGTCATAGTTTTTCCTCCTTTTAAAAGGTTATTTTTTTTCCGCGGGAAACGTCAAACCGCCTCCAAAAAATCCAATGATGGAGACCAGCACAGCCATCGAAAGCAGGAGAATAAAATATATGACGGCTTCCGTCCCGAAAGCGGCGAAAGCTTCCGGACGAAGAATTCGCCAGAGAAACGCGGTGGCGGCGACGGCCAGAAGGATAAAGGAGGCGTATATTTTAATGCGGACGGGTTTCATGAACTTTGCCTGATAATTGACCCACCAGGTCAAAAAACCGGTGGCGATGGCCGGCACGATGAAAAGAATATCCGCCGCCAGGCAGTGCAGGGCCGTCGCCTCGAACGACCGCTCGCCGGTCAAAAGATAGAGAAGATAGAAAAACACCGGCGCCATGGAGAAGACCATGGGAAAATGAACAACCATCGGGTGCGGGTGGCGGCGCAGAAAAGGAACGCGCTCCATGAGCGCTTCCAGAGGCGCGGGCAAAAAAGGTTTTGCGTTCTTCTTTTTAAAAATTCCAATCTGCGGGTATTTGTCCAGAACGTCCGTCCCATGGGGCGCGGCCCCGATGGCCAGGGTCAGATCGCTTCCGGCCTGATGGCGCTTCATGTGAGACCCTGTTTTCCAGAGCTTGCTTGCGCTGACATCGATCACCCTGTCTCCATGCGCAATGCAGCAGGGCCTTCCGTCCCGGCCGTCAAATTGAGCCAGGGATTCTTCGTCGAATTCTTTCATGGCGCCTCCTTCTTCTGGAATCTGATTCCGGGCCGGCCGGCAAAGCCGAGGGCCTTTTGCCGCCCCACGGGTTGATTTGAATATCCTCGGCGCAGGCAGGGCAGAAGGCTTTGGGGTCCACATGGCCGCATCCGTAGCCCCAAAGGTCAAATTTTCTGCACTCCCGGCACAGGGGCGCGTCGCAGCCGTCACAATAGACGACTGCGTCATTTTTTCCGCAAACGCGGCAGCTCGTTTTTGTTTCGATGATTCTCAGTGCAAGGCTCCGATGCGGTTCTCCGCCGCTAAAATTGGTAACGCAAGCCGGCCGCAAGTCCATGGGATCTCAGGCGGGACTCGATGCCGTTCACAGCGACGGCGGCTTTATAACACACTTTTTTCAAAACAGACATCGGGAAGATGCGATTGCGCCTTGCGGGGGCTGAAAATTCATATTATGATGCCCACGTTTTTCAGCGGCGGCTCGCCGACGGAAACCTGGAAGAGGGGTTGTTTATGGGGGACAGGATGTTCATCATGTTCGTGCACCTGGTTCAGAACCTCGCGGTGCTGATGGTGATGGCCTATGTTACGACCCGCATTCCCTGGTTCGGCGATTTGCTGAATCGGCGGTTCTCTTTGAAAAACAGTCTGCTTCTGGGTTTGGTTTTCGGGCTGATTTCAATTTTCGGGACGCTCAGCGCCGTGAAGACGTTCGGCGCGCTGGCCAACTTCCGCGATCTGGGGCCGGCGATTGCGGGCCTGCTGGCCGGTCCGGTCGCAGGGGGAGTGGCCGGCCTGATCGGCGGCATGCACCGGTATTCTCTGGGAGGGATAACGGGCGTTCCCTGCAGCATTGCCACGGTTCTGGCCGGACTGATCTGCGGCGGTTTTTATCTGTGGAAAAAGGGCCGTCCGATCCGGATCCGGGAGGCAACCGCCGTCATGGCGGTCGTCACGATTCTGCACGGCTTTGTCATTACTCCGCTCATACTGGGACTTTCGGAAGAGATCCGGCAGATTCTGCGGACCGTGATGCTGCCCATGCTGCTGGTCAACTGCGCCGGCATCGCGCTGTTTTTTTTCATCCTTCACAACCTCAACCGGGAGCGCCTCAACGAGGCGGAGAAGCATCGCATCGACAGCGAACTGCGCATCGCCCGCGAAATTCAGATGGGAATGCTGCCCGCACCGTCTCAAAACGGAGATCCCCGCTTTGCCGTTCACGCCGTTTTGAAGCCCGCCAAAGAGGTGGGCGGCGATCTGTATCATTTTTTTGCAAAGGACAATGACCGGATTTGTCTCGCCGTCGGCGATGTGTCCGGGAAGGGCATCTCGGCGTCTTTGCACATGGCCATCACCCAGAAGCTCATCAAGGCGCTGGCGCTCTCGGGTGAGGAGCCCGCGGAGCTTCTGGGCCGGTTGAACCGGGAGCTCTGCGACGGCAACGAGTCGATGATGTTCGTGACGCTCTTTGTCGCCTTTATCCATCTGGAAAGCGGAAAGACCGTCTTCGGCAACGGCGGACACAATCCTCCCTATCGGATCCGGCGCGGCGATGTTTCGCGAATGGTTCTGGAGCCCGGACTGGCGCTGGGCATTCGGGAAAATGCGGTCTATACCAATCAGCGGCTTTGTCTGGAGGCGGGAGACACGCTTTTTCTCTATACCGACGGGGTGACCGAAGCCATGAACGGCCGCAAGGAACTTTTCGGCGAAAAACGTCTTGCGGCGGCTCTTTCGCGCCTGCGGGATTCTGATCCGGAAGGGATCTGCCGGGGGCTCCTGGAGGAGCTCGCTCATTTTGTTGGACAAAGCGAACCCAGTGATGATATCACCATGCTCGCCGTGCGGCTGACGGAAAAATCGAATGCGGCGGCCGGGGCGGTCCGCGGCGGCTGAGCCGGCGCAGGCGCCTTCGCGGGAAGAGGAGCGGTTGATGAAAGTATGGTCCAAAAGACAACAGGATGTAGTGGTTCTTGCCGTTCAGGGGCGTCTCGATGCGGCGACGGCGCCTCTTTTTGAAGAGCAGGTTTTGCCGATGATTTCCGCCGGGGACAAAAATTTTCTGCTGGATCTGGCCGGTCTGGACTACATCAGTTCGGCGGCGCTGCGGCGTCTTCTGTTCTTCGCGAAACGGGCGGAAGACCAGGGCGGCAGGGTTGTTCTTTTATCCGTTCAGAACCACATTCTCGAGATCCTGGACATGGCCGGCTTCACCCAGTTGTTCGCCATTTTCGCCGACCAGGATGAGGCCCTCCGTTCCTTTTGAGGAAAACGCCCATGCCCCGGAAACCCTCCAATCTCATCTATGGCGTCGATGAAAACCCAGGCCCGATCGCGCTCGTCCTGATGGGGCTTCAGCACATCTCCCTGATGTCCATCGCCTTTATTTTCCCCGTCATTATCATCGAAGCCATCGGCGGGAACCTGGAGGAAGCAGAGGGGCTGATTCGAATGGCCATGCTGGCCACGGGCATCGGGACGATCCTGCAGGGGATCAACCGGGGGCCGGTCGGTTCGGGCTATCTGTGCCCGCTTCTCAACGGGCCGGCCTTCCTGTCCGCTTCGCTGATGGCGGGCAAACTGGGCGGCCTTTCCCTGATCTTCGGCATGACGGCGGTCGCCGGTGTTTTCGAGGCTTTCTTCTCCCGTTTGCTGTCGCGAATGCGGGCCGTTTTTCCCGCCGAGGTGACGGGCACCATTGTGACGATGGTGGGGATCGAAGTCGTTCCCCTTTCCGTCCGGAAGTTTCTGGGAATCGACCCGACGCATTCCATGCCGGATTCGACGGCTGTTCTCATTGCGATGATCACGCTGGGGGCCATGGCCTGCTTCAATGTCTGGGGCAAGGGCAAACTTCGCCTGTATTCGGTGCTCCTGGGAATGATCGTCGGATACGCGGCGTCCGCCATGGCGGGGCTTTTGAGCCCCGACACCTTCCGGGTGATGATGGAAGCCCCTTTCTTTGCGCTGCCGGCCGTCGGCCATTACGGGTTTTCTTTTGAGTGGGTCCTTCTGGTTCCTTTTCTGGTCGCGGCTCTCTCGTCGGCTCTCAAAACCATGGGGGATGTGACCACCTGCCAGAAAATCAACGATGCCCAGTGGAAGCGCCCCGACATGGTCAACATCAGCGGCGGCGTCCTGGCCTGCGGCATCAGCAACATTCTGTCCGGAATGCTGGGCGCTCTGGGGCAATCCGTTTCGTCGAGCAATATCGGGCTTTCCATCGCCACGGGCGCAACCAGCCGCCGCATCGCCTACAGCACCGGAATCATCCTGATTCTTCTGGCCTTCTTCCCCAAGTTTGCCTCGATCTTCGTCATTATGCCCACGCCCATTATGGGCGCCTCGCTGATTTTCGCCGTGAGCTTCATGATTCTGGCCGGTCTGCAGATCATCATGTCCCGCATGATCGACGCGCGGAAAACCTTTGTCATCGGGATTTCCATCATCTTCGGACTCAGCGTTGAATTTGCCCCCGGTCTTTACCGGGATGTCCACCCGTGGATCAAACCGATATTCAGCTCTTCCCTGTCGCTGGCCACGATCTGCGCGGTGGTGCTGAATCTGATCTTCCGCATCGGCATCGCGAAAACCACCTCCCTGGTCCTGACCCCCGGCGAGAATCCGTCCGAAGACATCGACCATTTCATGGAGGAGCAGGGCCGCGCCTGGGGCGCCCGCAGTGAAGTCATCTACAAGGCGAAGGCGGCGATGATTGAATTTTACGAAGCCGCCGCCGAATCCGCTCTGACGCGAAAGCCCGTCACGATGACCGCCCGCTTCGACGAGTTCAACCTGGATGTGGACATGGACTACGAGGGAAAGCCCATCGAACTGGCCGCCTCAAGGCCCGACGCGAGGAACCTCCTGACGGATCCGGACGCCCCGCTCAAACTGGCCGGCTACATGATTCGAAGCCTTGCGGATCATGCCGCGATGGAGTCCGTTGCGGGCCGGAACCGCGTGCATCTCCACTTCAACCACTGATTTCACCGGTTCCCGCGAGCCGTCTCTTCGCGCTTTGCTGAACATCGGATCAACGACGGACATGGAAAGCGGAAGAAAGCCGCGGATTCGTCGGGTCAGCGCCGGATCGGTGTTTCCGGGGCCTCCGGTGTTTTGTCTTTGCTGAAAATCATATTGCCGAACATCATCATCAGAATCGTGAGAAAAATGACCTGCGTGACGATGCCCACGTTGATGAAGGGCAAAAGCAGGATGGAGGGAATGCTGAGGAACAGCAGAATGGTGATCAGCCCCCGGGGAGCGAAATACAGCAGGGGATTGAGCGGCAGGCGCAGGACGATTCTGAAGAAAAGCGCCCGGAAAATAAAAATGGACGCGGTAATGGCAGCCGCGATCATCAGGTTGTTGAGGTTGAGCAGGTCGGACAGCCGGGTGTAAAATCCGAACAGGATAAAAAAGAAGCAGCGGATGATAAAGGTCAGCTCGAATACGATATTCTTAAAGGCGCCGAGATCCGCGTTGAATTCATCGAAGTTGATCCATTTTGCGGAGAATTCGTTTTTGAAAAGAACGTTGTTGTTCATGACCAGGCCGAAGATCAGGACGACGAGCAGCGACGGCAGGTGAACCAGCTTGGCCAGCGCGTAAACCAGAATGATCGCCGTCATGATGATGACGTATTTGACGTGATGGCTGATCTTGTGCAGCAGAAAGGCCAGGCCGCCGCTCAGGAGGATGGATGCGATGAAGGTCAGGATCAGCTCGGCGATGAACCGAAGCACGCCTGCTCCCAGGGAACCGCTGCTCAGGAGGATGAAGTCAAACGCAAGGATGCCGATGATGTCGGAGATGGAGCTTTCGTAAGTGACAAATTCCCGGTCTTCCGGATTCAGACTCGCCGCCGAGGGAATGGCGACGGCGCTGCTGATCACGGCAAAGGGAATGATGTTGAGCAGGGAGGCCTGGAGGTCGTAGTGGAGAAAATACACCGCCACGTAAGTGAAGACGCCGATCGAGACGGCAAAAAGCACGATGGCCGATGAAACGGAGCCGATGATGAGACTGCTCTTGTCGCGGCGGATGGCCAGGTCAAGGCTTCCTTCCAGAACGATCAGGATGAGTCCGAGGGTGCCCATGATGGGAAGCATTCCGGACATGTCCGGAATGCCGATTTTGAAGGAAGATGCCAGGTAATTGATGAACATGCCGGTCGCGATGAGCAGAATCACGCCCGGAATCCTGGTGTATTTGGCGGTGATGTCGAAGATGTATGCCAGGAGAATGATGACGCAGAAGGCGATGAGAACGTAATAGGTCATGGCGTTTTGTCCTCCGGACTAATCCACGAAGCGTCTGATGTCGTTGAGTCTGCCGATGACGATCAGCCGGTCTTTCGCGCCCAGCGGACGGTGCGGATCACCCGACAGATCCACTTCGTACTCTTTGCCGAGCAGCGTGGAAAGGCTCTTTTGGGCCGGTGCGATTTTGACGGCCACCAACCGGATGCCGAAGCGGTTTTCGAGGTTGGCCGCTTCCAGCGTGTGACCGACGTATGCGTCAGGCACCTTCAGTTCGGCGATGATGATTTTATCATTGACAATCATGGTGTTGACGGCGTTTTGCACCATCAGCATGGCGGTCAGCTCCGTGGCGGTGTCTTCTTCGGGATGGATGATTTCCTCGATGCCCAGCTCGCCGAGGATGTTCTGGTGCATGGGATTGATGGCCCGGCCGATGATCCGTTTCACTTTCTGTTTTTTCAGCATGGATAGAATCAGCACGGAAGAACCGATGTCCTCTCCGACGGCGACGATGACGGCGTCGACGTCCGAAAGCGGCAGAGCCGAAAGCGCGGCGGGCTTGGTGCAGTCCATGATCATGACGTTGGTGATTTTGTCCTTGAGCTCTTCGGCGCGCTCGCTCCGGCGATCGATGCCGATGACTTCGTGGCCCAGCGACGTCAGTTTGGCCGCGAGCGACGAACCGAAAAATCCTAAACCGATGACGATGTATCTCATTTTGCCCTTCAATTCATTTTAATGTTCTCCACCGGAAGACGGTAGAGGTTTTGGGTTTGGGTTGCAAGAAAGCCCGATAACACGATGACCGGGCCGATACGGCCGACAAACATCAAAATCATCAGAACCACCTGGCTCGGCGTGCTGAGCGTCATCGTACCGGCAATGGACAGTCCGGTGGTGGAAAAAGCGGCCACGCATTCAAACAGCAGGTGCACGGGATTTCGGCCCGGATCAAAAATCATCAACAGCAGGAACCCGGCGAAAATAAACATCAGCGACAGCACAATGACCGAAAACGCCCTCACGATGGTGGAGGAGCCGATTTCCCGGTTGCCGATTTCCAGCCGGTCTTTCCCCCTTAAAAAAGACGCCACCGTTTTCACCGCGACCGCAAGCGTTGTGGTCTTGATGCCGCCCCCCGTCGATCCCGGGGAAGCGCCGACCCACATCAGAAAGATCGTCAGAAACACCGTGGGATAGGACCACCCTCCCGGATCCGTCATGCTGAAGCCGGACGTACGCGCGTTGACGCTCGAAACGAGCGCCGTCATCCCCTGCGACCAGTTGAAGTGCTCCGGCAGGGGGCTGCCCGCCTCCAATGCATAATACAAAAACGCTCCCAGCACCAATAGCACAAGGGTCGCATGCAGCGCAAGGCGCTCGCCGACGGCCAGAAGCAGGACTTCGTGCGGGAGGTTTCTGCCGACCACCCGGAAAAATATAGATTTTACGTTGAACTTGAGGACTTTGTAGAAATAAAGCAAAAGAGGAAAGCCGATTCCCCCCAGAACGACCAGCCCGCAGAGGATGAACTGCAGGGAAAAATTCGATTGAAGATGCAGCGCGTTGAACTCCTGCGGATTGACCGAAAAACCGGCGTTGCAGAAGGCGGAAACCGCGTGAAAGACGGCGTTGTGGGTTTTGTGCATCCAGTCGCCTTCCAGCGTGCGGTAAATCAGGACCGAACCCGCCGCCTCCACCAGAATCGTGAGCAGCAGGATTTTCAGCAGGAGTTTGTACAGGCCGCCCAACTGATCGCCGGAAAAGAAATCCTTCAGCAGAAACCGGTCTTTCAGGGAGGCGGAGCCCAGAAAGAGGTAACTGAAAAATCCCGTAAAGGTCATAATGCCCAGCCCGCCTGTCTGGATGAGCCCCAGAATGATGTTTTTCCCCATGGGGGAAAAGACTGCGGAGGGGTCAACAATCATCATGCCGGTCACGCATACCGCGCTGGTGGCCGTGAAAAGCGCCTCGTAGGCGGAAATGGGCTGAAGCGTGGCGTTGGGCAGCATCAAAAGTCCGGCGCCGGCGAGAATCATGGCCAGAAAACTTCCGGCAAAAAGAAAAGAGGGGGAAATATTGATCCGATTCAGGGTGCCCGACAGGTGATGCATTTGCGTGGCCATCAGCGCGAGCGATCCCAGCAGAAGAGCTGTCCGGCCGCCCAGCGCGCCGGAAATCACGGACCAGGCCTCCGGAAATGCATGAAGGTGCGCAAGCAAAATCACAAAGACAACCGCCAGAACCAGGACGCGGAACACCACGGCGAACCATTTTGCGGCGCGAAAGGCCAGCAGTTCGATGAGCAGCTTGGAGGCAAACAATGCCGCCGCGAGAAGCAGGTAGGTCTGGTGGACGGCCAGGCTGTCCGCCGCGGTTTTTCGGAAGCCGAAATCAAAAAGGATCAGGCTGCCAAAGAGCAGCGTGGACAGGGCAAAGACAAAGCCAGCGAGCGCAATAATCGCCGATCCCACCGTGTTCGCCCAGTCGGACGCAACATAGAATTTTTTAAACAGGGCCTCGTTGTCGAAATAGCTCATGGGGTGAACGGTCTTTCTTCTTGCGGTTCTTCGGGGGAAAGTGTAGCACAGGTCCTGAAAATTATCAGTGAAAAATCCCGGGGGTTGGGTAACGTAATCCGTCGTGGCGCGCATCCGGAGTGATTCAACGGAAATCTGAACGAATGAATTTTTCAGGAGGCTAATGATTCGACTGCTCGGCAACCGCAATGTAATCTTTATTCTGGCCATCGTACTCGGCCTCGCGCTGCCGCAACCCGCCCGGTGGACGGTGCTGGCGATGATGCCCGCGCTGGCGCTGGTCATGACGCTGGCCACCATTCATGTTCCCAACAGCTATTTCCGTCATCCCCGGGCGATTCTCGCGCCTTCCCTGGCCGGCGTGGCAATGACGTATGGCGTGCTGGGGAGCGTCATCCTGGCCGCGTCCGCGCTGTTTATTCGCGAGACCAGCCTATGGACCGGTTTCTTGCTGATTGCCGCCGTTCCGCCGGCCGTCGCGGTCATTCCCTTTACCGTCATTCTCAAAGGCGATCTTTCCTGGACGCTGTCGGGGACGGTGGCCTCATATCTGGCGGCCCTGCTGATCATGCCCCTGATGTTTCTGATCTGGATCGGGACGGCGTTTGCCGATCCGTACAAACTGATCCGGATCATGCTGCTTTTGATCGTTTTGCCTCTGATCGTATCGAGGCTGATTCTGTATTGGAACTGGGCCGGGCGGATCGAACCGTTTCGCGGCCTGCTGACGGATTGGGGATTTTTCATCGTTCTGTATTCGATGATCGGCGTAAACCGGGATCTGATCTTTGCGCGGCCGATGATGATTGCGCCGGCCGCACTGGTAGTGCTGGCCTCCACGTTCGGTCTGGGATTTGTGATTGAAAAGGCGGGCGTTCTCCTGAAGAAGGATCCCAAACGCATCACCAGCCTGGTCCTGCTGGGCACGCTCAAAAATCAGGGCATTGCCGGCGGCCTGGCGATTGCGCTCTTTGAGAAGGAAGCGGCGCTGCCTTCGGCCGTGTACAGCGTCTTCATGATCGTTTATGTCCTGTGGCTGGATTTGCGCCGGCGCAGAACATCGTCCGCGCCTGAAAGCCACGGCGGGTCTTAAGGGTAGCGCCGCAAAACGGCCCGGATGAGCGACGCGCTGTGCCCCAGCTGCACGCAGGCTTCCTCCTTCGTCATGACGCGGTTTTCCGCGCGGAGCCGATACCCAAGGAGGCGGCTGAGATTGGCGATGCGCGCGATTTCACGCGCCAGGTCCGCCTCAAACGTTTCATCGCTCAGGGTGATCCGGTACATGTGCCGGGTGATGAGGTGCGGCTCGTCCAGAATGACGGCCTCCACAATGCCGTCATTCCGGTCATGAAAAGCCTGATTGAAATCGTCATAGGCGATATTGTGCAGCGGCTGGGAAAGGTCGGTCAGGTAGTGCGCACAGTAGGCCAGATGATACCGGGCATACTTGCCCGCCCGCAGGTCTTTGTCGTAGGCGCGCAGTGAAGCGATGATCGCGCCGTACACGTGGCCTTCGGAATCCAGCTCTTTGTTTCTCTGGTTGTACCGTTCGATCTGATCCATCACCATTCCGGCGGTGACTTCCGCCCCGGCGTTGTTGTTGAACCAGTGATTGTACGATTCGACGTTGCCGGCCTTGATCTTGGCCAGGTCCGGCCCCGCGGCATTGTACCAGGAGTCCAGCCCCCCGGCCCTGGCCGCGGCCAGGTGGGTTTTGTCGTGCCAGGCCCCGGCCTGCGGGGCCAGGATCAGCAGTGTGAAAAGAATTGCCGGAAGCGGATATTTCATGATGCTCCTTTCATTTTCGGGAAGGGTCATTTCATCCGGCTGAACAAGATGCTGCCGACGATGAGCATGGCCGCGGCGAAGAGGAGGAGGATTCCCAGATCCATGATGTAGGGATACTTGTTCATTCCCAGCAGCGCTCCGCGGACGCCGTCCACCGTATAGCTCAGCGGGTTGATTTTGACCAGGCCGGTCAGCCAGGAGGGCAGCCTCTCATCCAGCGGAAAAAGAGCGCCGGACAGAAAGAAAAGGGGAAACACCAGAAAGGCGGAGATGACCTGAAATCCTTCCAGGCTTTCCAGAAGCGAGCCCAGGGCCAGGCCCAGCGACACCAGCGCGACGGATGTGACCAGCAGAATCAGGAGCGCCTGTGGAATGCCCCGAAGATCCACGGCGGGGAACAGGAAGGAAAAGGCAAAGAGGATGATCACCTGCAGCAGCACGTCGGTGCAGCCGCCGAGAACTTTTCCGAAAAAGATGCTGATGCGCGCCACGGGGGCGACGAGAACGGACTTGAGAACGTCCAGCTTGCGGTCCCAGACAATATACAGTCCGAAAAAAACGGAACCGAAGATCACCGACATGGTCAGGATGCCGGGATAGATGTAGTCGCGGTAATGGACGTTTTCCACGGAGAGGCTCGCGCCGATGCCGCTGCCGAAGAGGAAAAGCCAGATCAGCGGCTGAACGATGCTGGAGACGATCCGGCTTTTTTCCCGCCAGAAGACCTTGAATTCCCGCCACCACACGGCGGAAATGCCCATCAGCTCTCTTTGCAGGAGACGGGAAGTTTTCATGGCTTCATTTCCCCCGCTGCTGATGTCTTGCAATTGTTTCCACCCAGCTTTCGCCGCGGGCCGCGTCGTCCTCGCGGATGTCGCGTCCAGTGAGCTTGATGAAGACATCGTTTAAGGTTGGCTTTCTCATTTCCACGCTGCGGACTTCGGGGATCAGACCGAGCAGCGCCGCCAGATGCAGATGCGCCGATTTCATGGTGACTTCCATTACGCCGTCCGTTACCTGGACGCCGGACACCTCGGGAAGCGACCGGATGCGGTCCAGCGGAGGCGATGCCGCGCGGATCGCCACGATGTCGCCTCCCAGGGAATCGATCATGTTCTGCGGCGTGTCCAGGGCGATGATTTTCCCGTGGTCCATGATGCCGACGCGGCCGCACATCTGCTGGGCTTCTTCCATGTAGTGCGTAGTGAGAACCACGGTGGTGTTTTCTTTTTGCGCCGTTTTGCGGATGTATTCCCAGACGCGGGCGCGCGTCTGCGGGTCCAGCCCCAGCGTCGGTTCGTCCAGGAACAAAACGGCCGGGCGGTGCAGAAGGCCGCGCGCCAGCTCCAGCCTGCGCCTCATGCCGCCGGAATAGGTTCGGGTCAGATCGTCGGCCCGGTCCTTCAGATCGACCAGCGAAAGCATTTCATCAATCCAGAGGGCGCGCACGCCTGCCGGAATTCCGTAAAGGCGCGCGTGAAGCTGAAGGTTTTCCCGGCCGGTAAGAATCGTGTCCAGCGTCGGGTCCTGGAAGACGATGCCGACGTTTCGCCGGACCTGCGTCGGCGATGACGCGATATCGAAGCCCGCGATGATGCCGCGGCCGGAAGTGGGCCGGATGATGGTGCAGAGCATGCCGATAGTGGTGGTCTTGCCGGCGCCGTTGGGGCCCAGCAGTCCGAAAATTTCTCCTTGCTCAATCGACAGATCGATGCCGCGGACGGCTTCGATTTTGCCGAAGGTTTTTGTCAGGGATCGGGTTTCGATGACGGCCATATCGTTAGGATTCCGGAGATTTTTCTTTGCGCATCATTTCATCCATTTCAGAATCAGCCGCATCATTCTTCCCCGGTAAGGCCTGGCGATATCCGCGACATCCGTCCGGTTGTAGCTGCGCAGGATGCTTTTGGCGTGGGAAAACGTTTCAAAGCTGTATTGGCCGTGATACCGGCCCAGACCGCTGGGACCCACGCCGCCGAACGGCAGGTGATGGGACACGATGTGCATGATGGTGTTGTTGATGGCGCCGCCGCCGAACGAGGTTTCCCGAATGATCTTTCTCCGGACGGCCTTGTCGTTGGCAAACAGATACAGGGCAAGCGGCTTGGGCCTTTCATTGATTCGGCGGATCGCGTCGTCCAGATCGTAATAGGAAAGGACCGGAAGCAGCGGGCCGAAGATTTCCTCCTGCATGACGGGGTCATCCCAGTCCGCCGGACTCAGCACGGTGGGCTCGATGTAGCGCGAGGCGGCGTCGGTTTTGCCGCCGCACACCACCTTGGTTTTGTCCAGAAGCGCCGTCAGTCGTTCAAAGTGCCGGTCGTTGATGATCCGGCAGTAGCGCGGATGCGTTGAGGCGTCCCGGCCGTAAAATTTCACGATCACTTTCGCCAGTTCCTCCAAAAAGGCGTCCCGAATGGATTCGTGCGCCAGCACATAATCCGGCGCGATGCAGGTCTGCCCCGCATTCAGAAATTTTCCCCAACTGATCCGGCCGGCCGCCGTTTGAAGGTTGGCCGTCTGATGAACAATGGCGGGGCTTTTGCCGCCCAGCTCCAGCGTCAGCGGGGTCAGGTTTCTGGCCGCCGCCGCCATGACCGCCTTCCCGACGGGAACGCTGCCCGTGAAAAAGATATAATCGACGGGCAATTCCAGAAGCGCCTTCGTTTCGGGCGCTCCCCCCTGAACGACGCAAATGTATTCCGGGGGAAACGCGGCGCGGATGATTTTTTCCAGGATGGCCGCCGTGTGCGACGAAATTTCCGAAGGTTTCAGGATGGCCGTATTGCCCGCGGCGATCGCGCCGACCAGCGGCAGGATCAAAAGCTGAAAAGGATAATTCCAGGGCGCGATGATCAGCGCCACGCCGTAGGGCTCTTTGTAGATATAGCTTTTGGACGGTCTCATAAAAAACGGGGTCGGAACTTTTTGCCGCGCCGCCCAGTCGCTCACGTTTCCAATCGCCAGCTTGATTTCGGTGTACACGCCGGAAATTTCCGTCGCGAAGGCGTCGGTGGCCTCCTTGTGCAGATCGTCATACACGGCGGCCAGAATTTCCTTTTCATGATCGCTGATGACGGCCTTGAGCTTTTTCAGCGAAGCAATGCGAAAAGAAATGCTTCTCGTTTTTCCCGATCGGAAAAAAGCCTTTTGTCCCTGCAGCAGCGCGTTCATCGCGGATGGTTCCATTCATGCGCCTCCAGAAGGTAATGCGGAAGATTCTAAAAACAGCCCGCCGTCCATGTGCGTCAACTATAAGCGCATGGCGCCGGCGTGTCAAGCGAAAGCCCCCTATTCCTCACTCATCGCTCGTTGCTTCTTCATCGCCAGTTTAACATTGACATCCGGCGGTGTTTTGCCTACAGTCCGCATGAGAAAACAGCAAAACGCTTTTCCATAAAAGCCAACGGAGGAAAGTGAACCATGGAGGGACTGACCGTCGAACGCAAGGGAAATGTTGAGGTCATCACACTGAACCGCCCGGAGGTCATGAACGCGCTCACGTACGACATGGTGCAGGGGCTGGGAGATCTCTTTGAGGCGGCGCAGGCCGACGACGATATCCGCGCGCTTCTCCTGACCGGTGCCGGACGGGCGTTTTCCACCGGCGCCGACCTCACCGGCAAAGGCAGCGCCAGAAAAGACGCCCATACGCCTCTGGGCATGCGCATCTCCACGTTCGGCTACTCGCGGATGGTGAACTCCATCTGGGCGTTGGAAAAGCCGGTGGTATGCGCCGTCAACGGCACTGCGGCGGGCGCCAGCTGCAATCTGGCCCTGTCCTGCGATTTGGTGCTGGCCGCCGACACGGCAAAGTTCATTCAGGTGTTTGTGCGGCGGGGGCTGATCCCCGATGGAGGCGGCACCTACTTTTTGCCCCGGCTGGTGGGTCTTCCCCGAGCGAAGCAGCTCATGCTGCTGGGCGAGGATTTGCCCGCTTCCAGGGCGCTGGAATGGGGGCTGATCTATAACGTGGTGCCTGCGGACAAACTGATGGATGAGGCCATGGAGATGGCGAAGCGGCTTGCCGCGGGTCCCACCCGGGCCATCGGCATGATCAAAAGCATGCTGAACCGTTCGCTGGAATCCGACCTCGCGGCGGCGCTGGAGCGCGAGGCCTCGCTGCAGGGGATCGCCGCGGGAACCGGCGACTTCATCGAGGGAGTCATGTCTTTTCTGGAGAAGCGTCCGCCCGCATTCAAGGGCCGCTGACTTCCGGCGGTTGCCATATGAAAAAAACGGACATCAATTCGATCCTGAAGGAAAACGAATCCCTCAAAAAAAGAAATCGGGAGCTGGAGAATCTTCTAAAGAAGAGGGTGCCGGGCCCGGTTCCTGTTGCGCAGGTACAAATCTACCGATCCCTGCTTCACCTGTGCCCCGCCTCCCTGGTCGTGAGCAGCCTGGACGACGGCGTCATCTATGATGTCAGCGACCGGTTTTGCCGGCAGTCCGGTTTTTCACGCAAAGAAGCCATCGGCCGGTCATCCGTGGAGCTGGGATTGTGGGTGGCGCCCGATGAGGAGCGGGAAAGATTTCGGGACATTCTCCTGCGCGAGGGCCAGTGCCTGAATCAGGAGTTCCGGTATCGAAGAAAAAACGGAGAGGTGCTCACCGGCATGAATTTCGCGTCGCTGGTTACGATAGACAACCGGCGCTACGCCATCGCCCTGGTAATGGACATCACGGCCCGGAAACAAACCGAGGAAGCCCTGCGGGAAAGCGAGAACCGGTACCGGTTCCTTTCGGAGCACATGACCGATATCGCGTGGATTGCGGATGTGAACCTGAAAACCCTCTACATTACCCCGTCGCTCACTAAAGTGCTGGGTTTTACTCCCGCGGAGAGAAGCCGTCAGCGCCTGGACGAGAGAATGACGCCGGATTCCGTATCCCGCGTGCGGGAGGCTCTGGCCAGACTGCTCGCTCTTGAAAAAAAGGGAAAGCGAATTGCCGAAAAGCCGCTGACCCTTCTGCTGGAATATTATCACAGGGACGGCTCGACCCGCTGGCTGGAAACGGTCGTACAGGGCTTTCACAATACCCGCGGCGATTTGACGGTGATTCACGGCGTGTCCCGGGATGTGACCAGGCGCAAGCAGGCGCAGGACGAATTGCAGCGGGAGCGGATTTTCCTTCGGTCGGTGATCGACGGCCTGCCGGGCGTATTTTACATCGCGGATGAGTCGGATGGACTTTTGTTCTGGAACGGCAACTTCGAGAAAACAACCGGTTTTTCGGAAGAGGAAATCAGGAAGATGCCGGTGATGGGCCACATTGCCGAACCGGACCGGCGAAATCTGTCGAATAAAATAAAGCAAACAGCCCTGCAGGGAGAAATTTCCGTGGAAGCCGGTCTCGTCTGCAAGGACGGAACCGTCAGGGATTATTTGTTTCAGGCAAACCGGATCGAATATCAGGGGCGGACCTGCCGGATGGTCGCCGGCACCGACATTACCGAACATAAGCAGACCCAGAGCGCCCTCAGGAGCTTCGCCGAAGAACTGGAAGACGCCAACAAGGCGCTGCGCGTATTGCTGCGCGGCCGGAACGAAGGGCAAAAGGCAATTGAAGAGAAGCTGCAGGCCAACATCAACGATTTGGTCATGCCGTATTTAGAAAAGATCGGAAGGGCGATGCGGGAAGATCCGTGCAAACAATACCTGAATGTTCTGGCCGGCAATCTGAAAGAGATTGTGTCTCCCTTCATGAAAAATGTGCAGTCTTTGCAGAAGTACCTGACCCCCCAGGAAATTCAGGTCGCCGATCTGATTCGCAAGGGCATGAGGACCAAGGAAATCGCCGGTGTGCTCAACACGTCGGACAGCACGATCGGAACGCACCGGAACAATATCCGGAAAAAACTGAACCTGACCCGCCAGGGCGTCAATCTTCGTTCCTACCTGCAGTCGCTTCAGTAGCGCTCCCGGCAAAACGGCCGGCTGCGGGGTTACTCGACGGGAACCCACCGGTAGTTTTCCGGTTCCCTGATCCTGCTCACCTTTTTGTACTTGTCGAATTCCGCCCTGGTCTTTGGAAAGTCCAGCGTGTAATAGGCCTTTTGAAATTTTCCGTTTTCCACATTCTGGACGATGCCGGCGGAATGCATGACGCCGTTTTCCTCGATGCTGAACAGTTCGCTGGGGTACTTGTCGCCCAGAAGAGGCAGCGCCTTGCCCACGGCCTTTCGAATGGCGTAAGGATCACGGGCCGAGCCGGCGATGGTCATGGCTTTGGCCAGGACATGCATCGTGTTGTAGTTCAGCGCGGATTCCCACGTCGCCGCTTTTTTGTAGGTTTCTTTGTATTTTGCGGCAAAACCCGCGGAAGCGGGGTAGGGAAGATCCGCGACGTTGGCGATGCCGATCATGCCTTCCATCAGCTTCCTGTTTTTGAGGATGTCCGCGATATAATCCATGCGGGCCTGATCCGTCAGGACAAAACCGCCTTTGAACCCCATGCTGCGCACCTGCTCGACGGCCAGGGCGGTCGTCGCCGAAGGGCCGCCGATGAGAAGAAAGTCCGGCCGGGTCGCGAGCGCGGAGGTCAACTGCGCGGAAAAATCCGTTTCCGTGTAGTAGTTGACAGGAATGTCGCCGATGATCTTGCCGCCTTTTTTCTCCCAGACCGTCCGGAAATGTTTGCGCCAGGCGTCGCCGTATTCGCCCAGGGTCACGACCATCGTTCCGTTGCGGTACCCCTTTTGCCAGGCAACGTCGGAGGCGGCCTTGACAAAGGAGCGAAAGTCCGGCGTGGGATTGATGAGCAGCCGGTTTCCCTGGTTGTGGTGCGTGTGCACGCTGGAATAGCCCACCAGCAGAAATTCACCGCCTTTGGCTTCATTGATCTTCAAAAGGGCGCCGATGGTCGTGGCCAGCGAGTTGAACACCACGGGGGCCTTGTCCTGGTTCACGAATTTGCGGGCGTTGATGATGGCCTGGTCCATGCCCGCGCGGTCGTCCAGCCGTTTGAGCTTGAAGGTGAAGGTTTCCCCTTTGACGGAGATTCCCCCCGCTGCGTTGATTTCCCGAATGGCCATGTCGATGCCGTTGATGCTGTCCTGGCTGTATTCTGCGGCGGGTCCGCTCAGAGGGCCGCTGTATCCGATGACCACTTCTTCCGCGGACAACGCCGATGTCCAGGCCGCCAATGCCAGAACAAACATCGAACCTAACAAGATTATTTTGCCGATCTTCATGGTTTTTTCGCCTCTCGGATTTTTATTGCCGCTGTTTGATTTTGTGGTCAAAATCCTGACCGCCACGGCCGGATTCATACCACAGCTTCAGCCGGAATGCACCTGTTTCCCGAGGCCCGAAGGGTATTCCGGTTTGGCGCGGAGGGCTTCCAGAGATTCCTGGCAGGAAGCGGAAAGACAGAAGGCCCGCACGGCATCCCGACAGGAGGAGTTGCAAATTGCCTTGCAATATTAAATAAATGAAAGCAATTGTTAAAGAATGAGTTAAGACAATGACCGGGGAGAAAAAGAGATCGGGTTTTGTCCGTCCAACCCCGACGGCTGAAAAGCGTTTGCCGGCTCGTTCCGGAAATTCTGGAGAGAAGAGGGCGGGTTATTAAATCTTCTTGACAGGAAAACCGGCTTCCTATTTATTGTGGCCAATACAAGAAATACCTGCTTTCAAAGTCCCTTAAAACGTTGAAGTCCGGTCTTGCAACGGAAAAAACACGGCAACTCACAAAGAACAACGGAAGAAAGGCGGAAAATGACAGCTCGCGTTTTAATTGTGGACGACGACGGCAACAATAGGCTCCTTTTGGAAACCCTTCTCAAAAGCCGGGGGTTTGAAGTCCTTTCCGCGGTCAACGGCGAAGAAGGCCTGGCCAGGGCCCGTTCACATCACCCGGACCTGATTGTTTCCGACATCCTGATGCCGGTCATGGACGGATATACCTTCTGCCGGCAGTTGAAATCAGACGACGCCCTCAAGCGGATTCCCTTTGTGTTTTTCACGGCTTCATACAACACGCCGAAAGATGAAGAGTTTGCCATGAGCCTCGGCGCGGAGCGGTTTGTCTTCAAACCCCAGGAACCGGAAGAACTGATCGCGATTCTGGAAGAGGTCCTGAAAGAAAGCCGTTTGACTCCCCGGCGGGCGAAAAAGCCGCTCGGCGAGGAAATGGAGTTTTTCCGCCAGCACAATGAAGTCCTTTTCAATCAGCTGGAAAAGAAACTGCTTGACCTGGAACAGGCCAACGAGCGTCTGCGGATGATGGAGGAGCAGTACCGGCTGAGCTTTGAAAATATCACCGACATGGTTCTGGTTTTTGATGGGAACCTCACGATTACGAGCGTGTCGCCTAGCGCGGAGAGGATCCTGGGGTACCGGCCGGAAGAGTTCGTCGGCCGGCCCATCGACGATTTAAAGACCATCCTGACGCCGGAATCCTTCCAGATGGCGGTACAAAACATCGGCCAGATTCTGCAGGGTGAAATCATTACCTCCGCCGTTTATGATGTGATTGCCAGGGATGGAACCCGCAAATATCTGGATATCAGCGGATCGCCCCTTGTGCGCGACGGCAAAATTGACGGACTCGTTTGTGATGCCCGCGATGTCACGGAGCGAGTGCTCGCGGAGAGCGCCCGGCGGGAGAGTGAAGAGCTCTTCGGCCAGTTCATGCGGTATTTTCCGGGAAGCGCCTACATCAAGGATTCGGACCGGCGCATTATTTATTTGACGGGGAACACTGAAGAATATTTCGGTGTAAAGCCCCAGGAGTGGCTGGGGAAAAGGAGTGAGGATATCTGGCCTGAAGAGATCGCCCTTTTGTCCAGGAAAGACGATGAAGCGGTTCTGCGGGGAGAAGTGGTGCAATCCATCTCGCAAAGGCCCCAGAAGGACGGAGCGCATACCTGGATCACGCACCGGTTTCCCATTCACCGGCACAACAAACCGCCTCTGATCGGCTGCATTTCTCTGGACATCACAGGGCAGAAACAAGCAGAGGAGAACCTTCGCGAAAGCGAAAAACGGTATCGAGAATTGTATGATTTTCTGCCGATTCCGGTCTATGAAATGGATTTTCAATCCACGATCACATCTGTCAACCACGCGATTTATGAAACTTTCGGGGGCACAGAGGAGGATTTCAAAAGAGGCTTTAAGGCCTGGCAGCTCTTGACGCCGGAAGCCGTTGAGCAATCGGTGGAAAACATTCAGCGGCTGCTGAATGGGGAACCGTTAGGCGGCACGGAATACCGGTTAAAGCGGCTCGACGGGACCGAATTTCCCGCCATTGTCTTTTCCCGTTTGATTTTCGAGCAGGGAAAGCCCGTGGGCCTTCGGGGGGCCGTCGTCAACATCACCGACCGCAAAAGGACGGAGGAGGTCATCCGGGAGAGCGAAGCGAATTTTCGCCGTTCCATGGACGATTCCCCGCTGGGCATCCGGGTTGTTACCGCGGACGGTGAAACCCTTTACGCCAACCGGGCGATTCTGGACATGTACGGCTACGCCAGCATCGAAGAGTTTCAAGGCGTTCCGTTGAAACAGCGCTATACACCGGAAAGCTATGCCGCGTATCTGGCCAGAAGGGCAAAAAGAGACCGGGGCGAAAGGGACCAGACCGAATATACGATCGATATTGTCACCCAGAACGGCGACATTCGAAATGTCCGGGCTTTCCGCAAACAGATTGTCTGGAACGGGCAACCCCATGATCAGATTATCTATCAGGACATTACCCGTCAAATCCAGGCCGAAGAAGCGCTGCGGGAAAGTGTCGGAAATCTGAGGAAAGCCCTGGGCGGGACCATTCGGGCCATTGCCTCCGTCGTGGAAACCAAAGATCCCTATACGGCGGGCCATCAGCGCCGGGTTGCCGATATCGCACGGGCCATCGCCCAGGAGATGAAGCTGCCGCGGGAGCGGATCGACGGCCTGCGGATGGCCGGCATCATTCACGACATCGGGAAAGTCTCCGTGCCTTCCGAGATCCTCAGTTCGCCGAGGAAACTGTCGTCTTTGGAATTCAGCCTGATCAAGACGCACGCGCAATCCGGCCATGACATCGTCCGGGAGATTGAATTTCCCTGGCCCATCGCGCGGATAATCATCGAGCATCATGAACGGATGGACGGCTCCGGGTATCCCAACGCCCTGACCGGGGATCAAATTCTACCGGAGTCGAGAATCCTGGCCGTGGCCGACGTTGTGGAAGCGATGGCGACGCATCGTCCCTACCGCCCGTCCCTGGGGCTTGAGGCCGCCCTGGACGAGATAACCCAAAACCGGGGCCGGCTTTACGATCCGGAGGTTGTGGATGCCTGCCTGCGCCTTTTCCGGGAAAAGGACTACACCATCCGGGATTGACGCTATCGTTTCAGGCGCTGCCCAAAAAATCAAAGGAGATATTTTTCACATGCGTCTTTTCCCGAAAGAAGAAAGTTTTTTTGAGCTCTTTGAAACGCTGGCCGAAAAGATTGAAGAGGGCGGATCTTTTTTCCTGGAGATGACCCGCGGGCGGAATTACACCGCGGCCCGGGTTTCCCGGCTGAAGGAAATCGAGCACGAAGCGGACGTCATCGCCCATAGAACCTACGAACGGATGCACAAAACCTTTCTGACGCCATCGATCGCGAAGATATTTACGCGCTGGTCAATAAAATGGACGAAATTCTGGATCACATCGAAGGCACCGCCGTCCGCGTGTATATGTACAAGGTGAAAAAGCCGAACGACGACATCGTGAAACAGGCGGAAATCCTTTTTTCGGCGATTCGGATCATCAAGAAGATTGTTCACGGGCTGCGCGACATGAAGAACAGCCGGATGATTCTCGACGGCTGCGTCGAAATCAACACCCTGGAAAATGCCGGCGATGTTGCGATGCGGTCCATCATCACCAACCTCTTCAACACCGAGACGGACGCCATTGAACTCTTGAAATGGAAAGAAATCTTTGAACGAATCGAAGAGGCGATCGACGTCTGCGAAGACGTTTCCAACATTCTGGAAGGCATTGTCCTGAAGCATGCCTGATCGGCGGAGCCCTTCACCGTTTTTCAGAGCTCTCGGGGCGAAAGGAGCGCGAAAATGAAGTCGGAGCATCACGGCGTATTGTATGAATTCATTTTGTTCGGGTTTTTTCTGGCTTCCAAAATCATGCGCCACAAGGCCCATCTGATGGGGAAAGAGAATCTTTCCCGAATGCCCACTCCGGTCATGTTTGCCGTGACCCACGACAGCTATTTCGAAGTTCCGTCCCTGTCGCGCATTTACTATGCACTGAAACCCCGGCCGGATTTCATGGTCATGGCCAAAAACGACTTTTTGAGCGGCCGGTATCTTTCCACAAACTACGCGAAAAAAAGCAAGTTTCTGAAAAGCATTCTGCTCATGATCGACCGACTGGGCCTTCCTCTGGCGATTTTCCGCAAGCTGAAAGTGGCGGCCATCGACCGTCCGTTCGTGGAGTCTTTCAACCGGAAGAAAGAGGACCTGCGGAGGGAAATCTCCGGCCAGTTGAATCAATTCAAGGAAAGCAGCGCGCGGGGGATATCGACGCTGATTTTTCCCGAGGGAACGACCTGGGGATACGGCGGCCTGAAAAAAATTCGCAGCTCCGTGTATCACGTCCTGGAAAATACTTTCCAGGGCACCGGGCGGAAAGTGTTTATTCTGCCCATCAACATCAAGGTGGACCGTCTCGTGAAGGGGGCGAAAGACGTTTTCATCCGCATCGGTCAACCGGTGTTTTTTCGCAAGCCCAAGGATGAATTCAATCAGGCGCTCTTTGAGATCCTCCAGCAGCTTCACACCATCACCTTCAGTCAGGTCGCCGCCTACTACCTCAAGCGCCTCGCGGAGATGAAGCGGGACGCCGGCCGGACGGTCGTTTTTCGCAAAGAACTCTTTATGCGGAATCTGGAAGGGATTCTCCTGGAGATGAGCCGGCTGGTCCGCGAACGGGCGCTGCCCGGTTTTGACCCCGGCCTCACCAATCGGCGGTATCTTGCCGACAAGGTCGAACATTTTACAAAATACTGCCTGAAGATGCAGTATTTGCAGAAAAAGCGTTTGAGCGACCGGAAAGAGGCGCTGCTTCTCAACGTTGAAAAAATTCTGGCGAACTATTCCGCCCGGGAATTTCGTAAAGCCAATCCTCTGGGATTCTGCGCCAATGAACTGGCGTCACTGGGCGAACAAATCGTCCGCCCCATCTTTGACGCCCGCCTCCGTTTTCGTTAGCGGCGGTTTTTTGCTTCTTTCACGTCTTCGTCTGCTCCCGGACAGCGGGCGTCTCTCTTCTCCCGTCGCCCATCTTTTCCATCAGGTGTGATGCGCCCAGGTGCACAGTGTGCTTGCCGAATTTCTCCGCCAGTCCGTCAGCCGCGGCGTAAACGTCGCGGATTTTTCCCGCCTGCACCGGATCGTCGAAGAGCGAATACTGAATGCATTCATCGGCAATGAGGTCCGCAAGAATCACGCCCGTCGCCCGGTACAGTTCGTGCGGCCGCCGGCAGGCGTTAAAAAGTTTCCGGATGACGCCGGAAACCTCCAACGGGCAGGCGCAGGGGCGCGACAGAGCCGCTTCGCTCCCGGCCGTTTCGAAACGCCGGCTTTTCAGAAACACCACAATTTTCCTCGGCGCGAGACCGTAGTGCCGGGCCTTGAGGCACGCCGACTCCAGATTGCGCGCAAGCTGCGCGAAAAGATAGTCGGCGTCGGAGGTCGGAGGAGAAAAGGTTTTGGTTTTGCTGATGGAGGCATAGGCGCTTTTTTCTTCGGACGTCACCGGATACACCGACTTGCCGCGCAGTTCCTGCCAGATTTCCACACCCGGTTTGGTGAGCTTCTCCCGTACCGTTGTTTCCGGCATTTGCGCGAAGGCCAGCGCCGTGCGGATGCCGAGCTTGGCCAGATAGCTCGTCGTGGCCGGGCCGATTCCCCAGATGCTTCCCACCGGCAGGTCTTGCAGATAGCGGGCGATGTCCCGGCCGGCAATCACGGTTATGCCGGCGGGCTTCTGATGCTTGGAAGCCGTTTTGGCCAGAACCTTGGTGATGCTCAGCCCGGCCGACACGGTGATGCCCAGGTCCCGTTCGATTTCCGTTTTCATCCGCAGGGCGATGTCTTCGTAGGAAGCCTTCAGCGCCCGGCGCATGCCGGTGATGTCGGAAAACGCCTCGTCGATGGAATATTCCTCCACGTCGGGCGTGAAGCGGCGCATGACCGCAAACATCCGCCGGGAAAAGAGGCTGTAGGTTTCGTAATCCGACGGCAGAATGATCAAGTCCGGACACATTTTGCGCGCATCGGAAAGCGGCACGCCGCGTTTGACCCCCAGCCGCTTGGCCGCGTAGCTGGCGCAGGCGACGATTCCGCGCTCGCCGCCGGTAATGAGCGGCTTGCCCCGAAGCTCCGGGTGCACCGCCTCTTCACAGGACGTAAAAAAGGCGTCGCCGTCAATGTGGACAATGGCGCGCGGCCAGGAAACAAGAGAAAAAATTAAATCGGACATAAAAAATCAGACCATAGGTTAGGGGTCAGGGGTCAGGGACCATAGGTCATAGGTAATGGGTAATTGGGTAGTGGGTAAAAAGAGTGTCATGGTGAGCCAGTCGAACCATGACGGGGCATCCACCATCCACCATTCACCATCCACCATCGCTTCTTGCCTTATCGATGATACTTCCTCACCAGCGCCGTTACCACTCCCGCGATGCGCAGCTCCTCACGCGGGACCATCGGAGGATCTCCGGCGCCGGCCGTTTCCAGTGTGATGCGGGTTCCCTTTTTGCGGTAGTATTTTATCGTCCAGGCGCCGTCCACTTCCGCCAGAATGATATCCCCGTTTTTCGGCCGCCGGTTTTTTTCAATGATGACCCAGTCCTTGTCCATGATCCCGGCACCGGCCATGGAATCGCCCGTGACGGAGAGCAGAAACGAGGATTCCGGATGCGCCACCAGATACTCGTCAAAAGAAATATGACCGCGCAGCTCCTCTTCCGCGGGAGAAGGGAAGCCGGCGCAAACTTCCCCGCTGACCGGCAACCCCGCGATTTTGAAAAAAAGAGTCTGGCGGAAAGCGGCAGCATGCCTGCTCCGGTGTGATTTTAAGGTGATCCGTATGGGCGCGGCCTGAAGCCGGCCGCTGGACCGGTTGATAAAAATCTCAATCATCTTCAATGCTTTCCTGTTTTTTTCTTCCCGGGGTGTAAGAGGGTGAAGCCGCTTCCACGGCCGGGATTTCTTCGGATTTCTCCGGAAACTCTCTATATAGAACGTACGTTCTATTGTCAAGGCAAATCCACCCGCCGGTGCCGGGTGCGACCCTGTCCTCAAAGCGATGAAAATGCCTGAAAACCGCTTCGGTTTGTGGTAGATGCATCAGGTAAGGCGTCCTTCCCCGCTGCCGGCAAGTTGACGCCGGGCGTGCGGGTGGTTCCGGCGGACGTGATGCGTCGGGGAGAGGCCGGGGCGTCACGATTCGGGCTGTAGTTGTAGACGGACGTCCGCAACGCAAACGATTTTCGGCCGAAGGAGGAAGGGATGAAGCAATGGACGACAAAAGGCGGGCAGGTTGTCCGCAGGCTTTCCCACGGCATGTACAACTGCTTTCTCGTTTCCTTGAACGGCCGGCATCTGCTGGTGGATGCCTGCAGAAAGGGAAGCTGGAAAAAGCTCTCCCGGGAATTGGATGAACTGGGCGTAAACGGCGGCTCGCTGGCCGGCCTGGTTCTGACGCACACCCATTATGACCACGCGGAGAACGCGGCGGCGATCAAAGATCGCTACAACCCAAAAATCATTGTCCACAAGAAAGAAGCGGACTACGTGCGCAGGGGCGAAAATCCCGTGATCCACGGAACGCTGCCGCTGACCGGATGGATCTCTGACCGCCTGTCGCACTGGTATCTTTCACAGTTCTTCCGCTACCGGCCCGTCGACGGCGACCTGACGGTCGCGGAACGGTACGATTTAAAGCCTCTGGGGTTTCAAGGGTATCTTCTTTCCACGCCGGGTCATTCGCCCGGGTCCCTCAGCGTCATCCTTGAAAACGAAATCGCGATCGTCGGCGATGCCCTGTTCGGCGTCTTTAAGGGATCGGCGATTCCTCCCGTCGCGGCGGATGAGAAGCGCATGGTGGCAAGCTGGGAAAAGCTGCTGAAGACGGGCTGCTCTCTTTATCTTCCGGCGCACGGGTCGGAGCGCGGCAGAGAGATTCTCGAGCGGCAGCATGAAAAGTACAAACGGAAATATGACCGGCCGTAGCGCCGGGTCTTCGGCAATCCGGGTTTGAAAGACGGACGGCGTCGGCATGGTCGGGCCAACAGGGAAAGGAGCGTGTGCGCACATGAGAAAAATGCAGCTCGGTAAAGCGTTTACGTTGATCGAATCCGGTCCGGTTGTCCTCATTACGACACATGACGGAAAGAAGAACAACATCATGACGATCTCGTGGACCATGGTGGTGGACTTTACGCCGGTATTTGCCATCACCACCGGGCCCTGGAACTATTCCTTCGCCGCTCTTCAAAAAACGAAGGAGTGCGTTATGGCCGTTCCCACGGTTGATCTGCTGGATCGGGTCGTCGGCGCGGGAACCTGTTCCGGCGCCGACACGGACAAATTTGAAAAATTCCTGCTGACCCCCGTGAAGGGAAAGCATGTCCAGGCGCCCCTGATAAAAGAATGTCTGGCGAATATCGAATGCAAAGTCGTGGACATTGTCCGGAAGCACAATATCGTCGTTCTCGAAGCCGTTGCGGCGTACTTTGATCCTTCACGAAAGGAGAGGCGAACGCTTCACGCCGTCGGCGATGGAACTTTTATCGTGGATGGGCGCAAGTTGGACCGCAGGGAAATGATGCGCTCAAAAATTCCGGCCGGTCTCTGATGACAGCACATCCAGGGGGTCCGCCGGTTTCCGAACCTGTATGGAGGATGCCTGCTGCTGGTCCACCCGGTTGCATTACTATTTTGACATGCTTCATTGAAAGGAGCATGGAGGAACAGGCATTTTGCTCATTAAAAATATTTTTTAAGCTTTCTCTCACAACGAATAAGGGAAAATAAAAATGATCAAGACCGTTGAGCAGTACCTGGAGAGCTTGAATGACGGCCGGGAAGTCTGGTGCCTGGGAGAAAAAGTCAAGGACGTGCGGACGCATCCGACCGTGAGCACGATTGTCCGCATGGCGGCGATGGACTATGTTCTGCCGAATCATCCCGATTTCCGGGATCTGTTTGTTACGAAAGACGCGGACGGAGAGGATATTAATTTTCTTCTCACCTCGCCGAAAACGCCGCAGGACATGCTGCGCCGGCGGGAGTGCTACATGGCCGGCATGCGAACGGGCGGCGGTGTGCTGGTGCACTGTATGGGCGCCGATGCCCTGGCCTCGTTCAGTGTTGCTGCGGAAGTCATGGACAAGAAAATGGGGACGGGCTACACGGAGCGCGTCGAGAATTACCGCCGGCATCTCCAGAAAAACGACCTGGCGCTGACCGGCGCGATCACCGACGTGAAAGGCGACCGCAGCCTTCACCCCTCGCAGCAGAAGCAGCACAAGGATTTTTACCTGCGGATCGTCGACCGTCAGAAAGACGGCATTGTGGTGCGCGGCGCCAAGGTGCACATCAGCGCCTCGCCCTGCGCCAACGAGCTTTTGTGCCTGCCGTGCCGGACGCACGGGGAAGCGGACAAAGACTATGCGCTGGGCTTTGCGATTCCGGTCGCCGCAAAGGGCGTCAAACTCCTGGGGGTTGAGCCCAATGTCCGGTTGTACGGGGAAGAATGCGAATTCGATTACCCGACCTCGGATCATCTGCAGCCTTCGGAGTCCCTCATTGTGTTTGACGATGTGTTTGTTCCCTGGGAGCGGGTTTTCATGTGCGGCGAGTGGCAGTATTCGCAGGTGCTGGCGTATGCGTTTGCCAGCTATCATCGTCTGTTCGGCACCTGCAAGATGACGGGAACGCTGGAACTGATGACGGGCGCGGCCAGTCTCATCGCTGAATACAACGGCGTCCAGAATATGCCGCATGTCCGCAAAAAACTGGCCTGGATGGCCTACATCACGGAAACCGTCCAGATGCTCGCCAAGCAGGCCTGTCTCGATCCCGTAACAGAGTTCGGCATGGACGTCATGATGCCCAACCGCATGGCGATCAACGCTTCAAAGTGGACCTACGCGAGCAACTTCCATACGATGTGCCAGCACATGCAAGATATCGGCGGCGGACTTACCACCACCGTTCCCGCTTTTCGGGATTGGGACAACCCGGAAATCAAACCGTTTATC
>Ga0116161_1001051_pt1 | contig 29620 bp, 33 predicted proteins | sample AD_JPNAS3_MetaG_FD_89877 | JGI IMG/M metagenome (GOLD analysis project Ga0116161, IMG submission 89877) | Active sludge microbial communities of municipal wastewater-treating anaerobic digesters from Japan - AD_JPNAS3_MetaG | ecosystem: Engineered > Bioreactor > Anaerobic > Digestate | place... | reverse complement strand
TTCTGCGCTTCGTCCACGATCATGAACTGGCGGGGGATGCTGCGTCCGCGGATGTACGTCAGCGCCTCGATCTCGATCATCCCGCTTCGGAGGAAGTCGTCCACCTTCTTGCTCACCTCGCCGCGCGCGCCCTTCAACGTCAGCAGGTAGCCCAGGTTGTCGTAGATGGGCATCATCCAGTGGGCGAGCTTTTCCTCCTTGGTGCCGGGGAGGTAGCCGATGTCGCGCCCGAGGGGCATGATCGGGCGGGAGACGAGGACCTTCTCGTAGCGCGGATCGCCCATGATCTGGGCCAGGCCGCAGGCCAGGGCGAGGAGGGTCTTGCCGGTGCCGGCGCGCCCGACCAGGGTGACCAGGTCCACCTCCGGGTCGCAGAGGATGTCAATCGCCATGCGCTGCTCCTACGGGGGGGCGTCCATGGGGAAAGATGGGTGAACGGGGCGTAAGGGGTTGATAGACAAGGGGAAACGCCGAGTGCACGCGGAAAAAGGTGGTTAACAAATCTGCGACTGTTTTGTCCGGGCAAGCCGAGAAATGTGAGAACGGAATGCGACGGAATGAAGGGGCCTCGAAGCGCGTTCCGACGCCAGTTCATTGGGCTTTTGCGTTGTCTTCGCAAGCCCCGTGCCAAAAGGCCCCCGTTCACTTGGATTTATTCCGAGTGAACGGAATGCCCGGATCCGAGTGAACGGGCATTCCGCCCGCGCCAGTACAGGGCGAAGTCCAAGTTCGCCCCCCGAAACCGTCCGGATCCGAGTGAACGGCCCTGTATCATATATATAGTGTCGCCGGCTGAAATCCGGTCGGCGCGCGGCGCGTTGCAGAATGAAACACCGGCTGCAGGCCGCCGCGTGGACGTGGTGGGCGCTGTGGGCAGGGTGGACGGGCGGCGCAACGATCCGCGCGGGTGGCGGCGCGGCGATCCGCGCGTGGGCGGCGCAGGGGTGCATCAGCGCGCCAGGCTGTAGATGACGCCGACGACCTTCCGCAGCGTCGCGATCTCGCTGCGCTTGATGGCCATAACGCGCGCCTCGTCCGGCGCGGGGTTGACGGATGCGGCCAGCACCAGGTTGCCCTGGTACGACACCCGCTTGTAGAAGATGCCCCCGGTCTTGAGCACGATCACCGCCAGGTCGCCGTCCTCGGGCGCGTCGCGGTTGACGATCAGGTACTGGCCGTGCAGGGCCACGGGGGCCATGCTCGGCCCCTGCACCTGCACCACGTGCAGGCTTGAGGGGATGGTGATGTACTCGATTTCGTGGGGTTCCGGCTGCTCATAGGCCACGTAGGTGCTGCCGGCGGCGCTGGCGATCCCCAGAACCGGCAGGCGGATCGCCCTGGCCGGCGTCTCGCCCTCCGGCCCCACGTCGTTCATCTCCCCCGCCCCCGTCATCAGCCACTCCCGGCTGATCCCCAACTCCCGCACCACCGCATCTATCGTCTCCGCGCGAGGACGATGGCCGGACAAAAGGCCGGCCAGCCGATTGCGGGGCAATCGGCACTTGTCCTCAAGCTGTCGAATGCTGAGTCCACGCGCTGCGGTTGCCTGCCGCAGACGTGCCGCAACCCCCGAAATGTCATGGAAAGTGGGCACGTTCTGGTCAAATCAGAAAATCCGTACGCGGGGCTTGACAGCATACGAAGTTTCGTATATACTTCCATCGTCACCCGCGTGACGGCCATAGGAAAGGGTAAGGCATGGATGAGGTGGTTGTCAAGGGAACCGGGGTCGAAAATCCCCCCTCCACCGGCGGCGGAACCGCCCCGGCACAAGATGCAGTGGGCATCGAGGCCGCCGCCCACAAGGCCCCGCCCCCCCTGATCGCCATCTTCAACCACTGCCAGTGCCGCGTCATCCGCGACGACACCGGCCGCCCAGGCTTCGTCCTGGCCGACATCTGCGCCGCAACGGGGATCAGCCGCTGGAACGCAGACCGCGTGATGCGCGAGAACGCGGACCTGTTTTCCGGGCATTTCTACCCCCTCATCATGAGGGGGGAAAACTCCCCCAACCGCAGGGGCAAGCACGAGCGTACTGCAATCGTCGTTGATAGCTTCGCCCTGACGGCCCTCCTGACGAAACTCGTCCCCTCCCGCATCCGCGACGACCGCAAACGCGCGCGGATTCTCTCCTTCCAGCGCTGGGCCTTCCAGACGCTGGCGGACATTCTCGAAGGGCGCACGCCCGATTGCGTCGTGGCCGTCGTGGCGCGCAACCTGGTCGAGCGTCGCCTGGCCGGCGGGCGCGCCTATGGCGTGCGGGCGCTGGCGCGCGCGCTGGGCGTGCCCTTGAGCCGGATGCAACTGCGCATCGGCGAGGCCGTCCGGCGGGTGCGCGCGGGAATGCCCCTGGCCGCCTACGACGACGAAATGCTCCTGCGCCCGATCACGGCGGCGCAGTTCCTGCGGATTCCGGCGGTGCGCCGCTGGGTGGAAGCGCCCTATGGCACGCGGATGCGCGCGGGCCGGCGCCTGGCGCGCCGCGCCGGAATCGCCCCAGGCACCCTGCACAGATACCTCCACCGCGCCCGCCGCGGGCGCGACGTGGCGCAGATCAGCGGCCACGGCGCCGATGCCCTGCGCCGCCTGGCCTGGGGCGCGCCCCGCTCCGCGCGCCCCTCTTTCGCGGCCCAGAACTGAAGGAGATCGTCATGAAGAACTTGCAGAAGGCGCGGCGGGGCGCGGCGGGGCAAAGGGCGACAGATCGTCGAACGGCCACAGCGCCTCCGGCGTCTGCGGGATCAAGCGCTGAGCCGCCTGCGACAGGCGCCGGAGTTCTGTGTGCGTTTCCGGATGAGAGCCGACGCCTTCAGCGCACAATGGCTCTATTATCCTGCGGGCGAAGCGTGCTTCGTTCAGCAGCAGGAGGATGCGCACCCGGCGCTGATGTTCCGTCTCGTGGGGGCCAAGCAGGGCGCGCTCCTTCGGATCCAGGGCCGGATGCGTGTCCGCTTCGCTGTGGAGCCATTGGCGCGCTACCTGGTAGCCCAGAAGACCCTCCCGGCGCCCCCACGCCCGAAGAGCGCGGATGTCCTCTGCTGTCAGCATTGAATGAAGCGCGCGCTCGCGTTCTTCGCAGGCTGCGAGGAGGCGCTCCCAGTGCGTAGGCGAACGCGCCATCGGTTTCTCCTGTTTTGTGCCCTTGTGTCCCAACGTCCGGCCCTGAATCAAGTGTGAGGATAACTTGTGTTGTGGAGTCCCGTCAAGGCCAAAGTCACCGCCGCCCTCGGGCCGAAATGGTCCACGCGCACCCTCGCCGCCGAGATCGGCTGCCACCGCACCGCCCTCACGCGCGCCCTGGCCTGCACGGGGGCCGCCGGCTGCCCCGCCCGCCACACCCTCGAAGTCCAGGACGCCCTGGCACAGCGCCTGGGCATGAGCACGGCGGACCTCTTCGGCGAACACGCCTGGTTCAAACTGGCCGCAGCAGGACTGCTGAAAAGGAGGGTCGGATGATGGAAACCGCCATTGCCCCGATTGCCGCCGCCCCCGAACAGGGCATCCTGCTGACCTACGACGAGGTCGCCCTTTACGAGAGCATCTCCCGCCGCGAGGTCTTCAACCGCGTCCGCGAGGGCCGCTACCGCATCGTGCCTGGCCTCAGCCTCTCCGGCAGCGGCGGCACGCCGCGCCTCGCCGGCAACGGTCGCCCGGTCAACCGGATTCCCCTCTCCTGCCTCTCCCCCGGCGCGCAGGCCGCCTTCCGGCAGATGACGGACGAGGCGCGCGCTGTCGGAGAGGCGCGCTACGGCGCTGCCGGTGTGGCACACCGGCTGCGCTGCACAGGCGCTGCGCCGCAGCGCAGCCGTTGCGCAGCGCCTGTGGCGCCCTCGCCTGTGGCCGGAATCGCTGCCGCGGAGAGCGCGGAGGCCGGCGGGCGCCCCCTGCGCGCCGCCGAACCGGCGCTGCCGGCCCGTCCGGAACCCCTGCGCGGCGCGGCCATCCCCCTCACCCCGGAGGGCCGGCCGGACATCGTCGCCCTGCGCCTGGCGGGTCGCCACAGCGAAATCGAGGTCTATGACCACCGCCTGCGGTGCGTGGGCGCCTGCCGCGCGGCCCTCGAGGCCGCCGGCTACGGCGACCGCATGAAGGTCTGGGCGCGGCTGGAAATCGAGCTCGGACAATCGCAGCAGACCCTCCGCGCCTGGATGAGCCGCGCAGAAAAGCACGGCCACATCGGCCTCTTCCCCGGCTGGGGCCACAACCGCGGCGAAACGGCCATGCCGGAATGGATGCAGCGCGCCATCCGCGCGCGCTGGCTCAACCAGCAGCGCCCGCGCCTCAGCCAGGTCATGGCCACCCTGCGCGACCTCTGCCGTCTCCATCGCTGTCCCCTCCCCAGCCGCTCCAGCGTGGCCCGCTGGATCGAGCGCCACGTCACCCCCCTGCAACGCGCCGCCTTCCGCCACGGCCAGCGCGCCTGGGAGGAGCACGGCATGGCCAAGGTCCACCGCGATCCGAAGGCGTTGGCCCCCAACGAGTTGTGGTGCGCCGACCATCGCCGCATGGACACCTTCGTCATCGCGCCCGACGGGCGCATCGTGCGCCCCTGGCTCACGCTCTTCATTGACCTGGCCACGGCCTCCTTCGCCGGCTGGCGGCTGGCCGACCGCCCCAGCGCGCAATCCGTGGCCCTCGCCCTGCGCATGGGCATCCTCCGCCGCGGCGTGCCCACGGCGCTCTATTTCGACAACGGCAAGGAGTTCACCGCCGAGCGCTTCGGCGGCAAGGCCCGCACGCGCCTGCAACTCCAGGAACCCACTCAGGCCGACTACGAGGGCTGCGCGCGCTGGCCCGCCGCCTTCCCGCCCTCGGTGGACAGCGCCGGCGGCTGGTCCACCCTGCGCGCCCTGGGCATCGAGGACATCGTCAACGCCCTGCCCTACTCCTCCTGGTCCAAGCCCATCGAGCCGATCTTCGGCGCCTTCGCCCGCCCCTTCGAGAACCTGCTCCCCGGCTGGTGCGGCCACAGCGTCGAGGACAAGCCCGAAAAGCTAGCCCGCGAGCTCCGCGAGCGCCGGCTCCTGACCTGGGAGCAGTACGCCGAGGCCTTCACCGAACAGGTCCGGAAGTGGGAATCCGAGCACCGCTGCGGCGATCGCGCCCTGCCCCCCGACGCCGCCTATAACGCCTTCGGACGCGCGGTAACCGCCCACGAAGCCGCCCTCGATCTGCTCCTCCTCCAGCCCCGCCGCCGCAAGGTCGCCACCCAGGGGATCGAAATCGGCCCGGCCCGCTTCATGAATGACGAACTGATGCTCTACGTCGGGCAGTGGGTGGATGTTCTCTACGACCCCGACAACCTTGCCGCCATCTGCGTCCGGCCCGCCATGGACCCGAACCGCCGCCTCGTCGTCCCGGCCCTGCCGCCGGCGCACTGGCGCGAGATGACCGCTTCGAACGAGGCCGTCTGGTCCGCCCGCAAGGCCCAGCGCGCCCACCTCATGACCACCGCGCGCGAGCTGCGCGCCGCTCTGTCGCCGGAGCACCACGACCCCACCGGGGCGAACGCCCTGGCTGCCGCCAACGCCGCGCTGTGCGTGCGCGGTACTCCGCGCACTCCTCTCCAGGCGGGCATCGAAACCCAGACGCCGCGCTCGGACGACTCCGCCGCCGCCGCGATCCGCGCCGTCGAGAAGGCCGATGCCGACGATACCGCCGCGCGCGACGAGGCCCGGCGCCGCAACGCCGCCGCCGCCGCGCAGGACATCCTCGCCCAGGCCGCCGCCGTGCAGGCGGAACGGCAGGGCGCATAGCACAGCGGCGGAAGGCCGCTACCGAAGAGGCGCGGCGTGCCGCCGCTGCCGGAAAGGATAGAACAATGGACGCGCCGAAACTCAGGACGGACAACGGGGAGCTTTGGGAGTCCGGGCGCCCGCCGGTTCGCGTCATCAACGCCACGGCGACGCATCTGACGCGCGAGCAGCTCGTGCAGCGGGTCTTTGCCGGGGCGGGAAAGGTCTTCAGCCAGGACCTCGGTGGAACGCCGCCGGAGAGGCGCGCAACGGCGCGGCCGATGACGGTGATCGCCCTGCGCAACGGCGGCAGCCCCTTCATGCTCATCGCGATCTCCACCAACCGCCAGGAGATTGACTCCATTCTCCGTCATTGCCCGGAGACGGAGGAGTGCGCGGGGTCCCGCGCACGCTCCGAGAACGCCATCATTCCGCCCCGCCAAGGAGAGTGAGATGGAACATCCAGACGCCCGCGCGGCGAACTCCCCCGTGAAATCGCCGCCGACCGAGGAGTGCGCGGAGGACCGAGAGGCGCGGCGTCCCGCCGCTGCCGGAGAGTGCGCGGAGGACCGCGCACGACGCGCACGCGTCGTCGAGCAATACCTGGCCGTCGCCCGCGTGCGCGGCTGGACGCAGGCCGCCGCCGCCCGCAAGCTCGGCGTCAGCGCCAGCACCCTCAGCCAGGTCGCCTCCGGCAAGTACGCCGGCGACGTCGCCCGCATCGCCGAGCGGATGCAGCGCGCCCTGGATCAGGAGGAGCGCCGCAAGCGCGTCCCCCAGCGCCCCCCCTTCGCCCTCACCTCCGTCGCCGAGCAGGCCCTCGAAACGCTCCGAAACGCCCACGACGAGGGGGTCATGGCCGTCATCATGGGCCGCCCCGGCGCGGGCAAGACGATGGCCGTCGGCTGCTATTGCCTCGCCGAGCCGGAGACGGTCCTCATCACCATGCGCCCCGCCGGGCGCAAGGGCCTCCACGGCGCGGGCCGCCCCATCCTGCGCGCCTTGGCCGACGCCCTCAACGTCGAACTCGGCCCCTGCGTCTCACAGCATGAGGCCATCGAGGCCGTCGGCGCCGCCTTGCGCGACACCGGACGCCTCGTCATCATTGACGAGATTGACTACGCCGCCGAGGACCTCCTGCAGGTCCTCCGCATGATCCACGACATCGCCCGCTGCGGCATGGTCTTCGTCGCCACCCCCGCCTTCCTGGTGCGCCTGCGCGCGCGGAAATCCTCCACCCTGGAGCAGTTCCTCAGCCGCATCACCTACTGCTGCGTCGTCAACGGCATCACCGACGAGGACGCCGAGCGCATCGCCGCCCCCTTTCCCATGGATCGCGCCGCCCTGGCCACCCTGCGCGACGGCGCCCACGGCTCCGCCCGACGCCTCGCCAACGCCCTCGTCGGCGCGCAGCGCATCGCCGCCGCCGACGGCGGAAAGATGGACGCCAAGTGCATTGCCCGCGCCTACGCCACGCTGATGGAGGGCTAACATGATCCAGTACCCCGACCCCATTGTCGTGGGCTTTTCGGAGCGTTTCGAGGGCCTGCTCGGCGACCGACTGGATGTCGCCCTAAACGATCTGCGCCGCTGCGCCGACCTGCTCGACCGCGCCGCCGACGTCCTGCGCGAAGGCCGCGCCAATCTCGACGCCCTGGCGGAGCGCCAGACGGCGCCCGCCGCTGCCGGAGAGGCGCGGCGTCCCGCCGCTGCCGGAGAGGCGCGGCGTCCCGCCGCTGCCGGAGAGGCGCGGCGTCCCGCCGCTGCCGGCGAGGCGCGGCGTCCCGCCGCTGCCGGAGAGGCGCGGCGTCCCGCCGCTGCCGGAGAGGCGCGGCGTCCCGCCGCTGCCGTGGACCGCCTCGAAGACCCCGAGGAGTGCGCGGCGTGCCGCGCACGCAGGGATTGAGGGAGCATCGCCCCATGACCACGACCGCGCGCCCCCACGCGCTTTCCGAGGACTGCTGGAAGATACTCGACTGCCTCCGGTGGTCCGCGTGGCGCGCCCCCGCGCCGCGCCTCAACGCCCTGGGAATGCTCTCCTACCGCGGGCGGATCAGCGACCTCCGCCTCAAACACCTCGTCCAGATCGTCGCCGAGTCGCACACCGACCCCGAAACCGGACGCCTGCACACCGTCTATTCCGTCCCGCCGGAGTCGCGCCCGCGCGCCGAGCACCTCTGGCGCTTCCGCTCCGCCGAAGGATTCCAGCCGCGCCCCGTCCAGCCGTCGTTGTTCGGGAGCGCTTGCGCGCCCCGCTCTCCGTAGCGCGATGTGACGCCGCCGCCCTCGGCGGTGTGATGCGTTCACAGAGGCCACAGGCGAGGGCGCCTGTGCCACACCGGCCACAGAGCCGAAGGAGAACCGCATGAGCAAATCGAAAGTGCCCGCGCCGCCCGCCACCCCATCGTCCTGGCAGGAGGTGGACACCGCGCTCGGCGCGATGTGCATCCTGGAAAGCCGGATTGACGCGCGCCTGGCGCAGATGAACTCCGAACTCGCCGCCGTCCGCGCCCGGCACGAGCCGGACCTCACCGCCTGGGCCGAGCGCTTCGAGGCGCTGAAGGCCGGCGTCGCCGAGTTCGCCGAGGCGCACAAGGCCGAGTTCACCGAGCCGCGCACCGTCGAGCGCGCCCACGGCACCCTCAGCTTCCAGCGCACGCCCCCCGCCGTCGCGCCCCTCTCGCGCAAGTGGACGTGGAAGAAGATTCTCGAAGCCGCCGAACGCCTCCTGCCGCACTTCATCCGCCGCCCCCCCGAGCTGGACAAGATGATGATCCTGACCTCGTGGAAGGACCGCCAGGTTACCGACGAGCAGCTCGCCCAGGCCGGAATGCGGATCAGCCAGGGGGATATCTTCAAGCTCGAACTCAAGGGCGAAGCGCGCGTGATCCCGCCGACAGCCTCCGAGGAGTGCGCGGCGCGTGGCGCGAGCAAGGACGCCACGCGCTATGGACCGGAAGGTGAGGCGTGGAACGGCCCGCGGCCCACGGAAGTGCATCCATGACCTGGCTCCTTGAAAACGCCTTCGGCCTGGCCCTGACCGTCCTCTACCTGGGCCAGGCCGTCGTCAGCGCCGCACGACACGAACCCCGGACCGCCGCCCTCGCCGCCCTCTTCGCGGCGACGACGGTCCTCCTCTTTCTCTGGAGGCCGCAGCCATGAAGCCCGAAGCTGCCGGAGATCTGCCCCTGGTCGCCCCGTCCTACAACCACACCCCCGACGAACGCGCCGCGATGGGCTGTCTGGGCGCGCTGGCGATCGCCGCCGCCGCGCTGCTCTTCGTCCTCGCCGCCACCGGTGCGCTGTGATGGTCCATGCTATTAGTTGCCGTCGCGCGTCGCGTGGCCTGCGCGCCTTGGCGCGCGGCCTCCGGCGCGCGGACGGGATGGAGAGCTAAGCCATGCCGGACATGGATTGCGCCCCCTATCGCTCGGCCTATTTTGCGCTCTGCAAGTCCCTCGGCCTCGACGCCGACACCCGCCACGACTTCAACCGCACGATGACCGGCAAGCCCTCGACCACGGACTTCACCGTCCAGGAGTGGCGCAACGTCGTCGCCGAACTCCAGCGCCGCGCCGGCCAGTCCGTCGCGCCTGGTCGGCCCCGCGTCCGTGGACGTGGACGTGGCCGGTGTGGCACAGCACCGGCGCCGCGGTGTGGCACAGCACCGGCGCCGCGGTGTGGCACAGCACCGGCGCCGCGGTGTGGCACAGCCGCCCTCGGCTGTGGGCAGGAGGGTCAGCGGGGCGCGCACGCGCTCCCGGAGAGGGGCGCGCACGCGCTCCCGGAGAGGCGCGCGCACGCGCTCCCGGAGAGGGGCGCGCACGCGCTCCCGGAGAGGCGCGCTACGGCGCTGCCGATCACCCCCGCGCAGTTGGAGTACCTGGAATCGCTGGCCGAGACGATCCCCTGGCGCGTCGGCCCCGCCGAACTCATCCGCGCGCGCCTGCTCCACCCATTCCGCCGCGCCGCCTGGGACGGCCAGTACACCTCCCTCACGCGCCAGGAGGCCGGCAACGTCATCCGCGTCTTCCGCCGCATGGCGGCGGTGGACGGAGAGAGGGGCGCGCAAGCGCTCCCGGAGAGGGGCGCGCAAGCGCTCCCGGAGAGGGGCGCCGCCCGATGATCCACCGCGTTCTGCCTCGGGGCTGGTGGCGCTGCGCCGGCTGCGCGCCCCGGACCGAGCGCGCCGTCCGGTGCAAGGACATGGCGCGCCATCTCGGCATCAGCGCCCGCGAACTGCGCTACCGGCGCGCGCTGATCGGCTACGTCTGCTGGCCGCCGCGGCGCGTGCGCGCCTCCGACGATTGCCTGCTCTGCGCCTCCGGCCCCAACGGCGCGGCCGTAAAGAGGTCAATTTCCGACAGGCTTGTCAAGTGCAAAAAAGCGGAACGTTCCGGAAAAAAAAAGCGGAACGTAGCGGAACGTTCCCCTTGGCCCCCGACGACGGTCCGAAAAGTGGCCTTATGATATCGGCACGGAGAGGCGCGGCGTTCCGCCGCTGCCGAGGAGTGCGCGGCGTGTCGCGGAAGGCCGCGGCGCTGCGGATCTTCCAGAACACGGCGGACGAACGGGAGCGCTTGCGCGCCCCTCTCTCGGAAGGCGAGGAGACCTGAGCGATGGCCGGCGATCTCGGACAGTGCAAACCGGGCTGCGCGTGCGCGAATGTGGTGAAGCTCGCCGGCGAACTGGACACCGAGCGCGCCAGCGTGGACGGCGAGGTGAAGCTGCTCTCCACGCAGTTGCGCGACCTGGCCGATGCCGTGCGCGCGCTGCCGCGCGCCATCGCCGAGCAGATCGCCAAGGAGCGGTCGGAAACGGACGAGCGCCTCCAGCGCGGGCACGAGTACTTCGACCGCATCTTCGGCCGCCTGGACGGCATCGAAAAGCGCGTGCAGGAGATCGCCGGGCTGGAACGACAGGTCGAGGACCTGGGCGACGACCTGCGCGCGCACACCTCCGGCGCGCAGGCGCGTTCCGAGCGTCTCGACGAGCGCTTCACGGCCATTGCGAACGACAAGCACGCCCTGGACCGCCGGCTGGTCGTCATGTGGACCCTCGTCGGGCTGATCGGCTTCGGCGAACTGTGGCGGCTGGTGGCCCTGGTGTGGCCCGTCCTGGGGAGTCTGGTCCGGTGAAAACGCACGCCGAACACAACGTCTCGCGTGGCACAGCCGCCCTCGGCTGTGAGGAACCACGATTACGGCCACAGGCGAGGGCGCCACAGGCGCTGCGCCGCAGCGCAGCCGGTGTGCCACATCGGCAGCGGTGGACGGCATGAAAACGCACGCCGAACGTCAGAACGCCGAATCGCTCTTCGTCCGCGAGGGCCGCACCCTCGACGACATCGCCGCCGCCGTCGGCGTCAGCAAGGCCACGCTGGCGCGCTGGAGCGCGGCGGGCAAGTGGACGGAGAAGCGCGCGGCCTTCCGCGAGGGGCCGATGGAGTTCATCGCCACCCTCAAGCGCGAGCGCGCGCTCCTGGCCGAGCAGGTCAAGTCGGCGGCGATCGCCGAAAAGGCGGGGCTGATTGACGGCATGTACAAGCTCGACACGATGATCGAGCGCGCGGAGCGCGGCGCGGGCGCGTTGGACCGCACGATGGGCGTGATGGAGGAGTTCGCGGCCTTCGCGGCGCAGCGCTGGCCGGGCATGACGGAGGAGAAGCTGGCCGCGCTGGCCGACGCCACGCAGGCCTTCCTGAACGCGAAGCGAAAGGAGAACGCGTAATGGACGTGCAATCGGCGTTGGAACTGCGCCGCCGGAAGGGCGAGGCGATGCAGGACATGGACCGCGCGAACACCCGCGCCACCGATGCGGTGATGAACCTGCGCCGCGCCGTGGTGCTCTTCGAAAACCCCTTGCAGATTGACCTGGCGGCCATCGAGGCCGCCGTGGCGGACATTCGCGAGGCGCAGGCGGCCTACCTGCGCGCCCGCGACCGCCGCGACGAATGCCGCCGGGCGCTGGGAGAGTAGTCAGGTGATCCGCAGATGACGGAGATTTTGCAGAAAGAGGCGCGGCGTTCCGCCGCTGCCGACGAGGCGCGGCGTTCCGCCGCGGCCGGATACGACGGACGGCGGGTACGGCCCATAGGCGAATGCCGCAGGGAGGGACGCGCCGAGTTGCGTCGTCCGTGGTCCGTCGTCCGTCGTCGCGACCGCGCCGTCTTGGTGTCCTGGTGTCTTGGTGGTTAAGCAGGCGTAGAACGATGCCCCGCACGTGGACGAAATCGCACGAGCAGCAGATGGCGCGCATCCTCGCGCTGATGCAGGCCGAGGCGCGGCCCTTTGCCGACCGCTCGCCCGAGGCCGCCGCCGCGCGCCGGGGGCAGGAGTTCGACGCCTGGGCGCGGACGTATCTGCCGCACTACTTCAGCGCCCCCTCGGCCCCGATGCACCGGATCGCCGACGACCTGGTGGAGGAGCGCGGCATTGTGAATGCCCTGAAATGGGGGCGCGAAATGGGCAAGAGTGTGCGGTATGGGATTGCGAAGCCGCTCTGGTGGGCGCTGAAGCGCGACTGTCGCTTCGTGATCTTCGGCGCGCGCAACGAGGATGACGCGATTGACAAGCTGGACTTCGTGAATCAGGAGCTGAAGGAGAACGCGCGCCTGCGGGCGGATTACGGCGCGGAGATCACCCCGCGCGCCGGGGCCGACGAGGGCGGCGACTGGATTGCCTGCGGCGTGCGGTTCCTGGCGCGCGGGATCGGGCAGAGCTGCCGCGGCCAGTTGCACGGGCCGTATCGCCCCGACGTGTTCATCGGCGACGACCTGGAAGACGAGAAGCTGGCCCGGAGCAGCGATCGCGAGAAGGAACTCTGGACCTGGCTCTTCACGAACGTCTGGGGCGCGCTGTCCCGGAGCGGGTCCGAGGCTCGGTTCATCCTGTTGCTGAACACCTTCGGGCGTCACAGCCTGGCCGCGAAGATCGCGGAGCGGGCCGCCGAGGTGGACAAGGCCGGGCGGGCGGTCATGCGCCTGTCCGTTTTCCCGTCCGTCAACGAGGCGGGCGATCCGGCGTGGCCGGAGCGGCACAGCCGGGCTGCGCTGGACCGGGCCGAGGTGATCATCGGCAGCGCGAACTTCCGCCGGGAGTACCGCTGCATTGACGGCGACGAAAACGCGAAGATTCTGCCGGAGTACATCCGGACCTTTTCCGTCGCGGAGTTCGACCGCGCGGGGATGATGGTGCGCGTGGGTGTGGACAGCAGCAGCACGGAGAAGGAGACCAGCGACTACAAGGCGGTCATCGTGCTGGCGCGCGCGCCGGCCCGGCGCGACGTGTACTGCCTGTCGGCCTGGATTCGCCGGGCGACGCCGCAGGAGATGATCCGCGAACTCTACCGCGTGTGGGACGAGTATCATCCGCCGTTCATCGCGGCGGAGGCGAACGGTTTCCAGTCCTGGCTGCGCGAGATGGTTCGGATGCGCGAGGACCTGGACCGGCGCGCGACGCGGATTGCGCTGCGCCCGTGGATCAACTCCGCGAACAAGGCGGACAAGCTGCTCTCGCACGAGGGCCTGTTCCAGGGCGGCTGTTGCTGGTTCGACCCCACGCAGGGCGACCAGAAACTGCTGCTGAGCCAGTGGTACAGCGTGGGCGGGACGAAGGACCACGATGACGGGCCGGACGCCTGGGACATTGCGTGGCGGCAGTTCCCGGCGGTGATGAGCGCGCGCGGCGGCGCGGCGGCGCGGCGGTCGTCTCCGGCGCCGGTGTTCGAGGAGAGCGCGGAGTCCCTTTCGCTGCCGGCACTGGCTGCCGGCGGGCTTACGTGGTGAGGCGAGGCAATGGCTGACGCGCAAACGCTCGATCAGGCGCGGGACACCGCGCCGATCACCGGCGAGATGACGCAGCGCTCAGGCTCCGCCGGCGCGCTGCAGGCGGCGAACCTGGAATGGGGCGTCCGCACGACGCTGCGCGCGCTGAAGGAGATGCGCGCGGACCCGCAGATCGCGCTCGGCCTTGAACTCGTCAAGGCGCCGATCCACGGGGCGAGTTACGGCCTGCGCGCGGAGTGTGAGGACGCGCGGATCGCGGCGTTCGTTCAGGCGGAGATCGAGCGCATCTGGCGCGGCGCGGTGACGACGGCGCTGACGGCGGTTGAGTTCGGCTTTTCGGCGCACGAGAAGGTCTGGCGCGTGGACGCCGACGGCGTGCACATCGCCAAACTCAAGGACCTGGACCCGGCGCACTGCGTGCTGTTGCAAGACGAAAACGGCGACTTCGGCGGACTGCGCTGGCAGCCGCCGTCGCAGCCGCCGGTGATCGTGCCGGCGGCGAAGTGCTTCATCTTCACACACGCCAAGGAGTTCGGCAACCTCTACGGGCGGTCGCGCATGAGCAGCGCGGCGCGGCACTGGCAGTACGGGAACAACTTCATGCTGTTGGCCGGACGCTGCGCCGAGCGCGCGGCCATCGTGCGCTACAAGGGCTGGGCGCCGCAGGGGCAGGTGCAGACGGCGGACGGGCGCATGGCGGACGGCATCGCGGAGATGCACGCCAACCTGCTGGCGCTGAAGGCCGGCGGGGTCATCTCCATGCCCTCGGACGCCGACGCGCAGGGCAAGCGGCTCTGGGACGCGGAGACGATCGAGGACGACCTGGCCTCGATGGAGTGGCTGCTGAAACTGATCGAGCACTGCGACACGATGAAGCTGCGCGGGATGCTTGTGCCGGACCGGGTGGCGACACAGGGCGACAAGGGCGCGCTGGCGATGGCCGAGGCGCATATCAAGACCTTTCTGTCCCTGGAGGACCGGCTGCTCTTTGACCTGTTGGACCATCTGGACCGGTATCTGGTGACGCAGCTCGTGCGGTACAACTTCGGCCCGGACGCGCCGGAGTGCCACCTCAAGAGCGACGGGCTTGGCGAGGAGGCCAAGGCGCGGCTGTACGCGCTGGTGGACAAGGTCCTGGCGCAGCCGATTACGGCGCAACTGGCTGCGGAGGTGCTGGACGTGGCCCGAATCCTCCGGGAGGGGGACGTGCCGTTGCTGGACGCCCCGCGTCGGCTGCCCGGGAGCGCGTACGCGCCCCTCTCGCAGGAAGAGGCGCGGCGTGCCGCCGCTGCCGGCGTCGGGATGCAGCAGTTCCGCGCCCAGCGCGGCTCAGAGACAACCGATTCGGCCACGGGCACGGACGCCCGGAGCCTTTGGGACGAACGGGACGCCATCCTCGCGCGCGGGATGATGGAGGCGCAACGGCATTTTGACGCGTTGATCGAGGGCGCACGAAAAAACTGACCGGGGGGGAGATTCCCCCCCCCGACGAGATCGAGCGCATTCTGGCCGAGTTGAAAGGTGATGACGCCGTGAAGGAGTACGCCAACCTGATCTATGCCGCGTGCCTGGCCGCGTACGTGCGCGGGGCCGTGGAGGTGGTGCGCAAACTGCCTGCGGCCGCGGCCGTCGTGAGCCTGTGTAGCGCCGCCGCCCTCAGCGGTGACCACGATCACGTGGTCCGCCTGGGTCCCGACCCGGTCTTCGACGTTCGCGCTGCCGAGAGCTTTATCCGCAGCAAGACCGCGATGACGCGGGAGGAGTTCGCGTCCGTCTCGGAGGGCTACCGGCGGTATGCCTTCACCGTGGCCCGCGTGGATTCCGAGAGCCTCGTCGCCGAACTCCGCGACAAGCTCGCCGACGCCGTGGCGCAGGGGCAGACGCGCGAGGAGTTCGCCGCCGGCGTCAACGCGGCCTTCGACGCCGCCGGCGTCACCCGGCTTCATCCGTACCACCTGCAGACGGTGTTTGAGACGAACGTTATGGCGGCCTACTCCGCCGCGAACTGGGACTTGCTGCACTCGGACGCCGCGCGCGGGCTGTTCCGGTTCTACGAGGTCAACGTCGTCGAGGACGAGCGCACGTGCCCGATCTGCGGCCCGCTGGGTGGCGTGCGCAAGGCGGTGGACGATCCGTTCTGGGAGACGCGCTGGCCGCCCTATCACATGCGCTGCCGGTGCACGATCCTCGCGTTGGACGCCGACAACGCGCGCGGCCTGGCGGCGGTGGACATTTCGCCCGCCGCCGCGCCGCCCGCGCCGGGGTTCGGACTCGGCGGCGGCAGCCGGCGGCACTGGCGGGTTGCGGAGCGGATGGCGGAACACGCGGGCCGCCTCCAGGTCGTTGCCGCGGCACACGTGGACAAGGCCGGCAGCGCGGGAGCGCTACCGGCGCCGCGCCTCTCCGGCAGCGGCGGCACGCCGCGCCTCTCCGTCATGGCCACGGAGAGCGACCGGGCATCCCTGGGCCAACTCCTCGGGCAGGAACACGAACTGTCGCCACAGGACGCGGATCGCATCGCGAAGGCAACGTTGCAGATCATCCCCATGCGGCAGCAACCGGTAATCGTTCCAGGAGTTCTGGCCGAAAGCCCCTTGACCACGGCGCGCACGCTGCGCTCAGACCCTGGGCGAGTCTACCTGTTCGGCGGACACGACCGGGCCAGAATTGGGCAGGCCATGGACGAGGCTCACCTGGATCAGTTGGCGGCCAGGAACCCCTACTTCGAGGACCTGCTCAAGACCCCCAGGGCGCTCGCGGCGCTTTCACCGGCGGACCGAACCGTGGCGATGGATTACGGACACGAGTTCGCGCACGTCGCCCTCTGGGAGGCCATCCCGGTGACGCCCGGCGTGGACTACGGGGTCACGCTCATGGCCTCTCCGAAGCTGGCGCCGTGGCGGGCACTCCTGACGAAGCAGGGGTATAACCTGACGTCGCGGAACATCGAGGAAGTCTTCGCGGAGGATATTCGCGTCGCGAAGATGGATTGGTACCTGAACCGGTACACGTGGGCGTTCGACGGCCGCTTTCCTAACGAGGGGACGCGGCGGATTCGGCGGGCGCTTGCCCTGTTGGAGAAGTGACGTGCCCGAACTCCTGAACATCCTGCCTGGCCTGCCAGTCGCGCGCGATGGCGAACGCCTCCGCGTCGCCGGCGAGAACACGGGCCGTAAGGGCACGGCGTTCCTCGCGCGTGTACTGGGGCGGCCACATCGTTCTCAGGGTGTTCATCTCAACTCCTCCGTGAGCAGTATGGCCCATCAAAGGCCCGTTGTCAAGGAGATATCGCGTGGCTGACGTCGAGGTCACAGTCATGCCGAGCGCCGGGCTGCTGAACACGCTGGTGAATCTGCGCCGGCTGGACCGGCATCCGGCCCTTGTCCAGGCGAAACGGGCGATCGGGATCGCCGCCTTGCAGGACCAGCGGCTGGGCTTTGTCGCGAAATCCCGTCCTGGCGCCTCGCCGTGGCCTGCGCTGGGCTTCACCACGGTGGTGCTGCGGCCCGGCGGGCCGAAGCTGTACGACGAGGGGGACGTAGCGGCCAAGCGCAGCCGGATCATGCTGCTGCGCGCGACGAACCGGCTGTTTGCGAGCCTGACGCCCGGCGCGCCGGGGAACGTCTTCGATCTCAGCCCGGCGGCGGTGCGGATCGGCACGGACGTGGCCTACGCGGAGCTTCAGCAGCGCGGCGGGACGACGACGTTCAAGTTCGGCCCGGAGGAATACAAGACCTTCCGGCGGAACGTTTCGCCGTTCAAGCGCGGGATGGGCTTTGCGAAGGGTCCGTATCGCGCGCTGCGCGCGCCCACGGCTCGCCGAAACTGGAAGGCGCTGGGGCTGGAATCGCCGTGGAACCCCTTCTACTTCCGCACGCTGGCGGTCTTGCGCAAGATGCGCGGCAAGAGCTACCGCGTGCCGGCGCGTCCGTTTCTGGTCCCGCCGACGGCGGAGCAGCAGGCGAAGTACGCGCGCATTCTCAGCCAGGCGATTGGAAAGGCCATCGGATGAACGCAGAGCGCGAAAAGAGGCGCGCTACGGCGCTGCCGAAGAGGCGCGCTACGGCGCTGCCGAAGAGGCGCGCTACATCGGTGCTGCGCAACGGCTGCGCTGCAGCGCAGCGCCTGTGCAGCGCAGCCGTTGCGCTGCCGATAGAGGGCTTGCGCGCGGGGGTGACCTGCCACCGCCGCCAGACGATTTGCGCGCCCGGAAGGGACGTTTCTGCGCGTTCCTGGCCCTGTTGCGCGGCCGTCGCCGTCGTTGTTCTGTGTGTCCTGGCCGGATGCCGCGTGATCCCGCAGGCCCGTCCCATTCAGGCCGACATCCCGAGTGCGCGGAGTACCGCGCGCGACGCGCACGACGCGCGCGACGCGCACGCAACGCCCGCCCATCGGGCGGTAGCCCCGGCGCGCGCGGCGAGGGGCGCGGAGTACCGCGACCATGGCCTCCGGGCGCAGCAGTACATCTTCGCCGGCTTCCTCGGCCTGTCGCTGCTGCTGTTCGTCATCGGCGGGATCGTCAAGTGGCTCGTGCCGGGGAACGTCGGGTTGTATATGGCCGGCGCCGGCATCTCCGGCGCCGTGGTCGCCGTCGCGTTCGCGCAGCACGACGTGTTGATCGGCTGGATCGGCCTGGGGGCGATCTGCGCGGTGCTGCTGGGCGTGATGGGATATCTCGTGATGGTCTACCGCGCGGCGTTCCTGGCGAATCTGCGCGGCATCGAAAGCGCCAAGCCGCTCCTCGGCCCGTCGGCCCCTGAGGTTCCCTTCGATAAGTGGGACCTGCTCAAGCCTTGCCTGGCAGCGGAACAGCATCGCGCTGGGACGTCCGATATCACGAACGGACACCTCGAACAACTCGGATTCAAGGAGACGACGAGATGAGCGCGGAGATGGGCGCGTCCGTTGCGCTCCCGACGATGCTGCGTTACGGCATCCAGGAAGACCGGCAGGACAACTTCAAGACCGTCACTCCGGGCGTCTTCCGCAAGGACGTGATTCGGACCGGCACCTGGTGGACGTCGGGCGGGAAGGCGATCGAGGTTACGCCGGAGCGGATGGACCGATGGTGCGAACGGTTCCGCGTGATGAAGGCCGCCGGAATCAAAGTGGACGCACCTTACGACCATAGCGACGACAGCCGGGACAACGCGGGCTTCGTCCGCGCGATGGAGCGCATCGGCGACACGCTGTACGTCGAGTTGGAGGTTCCGCGCGCTGAGGATCAGAACCGCATCGGCTCGACCGTCACCGAGGTGAGTTTGTCCGTCAACCCCGCTTTTGTCGCCGGCGACGGCAAGAACTATGGGGAGTGTATCGAGCACGTGGCGCCCTGTACTCGCGCCAGAGTCAGCGGCCAGAGCAACTTCGAGCGACTTGCGGCAAGGTCCGGCGCTGTGCCGGACGGAATTGTGTTTCTACGGAAAGGCGGAACGGACATGGGATTCAGGGAGGACGTGTGCGCGCTCGCGGGGTGCGATCCGTCGTGCACCGACGAGGCGCTGTTGGCGGCGTTGAAGGAGAAGCTGGGCGGCCAGGAGAAGACGGCTTTGCGCCAGGCGAAGAGCGAGCGGGACCAGGCGATTGCGCGCTGCACGAAACTCGACGGCGAGGTGACGCAGCTTCGCTCCGAGGTCGAAACGTTGCGTGCCGGCAAGCCCGGCCAGGACAAGGAACCGAAGGACCCCGAAGTCCTCCAACTGCGCGCCGACCTGGACCGGATGATCGGCGAAGGCGCGGAGTCGAAGGTCGCGCAGCTCAAGGCCGAGGGCAAGCTGCTGCCGGCGATGGAGGAGGACGCCCGGCTGCTGCTGACGAGCGGGCGGCGCGTGCAGCTCCGCTCCGGCGATAAGCCGGTCAACGCCGCCGGCGCGTTTGAGCGGATCATGGCGACGCTGCCCCGCGGCGCGGCGCTCGATCTGACCGAACGGACGAAGCTGCGCGCCATCGAGAACCCGGGCGGCGAGGCCGAGGAGAAGCCCGAGGACCGCGTTGCCCGCGGCAAGAAGCTGGCGGGAATGGTGCAGCCGTAGGGGCGCGCTACGGCGCATCAGCGGAGTGCGCGGCGTACCGCGCACGCTGCGCCCTCGGCTGTGAGATGAACGCAAGCGATGCTGGTGCGCGCGCGCGCACCCTCGGTTGCGCCACACCGAACAAACGCAAAGGAGTGAGACGTGGAACGAAAGCACCCGAACGTGGGTTTCGGCGCGGAGCGTTCGCGCACGCCCACCGAGTTCCTGCTCGATCCGCACGTGATCGAGAAGGGCATCACCATCGCCGCCGCCGCGCGCGATTCCGGGAATACCCACCGGACGACGACGCTGCGCCCGGGCCTGGTGCTCGGCAAGATCACGGACTCGGGCAAGTACGCGCAGTACGACCCCAGCGCCGTGGACGGGACGGAAGTTGCCGCGTGCATCCTGAAGGATCAGGTGCGCGTGGTGGACGAGGACGGAAACGCCGTGGACGCGAGCGCGATCGGCGTCGTGCACGGGCGCGTGGACGAAAGCGCGCTGATCGGCTGCGACGCGGCGGCCAAGGCGGATCTCGTGGCGATCCTGTTCGACTGACGACGTAAGACGACGGACGGCGGACGACGAACAACAAACTGGCAAGGTGACGGTTTCCGACGGATGGACGGACATTCAAGCGCCGTCCCTCCCGGAGAAGAGAGTGCGGGGTACCGCACTCGGGAGATGAACGATGGGACTCGGAGAACTGGACGTTCTGGACTACATCGCCATGACGGCCGCCGTGGAGCAGTTCAAGTACGGCAACGAGACGCGGCTGGTGGACTTCTTCTGCCCCGGTCCGGCGCAGCGGATCAACGGGGAGGCATTCGCGTACGACATCGAGAAGGCGAGCGCAAACGTGGCGACGCCGAAGGCGAGCGACGCCCCGTCCAAGCGCGTGGCGCTGGCCCCGATGGGCCAGGTGGCCGGGCGCTGCATCGTGGTGGCGGAGCACAAGATGCTGCCCGGCGCGCTGCTGGCCGGGCTGCGCGAACCCGGCACGCGGCGGACGAACGCCCAGGCTCAGATCGCCCGCGAGCTGCGGGACCTCGACCGGCGCCGCGCGCGCTTCCGCAACCTGGCCGTGGCGCAGATGCTGACCGGCACGCTGACGATCGCCGAGGACGACGTCAAGGCCGCCGTGGACTACAAGGTCGCCGGGACGCACAAACCGACGGCGCAGGCGAGCTGGGCGACGGCGGAGACGGACATTCCGGCGGACCTCGACGCCTGGATGGACCTGGTCGAAAAGGACAGCGGCTTCACCCCGACGCACGCCTGGTGCAACCGGTCGGTGATGAAGTACCTGATGAACAACACCAAGGTGAAGGACTTCCTGGGCACGGCCGACTACAAGGCGCAGATCGGACGCGACGGGTACATCACCAGCTTCCACGGGCTGACCTGGCACATCTACGGCGCGACCTACACGCCGAAGGGCGGCAGCGCCACGCGCTACATCCTCGACGACAAGGTCATCCTGGCGCCGGACCCGACGACGGACTGGGTGGACCTGCTCGAAGGCAGCACGATGATCCTGCCCTTGGGCGAGACGCAGCTTCAGGAGGTCTTCGGGATGCACGCCTACACCGTCCTGAAGGCCGATCCGGCGGGCTACCAGATCACCGACGGGGACGTCTTCATCCCGCGGCTGAAGGTGCCCGACGCGATCATATACGCCGATGTGACGCCGTAGAGGGCTTCAGTGTTCCGGCGCTCCGTCGCCGGCGGCGAGGGCCGCTCTCCCCCTCAAAGCCGGCGGCGGAGGCCGAAAGAGGCGCGCTACGGCGCTGCCGAAGAGGCGCGCTACGGCGCTGCCGAAGAGGCGCGCTACGGCGCCAAGGGAAACGGACATGAGTTACGCGACGCTGACGGTCGGACAGGGATTCCTGAAGAATCTGGACCCGCTGGTGACGAACGCGCAGCACGGCCTGACCGCCGCCGACGTGGCGAAGGCGGAGGCGGCGGCGGACGCCCAGGTCAACGCCTGGTTTGCGCGGCACTACGACGTTGCGTCGCCGTCCTTTGCGACGGCGCCGATGGTCGCGCAGATCGCCGAGCGCCTCGGATCCGCCCTGCTGCTGGCGTACAAGTTCAGCCGCGACGGGACGGGTAACGTCAACCTGATCGGGGCGCTGAAGTTGGAGGCGCGCGAGATGAAGGACCGCGTGATCGCCGACGGGCTGGTCTCCGCGACCGGCGCGATCCTCGCCCGGCGTCACGGCAATGCGCCGCGCGTCGGAAATCCGGCAGCGGCGGAACGCCGCGCCTCTCCGGGGCGCGCGCCGTGGAGCGAACCGTCATGAGCTTTGCCACCACAGGCTATCGGGCCGCGCTGTCCGCGCTCAAGGCGGACACCGCCGTCGCCGCGTATATGGCCGCGAACGGCGGGCACTGGTACCTCTACGACCTGGGGGCCAAGCATCCCGTGGAGATCACCGGCAGCGACTGTCCGATGATCGCCTGCATCCCCGGATTCGGCGACGGCGCGCTGCCGGCCGCCACGAACGTGTCGCACGACGTGACGCTGAACCTCCTGTTCGATGTCCGCGTCCAGGACGAGAACTCGGACGCGGTGGTGGACCTGTGGGCGCTGGTGGTGAAGGCGCTGATGACGCGCTTCAAGTCGGACCGTTTCGGCGCCGCCGCCACGGGACTGTACCTGTGCCGTCCCGGCGCCGGGCCGGTCAGCGACACCTACGGGAAAAGTGTGGCCGCCGACGGCGAGGAGCGCCTGGTGCGCGTCGCCTGGAAGATGGAGTTTACGGTCGCCCTGGTGTTTCGGCGCAACCTGGCGGCCTAGGGTTTAAGGAGACGGTCATGGGTGAAACGCACACCGTGGAGTCCGGGTATGACGGCGGGCTGGGACTGGCCGTCGAGTCGTCCTTCAACGACGCCGTCACGCCGCCGACGAAGTACCTCGAAATCGAGAGCGACAGCTTCGACGAAACGCGCAACTGGTTCAACTCGGACGGCATCACCGGCAGCCGGTCGCGCGCGAAGACCGGGTCCGCCCCGACGACGCTCGATCCGCGCGGCGGGGCGCGGATGTCCGCCCTGCGCCGGGCGGAGCTCTCCTTTCTGCTGCCGCTGGCGCTCGGCGGCTACGGCGGCGGATCGGGCTATCCTTCCGACGACCTGCCGAGCTTTACCGCCGTCAAGAAGGCCGGCGGCGAGGCGGGCGTCTTCTCCGGCTGTAAGCTGACGCGGCTGGACCTGGAAAGCAGCGACAGCGCCCAGGCGCTCGCCGGCGGTTTCGAGTGCGTGGCCGCAGGATTTGCCGCCGGCGCCGAGGAGGACTTCGGCACGCCCGTCTATGACGTCGAGATCCCGCTGGTGCACGCCGGCAGCGATTTTCAGATCGGCGGCGCGTCCGTGCAGGTCAAGGCGTTCAAGCTTTCGATCGCGAACAAGCTCGATGAAAGCGTTTTCCGCTGCTCGCGGACGCGGCTGGCGCTGCCGGTGGTGGGCAAGCGCGAGGTTTCCGGCGAACTGACGCTGGACTGGAACGCGGCGACGCGCGCGTCCGTGCTGGCCGTCTGGCGCGACGACGCCTACGCGCTCTTCCAGGCAACCTTCACGAACGGCCTTTCGACCGTCGTGATTTCGCTGCCCTACTGCCGCCTGGCGGCCGGACACGCCAAACTGGCGAAGGACGCGGCGCTGGAGATGCCCGTCAAGTTTGAAGCCTTTGCAAGCCTGCCGGAGGCGCGCGACGAAATCCAGGTGTTCAGCGCCTGAGTCACGATGGGAGCGAGTGCGCCCCTCTCCGGGAGCGCTTGCGCCCCTCTTAGAGCGGGAGAGCCTCGACATGAAGATTCTGGTGGTGCGAGAGTGCGGCGGGTGGGGCGATGTGCTCTGCACCCTGTTCGCCGTGCGCGGCCTGCGGCGGCGGTACCCGGAGGCGCAGATTACGTACCTGTGCATGGAGCCCTTTGTTCCTTTGCTGCGCCTGGCGTCGGACCTCGACCGCGTGATCCCCTTCGGCCGCACCGACGGCGAGCCGCCCCGCCGCGCGCCGCGACTGCGGCGCCGTGCAATGGGCGGCCCGATCCCGCTGCGCGCCTACGGGATGACGCGCCGCTACGACCGGGTGATTGACTTCTGGTGTCCGGCAGACCGCCATGAGCGCGTTACCGGCGGGGCGGTAACGCGGTCGCGCATCGAGGCCTTCTGCGACGCCGCCGGCGTGGACTGCCCGCCGGCGGCAACGTTTGACGGCGCGCCCGCTCTGGCCGTGCCGCCGCAGGAACTGGCCTGGGCCGAACGCACATGGTCCACCTGGTCCGCCGGGCCGTCGGGTGCGCTACCGGCGGCGCGCGAGGCGAGGCGCGTGCTCATCCAGGCGCATTCGGCACGCGTGACGAAGAACTGGCCGGTCGCCCAGGCTTCCGAACTCGGGCGGCTCCTCCGGGCGCGCGGGTTCACGGTTCTGGCCGTGCGGACCACGGGCGCGGACCTGCCCGGCGTGCCGACCGTGACGGGAACCTCGCACGCGCAGGCGGCGGCGCTGACGGCCCAATGCGACGTCGTCGTCGCCCCGGACAGCGGGCTCTTTCACCTGGCGGCGACGATGGGCCGGCCCTGCGTGGCGATCTTCGGCCCGACCGACCCGCGCCAGTATCTGCGCCACTACCCGCTGGCGCGCTTCCTGTGGCGTCCGTCCGTCGGACGGCGCGTGGGATGTAGATGCCCGTGCTTGTACTTCGCGCAAAACGGCTTTCCGCCGGCCTCCGGGGCCTGTCGCGAGGAAGGGGAGTGCATGGCCGCCGTGGGGCCGGAGGAGGCTCTGGCGGCAGTTCTCGGGAGCGCTTGCGCGCCCCTCTCCGGGAGCGCTTGCGCGCCCCTCTCCGGGAGCGCTTGCGCGCCCCTCTCTGCGCGCCCCTCTCTGCGCGCCCCTCTCGGCGTGCGCCGCCGATGGCGCCGCGCGGTGTGGCACAGCACCGGCGCGGCCGGGAGGGCAATGACATGAGCGGTGTCCTCGTGATTGTGGCGGCGCGGAACAACGGCCCCTATCTGGCCGACGCGCTGACCTCGTTGACGCGCCAGCAGCTGCCGGCGGCGGAGATCCTCTATGCCGACGACGGGTCCACCGACGGCTCTCCTGAGATCGCCGCGCGCTGTGCCGGAGAGGCGCGCAACGGCGCTGCCGGGGTGCGCGTGCTGCGGCTGCCGCCGCGCGGCGCAGTGGCGGCCCGCAATGCCGGATACGCCGCTGCGACGATACATGCGCACCGCGCGCCTTACGTCCTGTTCGCCGATGGCGACGACCTTTACAGCGCGGACCTGCTGTCCGACGCCGTGGCGGCCCTGGAGGCGGACAAGTCGTGTGCCGTGGCTTATCCGAACATTCTGCAGCTTCACGTCGGGCCGGAGGGCGGGCACACGTCGGCGTGGCCCGGCGATCAGACCTGGCGGCGCGATGCGCTGGCGGAGGAAAACTACGTGCCCTCCTGCTCCGTGATCCGCCGTTGCGCGTTCGAGGCCGCCGGCGGATGGGAGGAAGTGGGCGGCACCTATTGGGATTGGTGGCTGTGGCTGCGGATCACCCGGCAGGGCTGGCGCATGTCGCGTCTTCCGGCGCGCAGCTATCTGCTCTACCGGCGGTACCCGACGCAGAACTCCGTCGTCCATCAACCGGCGCGTCCCGCCGCCTACGCCGAGATCTCCCGGCGGCTGCCGAGCACCGTCTTCACCCCCTTTGCGCCCGGGCGCTGGCGCTGGGCGATTCCGCTCTGGACCGAGAACCTTCGCCGCAGCGGCCTGCCGCTTGACCGGGCGCAGTTGATCGTCATGGACAATACGCGCGACCCTGCCGCGCGTCGTGCGCTGCTGGAGGCCGGCGAGAGCCTGGCGCCGCGCGCCTTTACCCTTCTGGCCGATGCCACCGATGCCGACGGCGAGAACCGCCACCGGACCGGCGGCGCCGGCGTCTCGGAGCTGCTCTGCAGCCATTGGCGCCGCGCTTTGGCCCTGGCGGACGGCGACCTGCTGTGGTCGCTGGAAGACGACGTGCGCATCCAGGCGGGCGACTACGCACGCCTGGTGTCTGCGCTGAGGCCGCACGTCGGTATTGTCGGTTCGCCGGCCGTCAGCCGCTGGCGTCGTCCGCTGGAGGTCATGGTCTACCGGTGGGTGTCGCATCGCCCGTTCGACCTGGCCCGGCTGCCGAACGGGCGCGTGGATTACCGCGGCCTGGCCTGCGCCGGCGTCGAGTCCGTGGGCTCCGTGTCGTGCTGCTCCACCCTGATCCGGCGCACCGTGTACGCCGGCTACGCCCCGATGCCGTCCGCCGAGGGCGGCGCGCGCTGGTCCGGGTGGGAGTTCTCGCTCATGCGTCGCGCGCGCGACGTGGGGCGAGACGTGTTGTGCCACTGGGGCGCGCCGGCCGACCACCTGCTGGACGATCAGCGCGCGCTGACCGTGGCCGACTGGCGACGAGCGTTGGCGCGCCCGACGTATTACGAGCGGCCGGCGGCCTGTGCGCGACACGAGCGCCCGGCTGTTGCGATCAAGCCGGCGCGGCACGCCGGACCCAGAGAGGGGCGCGCAACGGACGCGCAACGGCTGCGCTGCACCGGCGCTGCGCCGCAGCGCAGCCGTTGCGCAGCGCCGGTGCTGCGCGTCGCCGGTAGCGCTCCCAAGAGTGCGCGGACCGGCTGCGCTGCACAGGCGCAGCGCCGGTGTACCGAGAGTGCGCGGAGTGCCGAGAGTGCGCGGAGTACCGAGAGTGCGCGGAGTACCGAGAGTGCGCGGAGTACCGCGCACGACGCGCACGACGCGCACGACGCGCACGACGCACGCGACATGAACGGCGGTTGCGCAAGGGCAACCGGGAAAGGAGACGGAGCATGTCGGACAAGACGACGCGCCGGACGGTAGGCGAGGTGGACGGGGAGTTCGTGCTGATGGATACGTGGACGCCGGCCACGGAGGACCTGGACCCGGTGCACTTCGCCTACGTGCCGTTGACGCCGATGCAGTTGCAGGAACTGACCGAGCGATTTCGCGTGGCGAGCCGCAAGGATGCGATCCAGATGACCGCCGCCACGGTGGCCCGCGTGTGCCGGCGGTGGGACGCGCGGGATCTGCGCGGGAACGTGGTGCCCTGCCGCGACGCCGCAGCCATCGCGGGGACGCTCGATCACGTGATTGTGGAGGGCGTCTGCGGACGCATTCTGGACGGACGTTCGAGCGCCGACGCGCAGGCGGCGCTGGCGGATTTTACCGCGCGGTAGAGTTTCTCTACCGCCACCCGACCTGGTTCTGGAGAGAGTACCATGACTGTCGCGCCTGGCTGCTGGACGACGCGAACCGCCCCGTGCGCGGGCGCGACGGCGCGCCGATCCCCAACCCGGCCCCGCCGCGCTGCGAGCGCACGCCGTGCGGGTGCGCAGAGCGCCGCCCGCGCTTCACGGACCACGATGGGGAACTCTACCGCCAGTGGAGGTTGTGCCGCGCATTTCACAGCCTGCCGCGCCCGGGGGCTCTCGCCGATCAGAACGTCTGGGATATGGAGCGGCTGCGCGCGCTGGAAGAGCATGAACGCGCGGCGGACGAGGAGCGCCGGTGGCGCTTCCTGGCCGCGCTCTGCGGCGCGCGCGCACCTTAAGAAGAGGGAGAGGGGCGCGCAAGCGCTCCCGATGTGACCCGTGACCAACGCCGTGGACATCCTGATCCGGTTCAACTCGTCGGGCGAGGAAAAGCTCACCGCGCTGCAACAGCGGCTGATGGGCGGCGGGCCGATGGCGCAGAAGTTCGCCCAGGCCGCCGGCGGCGCGTTGCAGGCGCTCCGGAAGCACGGCGACGATGCCGCCGTGGTCCTCGGTCGGATCGGGACCGTTCTCGCCGGCGCGGGCGAGCGGATCAACGCCGTTCTGTCCGGGGCCGTGGATCGCCTGATGGGCCTCGCCAAGTGGGGGACGCTGGCCGGCGTCGCCTTCGCCGGCTGGCAGATCAAGAGGGGCGTCGAGGCGAACGCGCAGATCGAGCAGATGACCGCGCGTTTGGCCGTCCTCTACCGCTCGCAAGCCCTGGCCAACCGCGAGATGCAGCGCTTCCGCGACTTCGCCGCCGGCGACTTTGCGCTGCCGGATGTGGTCGAGGCCGGGCGCGTGCTGGACGAGTTCGGCCTGAGCCATGCGCGCTGGCTGGAGGTGGCCGGCGACACGGCCAAGGCCACCGGCGCCAACCTCCGGGAGATCGCCCAGGCCCTGGCGCAGTTCGCCTCCGGGCGCGAGGAGTCTGCCGCGCGGAGCTTTATGGGCGCCGGCGTCAACCTGCGCGCCATCAGCGGCCTGCGGTGGAGCGAGCAGGGCCGGCTGCTGACGCCCAACGCCGAGGCCACCGGCCTGCTGCAGGAGCACTTGGCGCGTCGGTTCGGCGGGGCGCGCGCGCGGGAGGAGACCACCTTCTCCGGCGCGCTCAATCGGATGGGCGCCAACCTGGCGCTGGCGCGCGCGCGCGTGACGGAGTCGCTGTTCGAGCGCCTGCGCGACCAGTTGAACCGCCTGAACGCCGGGTGGGACCGGATGATGGACAGTCCGCGCGCACAGCGGCTGATCGGAGCGCTGCGCGACGGATTGGGCGCGGCGGCGGCGACGGTGGAGCGCCTCGTGCGGACCTTCGCCGATGCGACCGCCGCCGGCGGCTTCGGGGCGGGATTGAAGGCCGTGTGGACGGAGATTGAAGCGCCGTTGCGCGCGGGGGCGGAGAAGTTTCTCGGCTGGCTGGGGCGCGCCCTGGGCGAAGCGCTCACCCTCGCCTGGCACACCTTCTGGAAGGCTTCCGCCGGGACGAAACTGGCCGTGGGCGGGGTGGCGGCGCTGATGGCGGCGCCGACGGTGGGGCGGGTGATCGCGCGCGCGCCGGAGATGGCGACAGCGGGCGGCGCGGCGCTGCGGCTTGGTGGGGCGGCCGGAGGCGCTGCGCTGAACGCGGCCGGCGGAGCGATGGCTCGGACGCTGCCGGCGCTGTCGGCGCAGGCCGGCGCCGTGGCGCACGGGGCGGCGAGCCTGGCCGGGTCCGGACTGGCCGCCCTGGGCGGCTGGACCGCGCGCCTGTTGCCGGGCGCCTCCATCGTCGGCAGTTGGCTCGGCGGCGTCATGCCCGTGCTGGCCGCAGCGGCGGTTCCCCTGGCGCTGGCGGCGGCCGCCGGCATGGCCGGGCGCGCGCTGATCTCCGCGCTGAGCGAGCGGAAGACGCGCGAGGCCGATCGGAACGCACACTGGCTCAGCGCCGAAAGCCGCGCCTTTCATAGATTGCGCGACACGATGATGGAGCGCGGCATGGCCGAACGTCAGGACCGGCTGCGCCGCATCTTGACCGAAGGCGCGGCGGCCTGGCGCGAGGTGCTGCGCGTGCAGGAGCGGATGACCGACCTGGCTCAGGGCGCCATGAACCAGGTGCGCGGCGCCGCCGAGCACCTGATGGACGCCAAACTCCGCACCCCGGAGGAGCGCGTGGCGGCGCGCCTGAATCAGGTCGCCGAGGCCGAACAGTCGGCGGCGTCCGCCGCCGACGCGATGGAGGCGGTTCGGGCGCGCGAGGCGGCGGGGACGATGCCGCCGGAGGAGGCGCAGCGGCGCATGGAGGCGCTCTTCCGCCAGGGCGTGGAGGCCGAGACGCGCAAGCGAACGCTCCAACTCGAAATCCTGTCGCTCGAACAGGAGCGCCTGGACGCGGTGCGCAAGGAGCGCGAGGCGTTCGGACAGCGTTTGGCCGAACTGACCACGGAGGACCGCCTGCGCCTGCCCTTCATCCAGCAGTACCTGGGCAACGCCACTGGGGCCGAACTGGCCGGCCGGTACGAAACGCTCGATGAGACGGGGCAGCGCCTGGCCCGGATGATTCCGGGAACCGCTGAGACGCTCAACGCGGCGTTGCGCGAGCAGCAGACGGCGCGCGGTCTGGCGCTGCCGGAGGCGCCGGACATGCGGCGCCAGGCGGAGGACGTCGTCGCGGGGATGTCGGAGGCCGTGGCGCAGTGGCAGGCGCGCGCCGGCAGCGCGGAGGAGCGCCGGCGTCGAATCTGCGACTGCGACTGCCGCACGACCTCATCTACCACCTGTTTCGCCTGCGCGCCGGAA
>Ga0116161_1001044_pt1 | contig 29803 bp, 25 predicted proteins | sample AD_JPNAS3_MetaG_FD_89877 | JGI IMG/M metagenome (GOLD analysis project Ga0116161, IMG submission 89877) | Active sludge microbial communities of municipal wastewater-treating anaerobic digesters from Japan - AD_JPNAS3_MetaG | ecosystem: Engineered > Bioreactor > Anaerobic > Digestate | place... | reverse complement strand
GCCATTCCCTCAGGGATGTTGTGCAGGGCTATGGTGAGCGCTACCGAGAACCCGAGCGACGATCCGTGGGCATAGCTTGCGCCTATAGCGAGCCCTTCAGGCAGGTTATGCATGGCGATGCCTATACCAGTGAGTATGCCTGCGCGGAGATAGCGTGCTCTTTCGCAGTCTCCTGAGACGAAGTGGAAGTGCGGCGTCAGGAGGTCCACGATCGCCGTCGCTCCGACCCCGAGCACAAAACCGCCCACTGCGTAACCGGTTCCACCTATTTCGACCGCCTCAGGCACTAGATCAAGGAAGACTACGGAGAGCATGACGCCTCCGGCGAGGCCCATCATGATTGAAAGAGATCGTCTGGTAGGCGTACCGGCCGCAGCAATGGCGAGCGCGCCGATACCGGTACCGACTACTCCTGCGGCCAGACCTACGACTGTTGCATAAAGCAGTGCCTGCACGCCTTCACCTCCAGTCCCCAGCCTATTCTAATCCCCGTCGGACGCACTGTCAAAGAGCAGGCCACATGGTATAATTGCGCCGGGGGGACGGCCTTATGATTCTGGCAATTGACGTTGGAAATACCAACACAGTCATGGGTGTATTCTGCGGTGAGAAGCTGTGCGCCGACTACCGGGTGGCTACTTCCAGGGAGAAGACGGCCGATGAGTGGGCGATGCTCGTCATGCAGCTGCTGGAGTTTGGCAAGATACCAGTGTCGGAGATCGCCGGGATCATCCTGTCGTCGGTTGTGCCTCCGATCATCACGGTATTCGAGAAGATGGCGCGCAAGTACTTCGGCTGCGCGGCCGATGTGGTTGGTCCGGGTACGAGGACGGGCATGGCAATCAAGTACGAGAACCCCAAGGAAGTCGGGGCCGATCGTATAGTCAACGCAGTCGCCGCATACGAGCTGTATGGAGGCCCGCTTGTGATTGTGGACTTCGGCACTGCCACCACCTTCTGCGCTGTCACCGAGGCGGGGGAGTATCTCGGCGGGGTCATCGCTCCGGGGATAATGATATCGGCAGAGGCGCTATATGCCCGTGCTGCGCGTTTGCCCCGTGTGGAGCTTGTGAAACCTCAGACCGTGATAGGCAGGAACACTGTCGCCAGCATGCAGTCGGGGATAATCTTCGGGTTTGTTGGCCAGGTCGATGAGATCGTGCGGAGGATGAAAGAGGAGTTGCGCGGGGAGCCCAAGGTGATCGCCACCGGCGGCCTGGCGGAACTGATCGCGGGCGAATCAAGCCAGATCGACGAGGTCAACCCGTATCTGACCCTGATCGGCCTGCGCATTCTGTGGGACAGGAATCATGCTTCCTGACAGGAGAGAGATGAGAGATTGACTAATACGTCATACAGGCTTGAGAACCCGTCCGGGCAGGACGGGGACCAGGGACCGCAGGCCCCGGACGGTCGCGAGCGAGCCGTCCTGGTCGGGCTCGACTCTACGTCCCTGTCAGGCTGGGATATTGAAGAATCCATGGATGAGCTGGCTCACCTGGTCGACACAGCCGGCGGGCAGGTAGTGGCCAGGGTCGTTCAGCGCAAACAGAAACCAGATCCTGCTCATTATGTGGGCGAGGGCAAGGCACGCGAGATCGAGATCATGCGTCAGGCCACAGGCGCGGACCTGGTGGTGTTCGACGATGAGCTCAGCCCCGCACAGCAGCGGAATCTGGAGGAGATCATAAAGTCCAGGGTCATCGATCGCACGCAGCTGATTCTGGACATATTCGCCCAGAGAGCCGCCAGCGCTGAGGGGAAGCTCCAAGTGGAGCTGGCTCAGCTGCAGTACTGGCTGCCCAGACTGGCCGGCCGCGGCACAGAGCTGTCGCGGCTGGGCGGAGGCATCGGCACGCGCGGGCCCGGCGAGACTAAGCTTGAGGTGGACAGGCGGACTATTCGCTCACGCATTGCGGCGATCAAGCGCCAGTTGGACGAGGTGAGGGAGCGTCGAAGCGTGCAGCGGCGCAGAAGGCGCAGCGCCGACCTGCCGGTAGTGGCTCTGGTCGGCTACACCAACGCGGGGAAGTCAAGCCTGCTCAACGCTATGACCGGAGCAGGAGTGCTGGTTGAGGATAGGCTGTTCGCTACTTTGGATCCCACTACCCGCCGGTACACGCTGCCTGACGGGCAGGTGCTGCTGCTCACCGATACCGTGGGCTTCATCCAGAAACTGCCGCATCAGCTCGTAATGGCTTTCCGGGCCACCCTTGAGGAGCTCCTGGAAGCCGACCTCCTGCTGCACGTGGTAGATGCGTCGCACCCGAAGGCGCAGGAGCATTGCTCGGCTGTGTTCGGCGTCCTAGGTGAGATCGGCGCGGAGGAGCATACCACGATCACGGTGCTGAACAAGAGGGATATTGCCGAGTCGGCCGCGATGATAGAGCGTCTCGAGCACTCGTATCCACTCAGTGTCGCAGTGTCGGCAACGACGGGCGAGGGCCTTGCCGATCTGGCACGGACTATGGGGGACCATCTGTCCTCGCGCCGCGAGATAATCGATGTGGTACTCCCGTTCAACCACCCGGCACTGAGCCTCATAAGGAAGAGAGGCAAGGTAGTATCTGAGGAATACAGAGACGACGGAGTGGCAATTGTCGCCCACGTCGACCGGACCGTAGCCGGGCAGGTGCGCAAGGCCAGGCGGAACGATCAATGACCTGCCGGCCATGGAAGGTTCTCGGGTTCGATATCGGTGGTGTTCGAATCGCAAACCCGCTGGTGCTTGCGCCCATGGCGGGAGTGTGCGATGCCCCTTTCAGAAGGATATGCAAGGAAATGGGCTGTGGGCTGGTCTATACCGAGATGATCAGCGCCATGGCCCTTGTATATGACAACCGCCGTACTCTGGAGATGCTCCAGATCTTCGATGACGAACGTCCCGTGGCTGTTCAGCTCTTCGGGTCGGATCCGGATGTCATGGCGCGTGCGGCCTCCATCGTGGAACGTCTGGGCGCCGATATCCTGGATGTCAACATGGGCTGCCCGGCTCATAAGATCGTGCGCAGTGGGGAGGGCGCGGCACTCATGTGCCGGCCCGAACTGGCATGGGAGATCGTGCGCGCTGTGCGGGCGGCGTGCGGCATTCCGGTAACCGTCAAGATCCGAAAAGGATGGGATGAGGAGACGGCCAACGCGGTGGAGTTCGCGGTGGGCTGTGTGGATGCCGGTGCGGACGCTGTGGCGGTGCACGGGCGAACCAGGGCTCAGGGCTACAGCGGGGCCGCCGACTGGTCTGTGATAGCCCGCGTTGCGCGGGCCGTCCAGGTGCCTGTCTTGGGCAACGGAGACGTCGATTCGCCGGAGGGTGCTGCCGAGATGCTGGATGAGACAGGCTGCGCTGCCGTGATGGTGGGCCGCGGGGCTCTGGGCAATCCGTGGATTTTCGGGCGCGCTCTGAGATTCATCGCTACGGGGCAGCTCCTGGCCGAGCCCAGCGCCGGCCAGAGAATCGCCTTGGCAATGCGGCATCTCGCGGACGTTGCCGCTTTCAAAGGCGATGAGACGGCAGCCAGCCAGATGCGCAAACACCTTGCCTGGTACATACGAGGGCTGCGGGGCTCAGCACGGGTGCGTGAGGCCATAATGGCCGCGCCCACAGTCAGTGCCCTTGAAAGCGTGCTACGAGAGTACCTGCTTGTGCTTGATGCGGGCCAATGCTAGAATCGGGGTGTGCACAGTCTTGTGAACATCACTTGGAGGGAAGGTGGCCTCGATGGCTCTGGTCCGTGTAGGAGATAAGGTCATCGACCGCGACAAGATCAACCGCGTCCTTGATCGGCTGCTCGAGCTTCGGCAGAACGGGCTTTCCCAGGCAGAAGCGGCCGCTCAAGTGGGCATCGACAGATCCTTCGTCTCACGTGTTGAGAACCTAGGCGAAGTGCGCAAAGGAAAGCGGGTCGCCCTGATCGGTTTCCCCATCGGCAACAAATCGGAAATCGAGGCAGTCGCGAAAAGCGCGGGCGTCGACTACACGTGGCTGATGAATGACGAGGAGCGCTGGGCATATGTCCAGGATAGGTCGGGCATCGAGCTTCTGAACGACGTGGTACGGGAGATATCCGGCTTCCAACAGTACGACCAAGTCATCTTCTTGGGCTCGGATTTTCGGGTACGCCTCATAGAAGCCATCCTGGGCGACAGAGTCACCAGCGTGGTGATTGGGCGGTCGCCGATCCATGGGGATGTCGAGGTCGATCCTCACGAGATATCGGCTGTCATAGCGGCTGTGCGAGGAGGCGCTGACCAGTGAAGCATATCGTCAGTGTGAGCATTGGCTCGTCAGAACGTAACCATTCGGCCCACGTCAGTATGCTGGGCGAGGACTATTTGGTCGAGCGAATCGGAACCGACGGCGACATTGACCGGGCCATCGATCTCATGCGCGAGATGGACGGCAAGGTGGATGCGTTCGGAATGGGCGGGATTGACCTGTACATGGCGGGCGTAGGCAAGAAATACGTGTTCAGGGACGCGAAGAAGATCGCCCGAGCAGCGCAGAAGACCCCGCTCGTTGACGGCACAGGGCTCAAGAGCACGCTGGAGTACAGAGTGGTGAAGTACGCCGCCGAGGTGGAGCGACTGCCAATCGCAGGGAAGCGAGTGCTTGTGGTGTGCGCCATCGACAGAATCGGCATGGGAGTGGCCTTTGAGGAACTCGGCTGCCGCGTCACCTATGGCGACCTGATGTACGCTCTCGGGATACCTATTCCGGTTCATTCGCTGAAGTGGATATACCGCTTGGCGCCCATCATCATGCCGATAGCCACTCAGCTGCCGTTTAAGTGGCTGTATCCAACAGGCAAAGGCCAGACTACACAGGATCCCAAGGCTTCGGCCAAGTATGCGAGGTTGTATGAAGACTCCGACGTCATCGCGGGCGACTTCCATTTCATCCGCAAGTATCTTCCCGACCGCATCGACGGAAAAATCGTAATCACTAACACAGTCACCTCCAAAGATGTTGAGGAGTTGGGCAGGCGCGGGGCCAGTGTGCTGGTTACGACCACTCCCGAGATCGAGGGGCGTTCCTTTGGCACGAACGTTCTCGAGGCCATCCTGGTCACATTGATCAAGAAGCCTGTCGACGACATCACGGAGAAGGACTACTTCGACATGCTGGATGAGCTAGAGATCAAGCCGCGGATCGTCAGGTACGCAGAGGCCTAGGCCCGGCTTTCATGAGGCAAGCTGACCGGCTTGACAACCAGGGGTCAGCTTGCCATAATATTGGCGTGACTTGTGGCGGGTGCGCCATCTTTTTTTCGCTATGCGGGGCATGCGGACCCCACAAGCTCGAATCCAGGCGCATGGGCGCGGATAGAATGGGTAACGCTCCCGGGCGGCGTGCTCGGAGATGATGTTCGAGGAGGAGCGGACTTAGATGCCTGAGAAGGAAGTTATCTTGACTCCTGAAGGGCTGATCAACCTTGAGAAGGAACTCGAGTACCTCCGGACGACCAAGCGCCGCGAGGTCGCAGACCGGATCAAGCAGGCCATAGAGTTTGGCGACATCACCGACAACTCTGAGTATGAGGACGCCAAGAACGAGCAGGCTTTCGTGGAGGGTCGCATAGCGACGCTTGAGAAGATGCTCAGAAATGCCAGGCTCATTGAAGGACCAGATGGCGACCATGACGAAGTGGCTGTAGGGTCGCGCGTGGTCTTGAAGGACCTTGACCTTGGTGATGTCGAGGAATACACGATTGTGGGCTCTGCCGAGGCCAATCCAAGCAAACAACGGATATCCAACGAGTCGCCGGTAGGCCGCGCGGTGTTGGGCAAGGCGGTCGGGAGCATTGTGGAGGTGCTTGTGCCGGCGGGGACGGTCAAGTACCAGGTATTACAGATTGCAAGGTGAGTGTTGATTTATGGACGAACTTCAGGAAACAGCCGACGTCGCCACTGTCGTAGATGAGACGGACCAGCGTCGAGCCAAGCTTGACTACTGGCGGTCGCACGGGGTGGACCCGTTCGGCTCCAGGTTCGTCAGGACTCATTCGTCTCGCCAGATCATCGAGGGATTTGCCGACCTCGAAGGCAAGCACGTATCCATCGCCGGAAGGGTGATGGCCGTCAGGAGCCACGGCAAGGCTTCATTTTTCGACATTGCCGACCTGGCAGGCCGTGTCCAGGTGTACGCGAAGCATGACGCGCTCGGGGACGAGCAGTACGGGATGCTTCAGCAGGTCGATATCGGCGACATCGTCGGCGTCGCCGGCGAGGTCTTCCGCACCAGGCGGGGCGAGATATCGGTTGCCCTCTCGTCATTTACTATGCTCTCCAAGTCGCTCAGGCCTCTGCCTGAGAAATGGCACGGCCTGAAGGATGTCGACATCCGGTACAGGCAGCGATACGTGGACCTCATCGTCAACCCCGAGGTGCGCGACACCTTCATCACAAGGACTCGTATCGTCTCGGCCATTCGCAGCTTTCTTGACAAGCGAGGGTTCCTCGAGGTAGAAACCCCATCCATGCACGCGATCGCCGGAGGCGCGACTGCTCGGCCGTTCATTACGCATCACAATGCGCTGGATATGGATCTCTACCTCAGAATAGCCACTGAGCTGCATCTGAAGCGCCTGATAGTAGGCGGGCTGGAGCGCGTGTACGAGATAGGTCGCATCTTCCGAAACGAGGGCATCTCTACCAGGCATAACCCGGAGTTCACGTCGGTTGAGGTGTATCAGTCCTACGGCGATTACCACGACATGATGGAACTCACCGAGAACTTAGTGGCGTACATCGCTCAGGAGGCCCTGGGCACTACGCACATCACCTACCAGGGCAGCGCCGTCGACCTTACTCCCCCATGGCCGCGAATCACCATGTCCGAGGCGGTCAGGCAGCGCACGGGCTTCGACTTCATGTCAATGGGTCACGAAGAAGCTAGGGCCGTGTGCCGCCGAATGGGACTGGATGTTCCGGAGCACGCTACTCGCGGGCTATGTCTGAGCGAGGCATACGAAGAGAAGGTAGAGGCGGGCCTGATTCAACCTACCTTCATAATGGACTACCCCATTGAGGTGTCGCCCCTGGCCAAGAAGAAGGCCGACAACCCGGAGCTGACCTACAGATTCGAGGCGGTGTGCGCCGGTCGCGAACTGGCCAACGCATTCTCGGAGCTAAATGATCCGATCGATCAGCGTGAACGCTTCCTGGCTCAGGTAGCTGAGAGGGAGCGGGGAGATGACGAGGCGCACATGATGGATGAGGACTTCGTCACCGCCCTGGAGTACGGTCTGCCGCCTACAGGCGGGATGGGCCTGGGCGTCGACAGACTCGTGATGCTCCTGACCGACTCCGCTTCGATTAGGGACGTGATTCTATTCCCTCTGATGCGTCCGAGGGAATAGCGGGGGGATTAGTGTGCACATACTCGTCTACGATGACTACGCGGAGATGAGCGCCGCTGCGGCGGGGCATATCGCATCTCGCGTGAAGGCCCAACCGGGCATTGTCCTGGGGCTGGCTACCGGATCGACCCCGGTCGGGATGTACGCGGAACTAGTCGAGCTTCACCGGCAGGGTGGATTGGACTTCTCCCGTGTTACCACGTTCAACCTCGACGAGTACTGTGGCCTGGGCTCCGACGATCCTCGGAGCTACGAGCGATTCATGTGGGAGCATCTGTTCGCCCACGTGAACCTGGACCGCATGCGAACCCACGTGCCTTATGGAGCGGCTCGCGATCCCGAGGCCGAGTGCATCAGGTACGAGGAGATGATCCGGGCGGCGGGTGGAATTGACCTGCAGGTGCTGGGCATAGGGATGAACGGCCACATAGGATTCAATGAACCCGGGTCTGCCCCCAACTCACGCACGCGCGTAGTGCGGTTGGCAGAACAGACTGTTCAGGTAAACAGATCCAAAACCGAAGCCGACGAAATGCCCGCATCGGCCCTGTCGATGGGGATAGGCACAATAATGGACGCGCGCGAGATAATTCTGCTGGCCAACGGGGATGCCAAGGCCGACATAGTCCGGCAGGCCATTCAGGGGCCTATCACCCCCGATGTTCCTGCGTCCATCCTCAGGCAGCATCCGGATGTGTCTGTCTTTCTTGATAGGCCTGCGGCCAGGTTGCTCAAACTCGATTGACGAGCGCTGCGCGGTATGGTAACATAACAGTTGCCGCAAGTTCGATGGGCCCGTAGCTCAGCTGGGAGAGCGCTAGAATCGCACTCTAGAGGTCGCGCGTTCGATCCGCGTCGGGTCCACCAAGTATTCTATATATTTCCATTTCCGGCGGGGGCAATGCTTTCGCCGGGCTTTTCATCTGTAGTCAAAGAATCATGTGGCAAAAGCCATTGTATAGCTTCATTTCATCGTGTACAATGATGCAGGTATTATGCCTCGGAAGGAGGGCCTAAAATGGCGTACAAAATTAACGATGAGTGCATTGCCTGCGGGGCGTGCAAGCCTGAGTGTCCCACTGACGCCATCAGCGAGGGCGATATCTACGTAATCGATCCTGATAAGTGCATTGATTGTGGCACCTGCAACGAGGTGTGTCCTGTGGGAGCGCCTAACCCTGAGGAGTGACAACCTCATTACTGCGCGTTTCGGGCAATGGGCTCCTCACCGCGTGTAGAGGAGTCCATTGATTTGTGTATGGGCGGGTTGCCGTTCCGGTTCCCAGCTGACGGGCTGGCTGACGGGCTGAGGTTGTGCGCATAGCGGCAGTGTAGTAGAATTAATGTTGGATTTCGGCGCTTGGGAGGTTGTCATTCTATGAATACGCATGCTTTGGAAGATAGCGCCTACAGAGCGAAGGTGGACTTCATCAGCAAACTCAAGGGCGGAGTGATTATGGATGTCACAACGCCGGAGCAGGCCAAGATCGCCGAAGACGCAGGCGCTGTTGCTGTCATGGCCCTCGAGCGCGTTCCCGCTGACATTCGGGCCGCTGGCGGTGTCGCTAGGATGGCTGACCCTGTTATCGTAGACGCCATCAAGAAGGCAGTGCGCATACCCGTCATGGCCAAGGCACGTATCGGGCATTTCGTTGAGGCGCAGGTGCTCGAGGCTTTGGGCGTCGATTGCATAGACGAGAGCGAGGTTCTTACCCCAGCCGACGAGAGATTCCACATTGAGAAGCACGCTTTTGCGACTCCATTCGTGTGTGGGTGCCGAAATCTAGGCGAGGCACTGCGCCGCATTGGCGAGGGCGCTGCGATGATGCGTACCAAGGGCGAGGCGGGAACTGGCGACATAGTAGAGGCAGTACGACACATGAGGCAGGTTAACGAGGATATCCGGAGGCTCCATAGCATGCCTCAGGAAGAGCTGATGACTGCCGCAAAAGAGATGGGGGCGCCTTACGACCTGGTTGTGTGGGTGGCCCGCGAAGGCAAGCTGCCTGTTGCCAATTTCGCTGCAGGCGGGGTGGCTACCCCGGCTGACGCGGCTTTGATGATGCAGCTCGGAGCTGACGGAGTGTTCGTAGGCTCGGGAATATTCAAGTCGGAGAATCCTGAGGCGAGAGCTCGGGCCATCGTCGGGGCGGTCGCTCACTACAATGAACCCGAGGTGCTTGCGCAGGTGTCGAAAGGCCTGGGCGAGGCGATGCGGGGAATCGATGCTTCGTCGATGAGCGAGGCAGAGAAGATACAGGGTAGAGGCTGGTGAAGAGATGTTTGATCATGTCATGCGGGAGGACCCTGAACTGGCGCGCGCGATTTTCGATGAGATTCGCAGGCAGAATGGGAAAATTGAGCTGATTGCGTCGGAGAATTTCGTGAGCAGGGCGGTCCTTGAAGCTCTCGGTACACCGCTGACAAACAAGTACGCCGAAGGGTATCCGGGCAAGAGGTACTACGGAGGGTGCGAGTACGTCGATATCGCTGAGAATCTAGCCATCGAGCGGGCGAAGAAGCTGTTCGGAGCGGATCATGCGAACGTCCAGCCGCATTCGGGCGCTCAGGCCAATACGGCCGTGTACTTCGCTGCGCTAGTGCCCGGCGATGTTGTGCTCGGCATGAACCTAACGCACGGTGGGCATCTGACCCACGGCATGCATCTGAACCTGTCAGGCAAGTACTTCCGGTTCATCCCCTACGGCGTCAGGCCCGACAATCAGCGGATCGACTACGATGAGCTGGAGAGGCTTGCTCACGAGCACGCACCGAAGATGATTGTGGCCGGGGCCAGCGCTTACCCGAGGATCATCGATTTCGAAAGAATCGGTAAAATCGCCAAGAGCGTAGGCGCGCTTCTTATGGTAGACATGGCCCATATAGCAGGGCTCGTGGCTGCCGGCCTGCATCCTGACCCTGTTCCGCATGCGGATTTCGTGACGACAACCACCCACAAAACCCTGCGCGGACCACGCGGCGGCATGATACTATGCACCGCTGAGTGGGCGAAGAAGATCGACTCTGCGGTCTTCCCGGGAACCCAAGGAGGGCCGCTGATGCACGTGATCGCTGCCAAGGCAGTCGCATTCGGCGAGGCTCTGAAGCCTGAATTCGCGGGCTACCAAAAACAGATAATCGCCAATGCCGGAGCGCTTGCGGATGCGCTCATGGAGCATGGATGGAAGCTAGTATCCGGCGGCACCGACAATCACCTGATCTTAATGGATCTGCGCGGCGCCGGCATAACTGGCAAGGTCGCCGAAGAGGCTCTGGATTCTGTGGGCATCACCGTCAAAAAGAACACAGTGCCCTTCGACCCGGAAAAGCCTTTTATAACGAGCGGTGTCAGGATCGGCACTCCCGCGGTCACTACGCGCGGCATGAAGGAACCCCAGATGCGTGTGATTGCGTCGCTCATCGACCGAACGCTAAGGAACATCGGATCTCCCGATGCACTGGCCCAGGTGTCGCGGCAGGTGGATGAGCTTGTTGCCGATTTCCCGCTCTATTCGGAGCTTATCGCTGCGATCAGATAGCGTCAGGCGCATTGTGAAGAGTGTCACGGCATAGTCAAGCAGGGTCGACGTCGACTTAAGATGATCCATGCCGCGGGCTTCCGCGGCATGATCCATATAACTGTACGTGCTGATCTAGTTTGACTCCGGTCAGTCATGTATGGTCAAACAGAACGGAGGGGGAGAAACATCATGGCTAAGCTCCTGGAAATTCGCTGGCATGGACGTGCCGGGCAGGGAGCGAAGACGGCCGCCTTGGTACTTGCCGAAGCGGTCATCTCCACAGGAAGGCACGCACAGGCCTTTCCTGAATACGGCCCGGAGCGCATGGGTGCGCCCATGCAGGCGTTTAACAGAATCAGCGACGAATCAATAACCATCCACAGCCACGTGGAACGTCCCAAAATCGTCATAGTACTCGACCCCACACTCATGTCTGTAGTCGATGTGAAGGCCGGGGTTCCTGACGATGGAATCTACCTTATCAATACACCGCTGTCTGTTGCGGAAATCCGCAGCAAGCTGAAGCTGGACGACGAGAGAGCGAAGGTCTACACTCTCGATGCTACACAGATATCCATCGACACAATCGGTCGGCCGATTCCCAATACTCCCATGATGGGTGCGCTCGTCGCGGCCACAGGGCTGCTGACCCTTGACGAGCTGCTCGGCGACACGAGAGAGAAGCTACTAAAGAAGCTGCGCCCCGACATCGTTGACAAGAATATCGAGGCGATACGACGGGCCTACCAGGAGGTGGCTCAATAATGTCAGTGCCGAAAGACGCAGGCTGGAAGGACGTGCCCAAGGCAGGTCGGATCCTGGAGCCTGGCTGCGCCGCAAAGTACGAGACGGGCGGATGGAGAACATATCGCCCGGTCCATGTGCCCGAAAACTGCATCAACTGCCTCTTCTGCTGGATCTATTGCCCCGACATGTCGATCCAGGTCGAAGATGGCAAGTTCCGAGGAATCGACTACCGCTACTGCAAGGGCTGCGGCGTGTGTGCCCAGGTATGCCCCGGCAAGCGCGGAAACAAGGCCCTCACAATGCTCCTGGACGATGAAGCCCAGGGCAAAGAGGGCGAGACGAAGTAGGAAGGAGGAGTAGGAATGAGCATCAGAGTTGCCAAGACGGGCAATGAGGCCGTCGCTGAAGGGATGCGCCAGATCAACCCGGATGTAGTAGCCGCGTATCCTATCACGCCGCAGACGGAGATAGTGCAGATCTTCTCCAGCTTCGTCGCCAACGGCAAGGTAGATACCGAGTTCGTTACTGTCGAAAGTGAGCATTCTGCCATGAGCGCGACGGTGGGCGCTGCGTCTGCCGGCGCGAGGGCGATGACCGCCACGTCAGCCAATGGTCTGGCCTTGATGTGGGAGATCGTCTATATCGCCGCATCTATGCGGCTGCCGATAGTGATGCCGGTGGTCAACAGGGCGCTTTCAGGCCCCATCAACATCCACTGCGATCACAGCGACACCATGGGAGCGAGAGACTCGGGCTGGATTCAGATCTTCTCCGAAAACGCGCAGGAGGCGTATGATAACCTTCTGCAGGCGGTCAGGATCGCCGAGAACAAGAACGTGTTGCTTCCGGTGATGGTTACCATGGACGGCTTCATCATCAGCCATGCCATGGAAGTCATGCACCTGCTGGAGGATGAGAAGGTTCGGGAGTGGGTCGGCGAGTATATGCCGGAAAACCCGCTGCTCGATGTGGACAACCCTATCACCGTTGGTCCGCTGGATCTGTACGACTGGAACATGGAGCACAAGAGGCAGCAGGCTGAAGCGATGACCCAGGCCAAGCCGGTCATTTTGGACGTGGCCCGGGACTACGCAAAGCTCAGCGGACGCGAGTATGGGCTGTTCGAAGAGTACATGCTGGATGACGCCGAGATAGCCATCGTCGCGCTGGGTTCGACTGCAGGCACGGCTAAGGAAGTTGTCCGGGCCCTGAGAGCCGAAGGCGTAAAGGCTGGGCTGCTCAAGGTGCGCGTCTTCAGGCCATTCCCGGCGTGCGAGATAGCAAGAGCCCTGCAGGGCAAGAAGGCCGTTGCTGTCATGGACCGCTCGGATTCCTTCAACGCTGTGAGCGGGCCGGTGTTCGCAGAGATCAGATCGGCGATGTATGGAGCGGAGAACGCCCCCACCATCGTCGACTACATCTACGGAATCGGGGGCCGCGACGTGACAATGGACCACATCAAGTCTGTCTATGACGACCTGGCCAAGATCGTCAAGACGGGGCAGGTTGAGAGGAATCTCACCTACCTCGGCATCAGGGAATAGGAGGTGTGAACATGGCGACGCTAAAAGAGCTGTCTAACAAGGAAGTCCTGGTTTCGCCGGGCCACCGTGCCTGTGCGGGATGTGGCTTTCCTGTGATCATAAAGCAGGCCCTTCTCGCAGCCGACAACCCGGTGGTTGTAGGGTGTGCGACCGGGTGCATGGAGGTATGCACCACCATCTACCCATATACTGCATGGAAGGTGCCTTTCATCCACAACGCCTTCGAGAACTCCGCTGCCACTGTAAGCGGGGTCGAGGCCGCCTACAAGTCGCTCAGGCGGCAGGGCAAGATCGACAAGAAGATCGACTTCATCGCCTTCGGGGGCGACGGAGGGACCTACGATATCGGGTTCCAGTCGCTGTCCGGCGCAATGGAGCGCGGGCATGACATGCTCTATATCTGCTACGACAACCAAGCCTACATGAACACGGGTATACAGAGGTCGAGCGCGACCCCGCGCGGGGCAAACACCACGACGAGCCCGGCGGGAAGCGAGTCATATGGCAAGAAGCAGTACCGCAAGGATCTGACAGAGGTAATGGTGGCTCACGGCATCCCCTACGTGGCGCAGAGCTCGCCGGCCATGTGGAACGACATGGTGTCCAAGGTGAACAAGGGCCTTGCCGTGGAAGGACCGGCGTTCATGGCTGTGATCCAGCCGTGCGTGCTGGGGTGGAAGTACCCGTCCGATCAGACCATCGAGCTGGCGCGGTTGGCGGTTGACACCTGCTTCTGGCCGCTGTATGAGGTCGTGGAAGGCGAGTACAAGCTGACCTACAAGCCCAAGGAGAAGAAGCCTCTCACGGACTTCCTCCGCAAGCAGGATAGGTTCCGTCACCTCTTCAAGCCCGAAAACGAGGATATCCTGGCTGAGCTGCAGGAAGAAGTGGACCGCAAGTGGGCCCTTCTCCTTGCCAAGTGCGGGGAGCAGGCATAGCGAGCCGGTTCGGATCGCAGAGCGTGAATATAAGCAGCAGTATCAAGTTGGAGGGCGGCCTAGCCGCCCTCCTTCCGTGTGCGCCCGCCTTACCGCCCGCCCGCCTTCCGGATTGCTCGCCTTATCGCCTGTCCGCCTTCCGGATTGCCCAGGCCTCGCCCACGTTTTGCTCATGCCTTACCCACGTCCCGGGAAACGGCGCGAGTCTTGCCGGCTGGTCGAACACCTTGCGCCGGGCACCTGCCTATGCTCGCGGACGGCGGTTGTCGGCGAAAGCCGGGTTGCGCAGGCCTTTTCGGTGAAACCGCGTCTAGCAGGGCGTTAGCGAACCTATAAGAAAAGAGTACGGTTTCTTGCGGAGCCTAGTCAGAAAGTACTAGGTTTTGACGTGCAGTGGAGAAAATCGGAGGAATCTGGGGCTTACTGGGGAATCCGCGGCCGTCTGGGGGCCTTCTCGGGGAGTTTCGGAGACAGGCGCGGGCAACCATATTATGTAATCCGTCTCTGCCTGCGGATTTGCCGAAGGCCTGGTGCCATAAATAGGATGAGCCGTTGACGGCGCGAATTCAGATAACTCGTACCCGCTAAACCACGTAGAATCCTAATAGGTCGCGCGAAAAACCTATTCGAAAACGAACAGGATGGAACAGCTCTGCCTCAGGGCTGCAAGGTTCAGGCCGCCAAAATGCCGCTCAGCAGGGACTGGCCCGACCGTATGGAAAACCGTAGTACCGCAATCAGGTACTTGACTTTCCATGACTGGATGATACCATAGATAAGAGGTAAGGGGCTGCATTGGGGCATTCGTAAACCGCAGCCCTGTAACAGTGTAAACGCGATGAAAGGGATCAGTAGCTTGCGCTTCTCTCCTCAGAGAGCTGGATGCGCCCTCCGACCGCTTGAACGGAAGCGCCGAACAGGCGGCGGGCGTCGGAGGATGCGGGTGGGAACCGGTGAGTGAAGGCAAGTGAATCCGCCCTGGAGCGGCCGGCCGAACAAGAGTAAGCCGTGTCGGGTCCGCCCGTGATAGCGGCAACGAGTGGGTACGCCTGAGAACAAGCGCGCGGTGGCAAGGAACCTCGGATGCTTGTCCAGGCGGCCAATCGGGGTGGCAACGCGGGAGATTTGGCCCGCCCCCGGCGGTGATCGCCGGTAGGGGCGGGTTTTTTGATTACGGGACTGTCGTGACGAACTGTCGTGACGACCATTCAAAGTTGGGAGTGTGGGACATGCTTGATCTGAAGTTCGTTCGCTCAAATCCGGACGTTGTACGGGATTCGTTGATCCGCCGGGGAGAATCCACCGAGGGGCTAGATGAGCTGCTTGCGGCAGACGAGAAGCGTCGGGCGATCTTGGTGGACGTGGAGGAGTTGAAGCGCCAGCGCAATGAGGCCTCCGAGAAGGTTGCGCGCCTCAAGCGCGAGGGCGCCGACGCGTCTCTGATCATAGATGAGATGAAGGGCGTCTCTGAGCGTATTCGTGGACTTGACGAGGAACTAGCCACGGTGGAGTCGACAATCTCCGAGCTGCTTCTGGGCATACCCAACATCCCGCACGAATCGGTGCCTCTGGGTCGCGACGACAGCGAGAATGTGGAGATTCGAAGATGGGGTAAGCCTAAGCAGTTCGGATTCGAGCCCCAGGCTCACTGGGATCTCGGTGTCGACCTGGATATCCTGGATTTCGAGCGCGCTTCCAAGATCACGGGCGCACGGTTTGCCATCTATAAGGGAGCGGGTTCGCGCCTTGTCAGGGCTTTGGTCAATTTCATGCTCGACCTGCACACTGTGGAGCACGGCTACACGGAGGTGTTCCCTCCGTTCCTGGTAAACGCAGCTTCTATGGTGGGAACCGGCCAACTGCCCAAGTTCGCCGATGACATGTTCAAGTGCGAAGGACTTGACTACTACATGGTGCCTACGGCAGAGGTTCCCGTGACCAACATGTACCGTGGCGAGATACTTGACGGCGCCAGCTTGCCGGTGAAACATGTTGCCTACACCGCCTGCTTCCGTGCAGAGGCGGGCGCAGCCGGGCGCGACACGAGGGGCCTGATCCGGCAGCATCAGTTCGACAAGGTGGAACTCGTGAAGTTCGTGCGTCCAGAGACTTCCTATGACGAGTTGGCAAGCCTGGTCGCCGATGCACAGTCAGTGTTGGAGATCCTGGAGTTGCCCTACCGTGTCACGATGATGTGTACCGGAGACGTGGGATTCTCCGCTGCCAAGAAATACGACCTGGAAGTGTGGATGCCGAGCTACAACCGGTATGTGGAGATCTCGTCATGCAGCAACTTCGAGGCATTCCAGGCTCGCCGCGCCGACATCAAGTTCAGACCCGCGCCGGGGGCCAAGGCTGAGTTCGTGCATACTCTGAACGGGTCCGGGCTGGCCGTGGGGCGGACAATCGCTGCCCTGCTTGAGAACTGGCAACAGGCCGACGGCTCTGTCGTGATACCGGAGCGCTTGCGTCCCTTCATGGGAGGCCTCGAAGCAATCACTAAGTAGGGCCGTCGGGCGGATCGCCGCAGGGACGTCTGAGCGTCGACGCGTGCACGCCTCGCAGGGATGTCTTGCCTTGACGCCCGTTACGGTGCGGTGTATACTCTCTTTAGCGTCGGGCCGGAGGGGTGTCCGAGTGGTTTATGGAGCCGGTCTTGAAAACCGGTGTCTCAGCAATGGGCCGTGGGTTCGAATCCCACCCCCTCCGCCAGAATTGAAAGCCATGTGAATAGGTTTCAGCCTTAGCGGAGAGATACCCAAGCGGCTGAAGGGGATGGTTTGCTAAACCATTAGTAGGGGAAACCCTAGCGGGGGTTCGAATCCCCCTCTCTCCGCCAGATTTATATACAGGTTCCATGTCTTGCGGCATGGCCCGGCGGAAGTCGGAGGTCATGCCACTTTTCATTTGGCGGGTGGTCAACCGGTGATCATGAACTGCCTATCCAAGCCGTATCACACGAAGCTTTGGCGTGCCATCTACGAGTATGACCTGATCGAGCCGGGCGACCGGATCCTCATCGGCCTATCGGGCGGAAAAGACAGCATGTTCTTGGCATACGCGCTGAGCACGCTTCGGTCATACTCCGACATCCCGTTCGACATCGAAGCGGTCACTGTGGACATAGGCTTTCCCGACCCGCTCGACATCGACCGGATCAGACAGGCATGCGCCGCCATGGGAATCACTCATCATCTCGTGCCCACAAAGATCGCGCAGGTGATTGAGGAGCGCCGCAGCAAGGCCAACCCGTGCGCTGTGTGCTCATATTTCCGCAGGGCTGCCATGAACCGGTTCGGATCCGAACATGGGTTCAGCAAGGTCGCCCTGGCCCATCATGAAGATGATGCCATAGAAACGTTTCTCATGAACATCCTGTACGCGGGCAAGCTTTGCGCGTTGCCGTGGAAGACTAGCCTGACGCGCACCGGCATTACGGTGATCCGCCCCATGATGTACCTATCCGAAAAGGATGTCATCAAGGCGGTCAAAAGGGCAGGCATAGAGGCTGTTCCGAGCTGCTGCCCGTATTCGGGCGGCACCATGAGGGCCAGGGTCAAGAAGCTCGTTTTGGAGCTCGTGAGGGAGAATAAGATGGTTCGCGCAAACCTCGTTGCTTCGATGCGAAGTGGGCTTGATGTGGAACTATGGCCGCCCATCGGGCGTCATAACAGGCAGAACCTTTGTTGACAGGGGTTTTCCTCGATGCCTATAATAGCTATGGCGTGTGGTATATTGTCCTCTAGTTGCAGTGATTGGGGGAGCTACCTGTGGGATGTCTGGAGCTTGATCATCGTGCCAGGCGGCGAAACGCGGAATCAGCCGCAAGAGTACTCATACTCGTATTACTATTCACAATACTGATGTCCACCGCCGTTACCCTCTCCGCATCGGCTGCTCCCACAGGCGACGAGATCGCTGCAAGAGTAACGGAGAAGCTCAAGGAGATCCGATCTGTTCAGGCTGACATCGTTGCATCGTTCTCTGATCCATCCAGCAAGAGCCCCATTAACATGACTATCAGGGTCAGTGCCGACAGGAGTACCAGCATCACGCGGATGGAGATTACGCAGCACGCAGTATTCGAAGGTCAGATAGTCATACTCGATGTGAAAAAGGATCTCACTACAGTGTACATGCCAGTGACTGGTCAGGCTTACAGGGGCAAGTCCGCGACGATCGCAGCCCAGCTGGGCCTGGATATGGGGTCGTTTGATCTCGACAATCTGCTTTCTATGGATCCTGCTGGGATGATGAGTTTCAGGTACCTGCGGCAAGACAAGTACGACCGACTTCCGCACTACGTGGTACAGACCAAGCCCAACATGGAAGTTGAAGGGCACCAGCTGGTCTGGGTGGACTGCGAGACTTATATGGTCCGCAAGATCGAAGCCTTTGATGGCCAGGGCAAGCTGGTAGCCTCCATAACCATCAATAACCTCAAGATTAACCCGAAACTTGATCCGGTCAAACTCCGGGAGCTTCCAAAGGGCACCCGGATCACCGATGTGAAGTGACGGTCCGCAGCCTTAGGGGGGAACCTCGTTGAACATAGCTGAATACTCAGTACGCAGGCCGATAACGGTGACGATTCTGGTTGCGGCATGCCTTCTCTTCGGTTTCCTGTCGCTTGGCAGGATCGGCCTGGACCTTCTGCCACAGATGAACCTGCCAATGGCGGTAGTGGTTACGGTGTACCCCAACGCCGACCCCGAAACGATCGATAACCTGATAACCGTGCCTGTGGAGCGTTCGCTCAAATCGGCGCGGAACATCAAGGCTGTTACGTCCACCAGCATGGAGAATGTCTCAGTCAGCCTGGCCGAGTTCAACTGGGGGTCGGATCTCGGTTCGGTTCAGGAAGAGATTCGGGTCGGCATGGATAGGATCAGATACCAGCTCCCCGAGGGCGTTCAGGATCCTATCGTCAGCCTCATCGACCCATCGCAGCTTCCGCTGATGATGCTCACCGTGGGAGCCCAGGGAGATCTGGGCGAGGTGACTCGGGTGGCTCGCGAGGTCGTCAAACCTGCGATAGAGAGGGTTGACGGCGTGGCGGGCGTCTCTGTCAGCGGCGGGGCCGACCGCGTGATCTCCATCGAGTACGACCATGAGAAGCTGGCAGAGGCAGGGCTCAGTCCGCTTCTGCTTCAGCAGCTTATCTCGCTACAGAACCTCTCTGTGCCGGCAGGCGTCGTGGTAGACGACGGGGTGCGCTATCAGACGCGGGTAGGCGCCAAGTTCCAGTCGGCAGAGGAGATCGCATCCCTCACGATAGGCATGAACACCAAGCGGAGCGATTCCGAGTCCGGCCAACCACGGCTGGGTGGCCTAATGGGCCTTTCGTTTCTCATGCCGTCTTTCCTGACTACAATCGGCGATGTCGCAAAGGTAGAGGAGAAGTTCCAGAAGACGGAAGGCTATGCCCGTGTGGACGGCAATTCGTCTGTGATGTTGCTGGTGTACAAGCAGTCGGGCGAGAATACGGTGACTACGGCCAGACGTGTGAACCAGGCTCTGGGCAGGCTCACCAGTGAGCGAAGCGATATCTCGGTGGCGCATGTGTTCGATCAGTCTACGTACATCATGAGGTCCATCAACGGCCTTAGGGACAATCTGGTCATCGGGGCGGTGCTCGCCGTTGTCGTGCTCTACATCTTCCTTCGACATGTGGGGAGCACTCTCGTGGTTGCAGTCTCCATTCCTCTCTCAGTGGTATTTGCGTTCGTGCTGATGTACGCGTGGAAGCTCAGCGTCAACCTGATGACCCTTGGCGGGCTGGCTCTCGGTGTCGGCATGCTTGTGGATAACTCCATTGTGGTGCTGGAGAGCATCTACAGGCGTCAGGAGCTTGGCGATCCGTCTCTGACGGCGGCCGTGAACGGCACTCGCGAGGTCGCGGCCGCAATTTTGAGCTCCACCATGACTACCATTGCAGTCTTCGCCCCTGTTGTCTTCATAGAGGGAATGGTGGGCACGATCTTCCGTGACTTGGCCATGACTGTCACCTTCTCCCTTCTGGCGTCGCTGGCCGTTGCGCTTACAGTGGTTCCTCTGCTCGCAAGCGGGCTGGTGCGCCTCCGCAAGAAGGCATCGCCGCATGGCTCAGTATCCGAGCCTGAGCGACCACGCACACGAAGCCGCCTGACGCTAATCGGCAGCTACGATAGGGCGCTTACATGGTCCATGCGTAACCGATGGGCCGTGCTGGGTGTGGTGGGAGCGGCTGTAGTGGCGGCCATTCTGATATATCCGAGTCTCGGTATCGAGCTGTTCAAGGACATGGACATGGCCCGCGTGGACGTGAGTGTCCACATGCCGGCCGGAACGCCCACCGATATCACCAATCAGGTGTCGATGCTACTCGAAGGCAAGCTCATGGAGATGCCCGGGCTAGAGCACGTAACGGCTGAGGTGGGCTCGACGGGCGGTGATGACTTCTTGGCCATGGCGGCTAACGCCGGGTCCAATTCGGCGAGTATCAGCGTTGCGCTGCGCCGGGAAGGTCCTGTTCAGACCTCGGCTTCCGAGGCTGCCGAGTTCATCCGCGCAGCTGTCGCCAGCGTGCGGGAGGAATACCCAGAGCTTGAGTGCACGGTAGACACAAGCGGGTACGGCTCACTCACAGGCGGGCAGATTGACCTTTTCGGCAGCAAGGTGTCTCTTGAGATACTGGGATCGGACGCCAAGGAGTTGGCCGAGTTTTCGTCTAGAGTGGTGGATAGGCTGCACGAAGTGCCCCAGTTCGTGGAGGTGTCGTCATCTGCGCAGGATCTGCAGCCTGTGATCTTGCTCAATGTCAATCCCACTCGCGCCCTGATGGGGTCGATGACAGTGGGCCAGGTAGGGCTGGGGGTACGAACCGCCATGTTGGGCACGACAGTGACGTACGTGGAGCGCAAAGGCGAACTGATCCCGGTCATTGTCAAGCCTGCGAGCGATGGGGTCCCTACCCTCGAATCAGTGTTGGATATGCCGATAAGCTCATCTTTGGGAACCTCCTCAATCTTGCAGAGTGCGAGCCAGATGGGAAGCAATGCCTCGGCTGCAGCCCGCGCGTCCGGCTCGGGCACCTCCTCGCTCCTTGCGCCGCCTACCGAGGTCCTAGTTGGACGTGTGGCGACTCCGCAGGTGATCGAGGGGCCGATGACCATATACAGGCGCAACGGTCGGCAGTACGTCAATATTGACATTGCGTTCCGGGACGTGAAGTTCTCCCAAGCCGGCGAGTTGGCGCTGGCCGCCGCACGCGAAGTGGAGGCGCCTTCAGGCGTTGACTTGGCGCTCGGCGGCGCGACAAGGGCCATAGATGAGGCCATGTCCGAACTGACGCTTGCCCTGTGTCTGGCCGCAGTGCTGGTGTACATGGTTATGGCCGTGCAGTACGAGTCGCTTCTGTATCCGCTCATCATAATGTTTACGATGCCGCTTGCCGCCATTGGCGCCATAGGGCTACTTGCCGCTGCTGGAGAGAGTATCAGTGTGACGGCCATAATAGGGCTTATCGTGCTTGCCGGCGTAGTAGTCAACAACGGTATTGTGATGGTGGATTTCATTAATCAGCTTAAGGCGACAGGCATGAAGACTCCGGAGGCGGTGCGCAAGGCGAGCCTGGCGCGACTGCGTCCCATTCTCATGACTGCGCTCACTACGATTCTCGGCCTGCTTCCCCTGGCAATGGGGCGGGCCGCGGGCTCCGAACTGGAGCGTCCGCTGGCGCTGACTGTCATCGGGGGGCTGACTACTGCGACTTTCCTTACGCTGTTTGTGATCCCCATCATCTATGAGCTAATGGACGAGGTTGGACATAGGCTGAGTCACAGGGGGGTGCATTGAATGAAGCGCCGCGGGATGATTGAGATCGCCGCGTTGGTGGCGCTGGTTCTGGCGATCGCGTCGCAGGGAGCGGTCGCGTCTTCGATCGCTGTGGTAGAGGGCACTCCGGTCTTCTTTGGCGGGCTCTCGTTCTCGAATCCGCAAGAAGAGCCGATGCAGGTAAAGCTTGATTGGCTAGGTCTTGCATCCGACTTGGGGTGGAAGGGGGCTACATTCCGCGTCGGCGCAGCGGTCAATCCCCGAATACCTCGGCATGATGATTCGGCTACCGCCTACACTCTCGGGCTGGGAGCGGAGATGGCCCGCATTTTCAGCATAATGGCAGCGGCAGAGGGTTCTGCAATGGCCTTCGTTCAGGACTCGGGCAACGGAGCGATTTATGCCATCGCCGGTCGGGCCACGGGGGCCACAGCCCGCATAGGAGTGCGGGCCAATTTCGGGATTGTGCCCGCCGAATTCGACACTTGCCCCGCTCGTCTCATGGGCCAGGACTACTGGGTTGAAGAGCCGGGACGGGATGTGGCAGGCAAGGGTTGGGTCGACCTCAGCGCCGCTCTGCAGAGCACGAGGACGCGGGCCGATTCTGTACGCCTGGCCTATATGCGGTCGCTGGGCGCCGACGAATGGCGCGGCGACGTCGGCTACAATTCCAAGTACAGCCCCGAGGGGACCGGAGTATCGATAATGCTATATTCGGGCCTCGCATTCGGCGGCCCCTCCATGATGCTCAACTCGAAGCTATCATTTAGGGCCGACGTAACTGACAGCTCGGGTGCTGAGATAGCCCTAGTAGCGCAGACGGGCGGCGGGTCGGAGCATGCTTGGATATCCGGAACTGGATGGCTGGCGCTGGGCGACCGTGCCAATCTGAACGTAGCTGTGTGCGCCCCGATTCTGGGGCAGGGCGAGTACAGCGGCCCGGAGCTGTTCAGGCCGATCGATTCGTCAGCGGTTAGCCTGGGGTTCCAGTTCAGCCAGGGCTTCCTCTCCAGCCTGCAGGCGAGATATGACCTGCGGACTAAAGTAGTCGGCTTGGAGGTCGGATCTCGGTTCTAGTAATGGGGTCATTTCCTGCCGCTGGCTGCGGCGTCGACGGCTTAGAGCCTGCATGGAGGAGCGGTAATGCAAGACAAGTCTGACAGCGACATTGCCGACATCTCGTGTCCTATGCCAACGGGCTGCGGCGGGGTGTCGGTCGAGGAAGCGTTGACTGGGCGCGCTCGGGAACGCGAGAGCGAAGATACACCACCTGAGCCGATCGGGGCCTTCGCCGGGGTCAGCTTTGACGAAGCGATGGCGCATCCAAATGCGATGCGCAGGACCATATACCTTCTGGCATGGCCCGTGATCGCAGAGCTGATTCTGCAGACCGTAACCCAGATGGCCGACATGATCATGGTAGGGCGACTGGGTGCGGCCTGCGTTGCTGCAGTGGGCCTGTCTAACCAACCGCTCAACATAGCGCAGGGGTTCTTCATGGGCATAAGCGTCGGGACGACGGCCCTGGTTGCCCGGTTCATCGGGGCAGGCGACAGAAAGCGTGCCAACATGGTCACTGCGCAGTCGCTCGTTCTTGCCACGATCCTCGCTGCGATCCTGGGAACCGTCGGCTTTTTGGCCACACCTCGTCTGGTAAGGTTCATGAAGGCCGGGCCAGATGTCGTTCCCTACGGCGAGAGCTACATGCGCACGCTCATGCCGGGCCTTTTCATGTTGGTCATCAACATGATTGCATCAGCGGCTCTTCGGGGCGCGGGCGATACTAAGTATCCCATGAAGGTAAACATCTTCCTCAACTTGTTCAACCTGCTTGGTAACTACGCGTTCATATACGGCAATTTCGGTTTTCCGGCCATGGGCGTCACCGGCGCTGCGCTGGCCACCACCATGGCCCGCGGGGTGGGCACTTCGATGCTGCTCTGGCATGTGTTCTCCGGTCGAGGCGCAGTCACGGTGCGTACTCACCGACGCTTTCGCTTTGACTGGGATCTGATCGGACGTGTGGTTCGCATCGGCCTGCCCGCATCGCTGGAGCGTGTCAGTCTCAGCCTTGGCCTTGCGTTCTATGTCCGCATTGTATCGGCCCTGGGCACGTCGGCATACGCGGCCCACGCAATAGCCATCAACGCTGAGGGCATCTCCTACATGCCCGGGTTCGCGTTTGCGGTGTCGGCCACGACTATGGTAGGGCAGGCACTGGGAGCAGGGCGCCCCGACGTTGCGGAGCGGGCGGGGTGGCAGTCGTGGAAGATGAGCGCAACGGTGATGGGCCTAATGGGTGCGGTGCTGTTCTTCTTTCCCGGAATGCTCATGCGGCTGTATGTGGATGATCCCGAGATCATCGCTTTGGGCGCCGGCGTGCTTAAGATCATGGCATGTGCCCAGATCCCCATGTCTGCGGCGTATGTGTTCATGGGGGCGCTGCGCGGGGCGGGCGACACCAAGGCAGTCCTGTACGTCGCCATGACAAGTGTATGGTTGGTCCGGTTCTCACTCGCGGCGCTGTTTGTGAACGTGTTTGGATGGGGCCTGACCGGAGCCTGGTATGCAATGGCCCTCGACTGGGTCGTACGCGGGTCGGTATCGATGGCGCGCTTTGCGAGCGGCAGATGGAAGGAAATGACTGTATGATGAACGTCAAGCCCAGAGCAGCGGGGGGCTATATTGTACTCCTTCTAATCATCATTGCGGTCATGGCGGGGCATATCGTGTCAAGCCGCTACATGCCGGATGTGTGCTTCATCGACCCGTGGCAGCTGATCGCCTTCGAACTCCTGCTGTATGTGACTGTGTGCTATCTATGGGACCGCCGGTCCGGGGCGCTTGAGGCGTTTTTGAAAGCCCTGGGAATGGCTGCGGGCAGGCTTGGCCTCGCGGCGGTCACGGCCGTTGTGATCATGAGGTCTTGGGCAGGATACACGCCTTACAAGGTCGCCTTTGCCCAGGCGGCTCTCGCCTCCCAACCTGTCGTGGCTATACAGATAGCTTACGACGTATTGCTCTTCTCTCTTCCCTTCAGGGTACTGCGCCGGCGGGACTTCATGAGCTGGTAGGTCCGATTCGCGCTACGATGAATGCCGACAAATAGCCAGGTTTCATTGCCGGAACAGGAGGGCTCTCCGGTTATTAACGAGAGGGGACCCTCTTCTCTTGTGGAATTAGGCGTGCAAGAGTGCCGCACCCGAATTTCCGGCAATGAGGTGACGCTGATGGAGATCTCTTGCCCTGCGCGCCATGCCCCAGGAGGCCCCCATCCTGCCCGCGCGATGAAGACTCTGCTCCTGGTGCTTGGATTCGTTCTTGTCATGTACCCCGTCCTGGGGACATCGGCCGCAGAAATCGCCGGCCTGCCCTTGCAGATACGCGGCGATGTGGAGTTCAGGATCCGCTCAGCCTGGGGAGACCCGGTTGCGCTCCTAGGCACGGGCTACAGCCCTGGGCATGTCGATATTGTGCAGCTCCTGTCGTTGAGTGTCAGAGGCCAGGTTGCCCCGGGGATATCGGTATCCGGGGCTCTCGACAACCGCAAGGACGGCAATCTTCAGTTGCTGGAGTTGACGCTCGACGGCGACCCGATTAAGGGCAAATTCGGGAGCCTTGCGTCGAGGAGCGAGAATCCCTATGCCGCGTACTCGTCGCGCCTGCGCGGCCTGGAGGTGCGTGCTGAGTATCCGCAAGTTCAGGCCGGCGTTACTGTGGGGAGAGTCCAAGGCATCGCAGCTAAGAAGACCTTTCAGGGTAGTACCGCTCAGGAGACGATAGTGTACGAGCCTAGAGGGACGTATGCGCCATCGCCTGCCCTGACGGGGCTTGCGGCCTCCCTCGAAGGCATGGAATACTACCAGCTTATTGGCGTATTCGACCCGGACTACATGGGCGTTGCGATACGCTATGTGGACTGCGCCGCGCCCGGCGAAGAGCGCACCTTACGGCAGACTCTCGACCTCGGGGATCTGGGATACCTTTACCTAGACGAGCCCGACACAACGGGAGTCATCTCAGCTGGAGATGGGGTTGAGCTGTCTCGCGGGCAGTACGTTACGGTGTCGTCTTCCGTCGAGATGCTGGCATTGCGCAGCGAGCTCCGCGATATTCTGCGGGGCCAGGTCCAGTCGATGATCCGCTCATACAACACCAAGAACATGCTCACAGGCAGTGATCAGAAGCGCTACCCATTCATGTATGGCAGTGAGACTGAGACTGCCTTCCTTGAGGACTTGGTCAGGCTGCACGCGCGGATGGTGGCAGGCATATCCCACGATGATCCCGGCGCGCTTCTGGACGCGCCCGCATCCTCATATGCGCGGCGATGTCTGTACGATATGGGCCAGACGGACGTGACGCCAGGATCGGTCGCTGTGGAGGTGCGCAGGGGAGGCCAGTACTACACGGCCGACACCCAGCTGGCGCTGGGGTTTCAGGTGATGTACGACATGGGCGTCATTGAGTTCGACTTCCCGCCCGACTTCTTCAACACCTACGATGGGATCCGTGTGAAGTATCGCCACACGGTAGCCCAGGGCATCTTCAACCTGGGCATCTCCATCGCGCTGGGCAGCGAACGCGTGTACCTCAACGATAATCTTCTCCGGCGCGACCTGGACTACGTGATCGACTACGAGTTTGGCATCCTCACCATCCTCCTGCCGCTGGGGCCTGATGACGTGGTGCGGGTTGAATACGAGTACTTCCGGGGGCCGTTCGGAGCTCCGGCTGACTACAAGTCGAATTTCGTCGGGGCCGTTCTGGGCTGGACGCCGAACGATCAGGTCAAGGTGAGGATGGAGATTGTGCACTATGCCGATGATCCCAAGTCGGCGGCATTGCCTGAGGCGACTCCTGTGATGCCCAACACCCACACTGTGATAGGGCTTTCGGGCAAGTTCGAAAGCAAGGGGCTCTCCATCTCTGGCGATCTGGCTGTGAGCCACGACGAGTTCCCGTTCGATGACAACCGAAAACTCAAAGCGGCAAACGCCGTGCTGGGAGTGATGGCCGCCGAAGACGCCGACGGCAGACCATATCTGGTCCTTTCGCACCGTGACGGCATTAGTGTGGGAGCACCGGGGGTTGGAGTTTTCCGCTCCTACGGCATCGGCTCCGGGTTGGCCGGGCCGGTTGTGCGCGCAATGGCGAGCAGCGGCGATGTGTGGTTCTTCGCCACAGATGGCGGCCTGACTGTGCTTTCGGCCGTGTCGGGGCCTGCAGGGCAGAGCCCGTTCGACTATGTGGGCAACTGGAAGAGGCTGTACACATCCGCAGGGCTTCCCAGCAACAACCTGACCAGCGTGGCGCTTACTCCGTGGGCAGTTTGGGTTGGCAGTGCTGATGACGGTTTGGCCACAGCGCACTTGGATGACCTGGAGAATTGGACAGTCTACACCAAATCCTCCCTGACGGGACTGCCTTCCAACTCCATATCGGGCATCGCATACGATCCTTTTGAGGATGTAGTGATAGTCGCCACCGACTGCGGCCTGGCCTCGCTCAAGGGGGGTCATTTCGACGCGGAGCTGCCCGGGGCGAACGTGCGAGCTGTGGTGTCGGGCGTCGAAGCTGTGGGCGGCTCGCGCACATTTGCCGCTGCCGCCGAAGGCGTATATACGAGGGATGAGTACGGCCGGTGGAGTCTGGTTGTGTCGGACACGGCTGTGGCGGATGCGAGGGCGATCGCAGTGTGGGACGGGTTGCTCTGGATCGGCACTGGCGATGGCCTGTATGCATGGGATGGCTGGGCGTTGGCTCCGGTGGATGCCGCTTCGGGATACTCGGTTACCAGCCTTGGGGCCGGCCCTGGGCTGAAATACGGCGGCGAAGTCATGTGGGCGGGCGCCGAGGCGCGTCCCGACGACGCCAACAGCAAGGGATACACAATTGCGGTCTTTGAGGTAGTGAAGGTCGATGTAGCTGAACGACACAGCGGATCCGATCTGGAGATCTCGGCGGAGGATCCACGACGCTACCTGAATCTCTCCACGGACGACCACACAGTCACGGGATACGCGGGGCGTGCGAATGCCCGATACGCGATTGGCGCCGGCAGTCTATACGGAGTCTACGAGACTGTGTCGCCAGAGTTCACGAAACTGGGGCAGACATCGCGCCAGGGACTGGACGCGTGGCGAATCGGGGCGTTGTGGCCCCTGGGATCCAAGTTAAGCGTCTCCGCTGAGCACTCAGAGTCGCGGACTCAAGCCTATTCCGGTAAGCCTGATCAAGTGGAACCGAAGGAGTTGTTTGTGATATCCAGCAGGCTGGCCGGTTCTCTGGACATCGGCCCGAAGATCGAGGTGTCGTACACCACATCCAAGGTTGACGATGCCGCTGCCGAGGGCTTCGAGAGAGAAGAGCGTACCATATCGGTGGGTGGGCGCCAGGCGTTCCTCAATGGCGCGCTTACGCTGGGCGCGGGCTATGACAACACCGAGAGCCTGAGCATCGGAGCGCCGGGCAGCTCGTACACTCAGATCGCCATGCGAGGCGATGCGACTCTGAAGCTCTCCGCGTTATCTGTAACCGCGAGATACCGCAAGCCGGTCAAGACCATCTCGCCGGGCCGGCCGGAAGAGCGCAAGAGCGGGAATGAGGAGATAAGCGTAAACGCCCAGTGGGCAAAGCAGCTCGGCTCGGTGAGTATCAGGGCCAGTTACAGGCAGCTCAACAGAACCGATATTGCCACCCAGCGGAAGCTGGACGACAAGAGAGCCGATGCCAGGGCCACTCTGCCCTCGATAAAGCTTGGGACCGGAACGCTCACCCCATCTGCTCTGTTGCGCTGGGAGCAAGTCAAGCCCTTCTCCGGGCAGTTGCGTCGAGTCGCAGGCGCGCAGGCCAGCTTCTCAGGAGTGCTGGGCTTTCTCCGAACAACATCTGGAGCGGGCCTCACGAGAACGGAATACCCGGAGCTTAGCAAGGTTACCCTGGACTGCGAGGTTTTCTTGACCCTCGGAGGTGGAACTGCCGCGAAGTTCGCGCCGCAGGTCGACATCAGGTGGAAGCGGTCCACCTCTCAGCGTCCGGACCTGGGAGACATCAGTACCGACTCGCTGACAGGAACAGTGAGAGGCGCATGGACCGGCGGGCAAGGCCTGAGCAACGTTGCGTCCGCCTCCTACACCCTGTCGGCTTCGGCAAGCGGGCAGAAGCACGCGCTCAGCCTGTCCGATAGTCTCAGCGCGGCCATAGGCAGCAGAGCCACCGCCACGGTAGACGTATCGGCAACGTCGACGGCGCCTGCTGTCGGTCAACTGTTTGTCGGCGAAAAAGCCGAGGTAAGGGGCGATATCAAGGGAGGCCTCAGGTACAAGATCACCGAGGTGTGGTCCTTTGGGGCAGCGGCAGGCTACTCCCTGAGATTGCTCTCCGCGGGCGGCGCTGAGAGGCTGAAGTCGGCAGTAACCCTCGAAGCTGGGCTGAGGGCGATCTTTTGATACCTGGCCACACAATCCGCCAGAGTGGACTGGGCCCAAAGCCCAGTCCACTCTGGAGATGTGGTGTCAGTGGCGGCGGATTTGCGATCGCGGCCCCGGGCCGCGCGGATACGCCTGCTAGCAGATTCCAAAGAACAAGCAGAGCACGAACCAGATCAGGAACGAAATGGCCGTAAGGACTAGAAGCCACCACAGCCACCACGGGAGAAACAGGCACTCGGTTTTCAGTTCTGCCATAGAGGGCTCACCTCCGCTTAATAACTCCTATCTGCGACCGATCAGCACCAGCCGAAGATCCTGAGGATAAACCAGATCACGATTGCGATGGTAAGGAGCCAGAGCAGAATCCGGATTATCCAGTTTATCCACCAGAAGAACCCGAACTGTTCGGCCTTGACGTCTGCCACGGGTCATCACCTCCGCGTTTGC
>Ga0116161_1001025_pt1 | contig 30216 bp, 12 predicted proteins | sample AD_JPNAS3_MetaG_FD_89877 | JGI IMG/M metagenome (GOLD analysis project Ga0116161, IMG submission 89877) | Active sludge microbial communities of municipal wastewater-treating anaerobic digesters from Japan - AD_JPNAS3_MetaG | ecosystem: Engineered > Bioreactor > Anaerobic > Digestate | place... | reverse complement strand
TACTGTGATCTGATACGAACCCCGATCAACAAACCGCCTATACGAGGTGTTGAGCCGAAATTGGGACCTTCCATGTATTTACTTTCGCTTACCCACTTGCTATACTGATACCAGTGTTGCAGATACTGCAGGAGTAGCAATAACTCCTCAACCTACGCAGCACGGTGAGTGCCGCGCTGTAGGACAAGTCCCGTGTCTGGAGCCGCTAGCGAGACATGCCAGAGAAAAGCGTTATGGACAACATACGGCAGGCTGATGCGGCGGGCAAGCCCATCCGGCTCATGATCGTCGAGGACAATGCCATAGTCCGCGAAGGACTGCGTAGTGCTGTCACCCATGACAGTATACAAATCGTCGGTGAGGGCCGGAGTCCAGATGCGGCTATCGCGCAGATTGTCGAACTCACGCCCGACGTAGTCCTTCTGGGCGCCCCTCTGGCTGCCGCCAACGGGTTCTCGGTGCTGAAAGCGATCCGCAGCGCAGCGCCGGGGGCTGCTGTGGTGGTGATCAGCATCTACGATGACCCCGGCTGCCTCCTCGAGGCCATAGCACACGGCGTGACCTGCTACCTGGCGGCGAACATCTCACAACAGGATGTGCTGACGGCGGTCGAAGCAGCAGCGAGGGGTCGCTCCGTGGTGGACCGAGCCGCCCTCGTCAGAGCGATTGCGGCTTTGAGTCCGCGGAAAGAGCATGCTACCCCTGCGAACCCGGCAGTGAGCCTGACTCCGCGCGAGCGTGAGGCGCTCTCGCTTGCCGCCCAGGGCCTCAACAACCGCGAGATCGCACAGCAGCTCTCAGTGAGCGAGGGGACAGTGAAGGCCCACCTCACCAGCGTCTTTGCCAAGATACAGGTTTCCAGCCGCGTGCGGGCCGTGATGTGGGCCGTAGAGCATGGGATGACTGCGTCACGGCCGGCAGACGATACTGTGTCGCGGGGAAGAGCCGACGAGGCGCCATAGTGGAGTGACAAGCGACCCATTCGGGGCTCGGCCACGCCGATAGCCGGCATGGCGCTGCCTGTGCCATCACGAGCCTCCTGCACGGCACCAATGGGCCAAGCCGATCGAGTCCAGCAGTCGATATGCAGATCGTTCTTCCTTGCGCACAGGTTCGCCTGTCTCCATGCGAGCGCTATCGCTTCTCAAGGGAGAGTAGATGTCGTCATGCTAGAGGTGGGTAGCAATCCTGTCTTGGAGCTGAGGGATATCCTCGGCGGCTGGCAGCGAGCGCTGCAGGACGAGGCCCAGGACCTCCCTTCGGGTCCCGATATCCAGCGTGCCGTCAGGCTGGCCGAGTCCCTCCTGCCAGACCAAGACCCCGACCTGCAGGAGCTCTTCAAGACCCTCAAGGAGAAGGTGCTCAAAAAGCTGCAGGCGCGAGTGGAGCGCATCATCGCCGAGCTGACTCCCCCCGAGCCGCTATCCTGGGGGGTCTGGCAGCCGGCGCCAGGGTGGGCCGGCTGGGTGCAGGAGGCGCGCGGCGTCCTCAGCGCTCTCGCTTCCCTCCTTGCGGAGCCTGACGAGAGCCGCAAGCGCCGCCTGGAAGAGCTGGACGAGGTGCTCTGGGGCGCCGAGGCGCTTGTCCTCGCTACTGAGGAGGTGCGGAAGGTCACGAGTGACCTGGAGCGCCGCGACAGCGAAGAGGGAGCCGACCACGGAGCGCTCGTGCTGGAGGCGCTGGGGCTCCGCAACAGGATTGAGACAAGCTGGCAGGAGGCCACGAGTCGACCGGCATTGCCGGCACCGTGCCTCCAGGCCTTTGAGCGTCTGAAGAGCGAGGCCGAGAGCTTTTACCTGGCCCTGCGCTACGCTGCGGGCGATATTCCTACCGCTCTCATCAGAGAGGAGTATGAGACTGCGCGCGCATTGCTGGAGCACGTCAGGAAGCGCCGCGGTCCAGACGCGCCGGTGCTTTTCTCGCTGCAGAAGGATCCAGCGACTCAGCGCTGGTGTAGGGTAGAGGACGCCCTCAAAGAGCTTGACAAGCGCGACCAAGACACACTCGCCGCTCGTACCCGGGCGCACGTCGAGGCGATCGAGCGTCACAAGGCGAACCACAATCCGCGACAGGCCAAGACCGAGCTGGACAGAATCATCCCCAGCGCCGAGGATGCTCTGGATGCTGACACCCGGCACCGCCTGAGAGAAGGATTGCGCCCATGGGTGGCGCAGGAACTGGCGCGACTCGAGCGCCTCGAGGCCCAGGCCAGAAACGCCGCCACAATGGATCCTGCTATCGCCGGGTGGCGCGTGCTCCAGGAAATGGCCGCGGATAGGCAACAGGCCGGTCTCTTGCAGCACAGTGCAGCCTGGACGGGTGCAGGGCAGAGGGCGCGCGAGCGCGTGCAGGAGGAGGCCGGGCAATCGCTGCAGGCAGCAGCGGGGTCGATCGGCCGCCACGACCTCTCTGAAGCGCGGCGGCTGCTGGACGCGCTGCGCCACGACCTGGCGCCCTGGAGCGATATCTTCGCTGCTGCGTTGGCCCAGGCACAGGCCCTCGATGCCCTGAGGCAGCGCCTGGAGGAACGGTTGAGCCAGGCGGCCAAGGCCCTGGAGGAGCAAAGGCCGCGGCTCGATGACGCCGAGCAGAGCCTGATTGCGGCCAAAGCGGCTCTGGATGAGGCGGTAGCTGCCCTGGGCGAGGACCTGGGGAGGAGGCTGAGAGGGGAGAGGCAGTACGCGCTGCTTGCAGGGGTGCTCGATGCCTATCGCAACGCTGACAAACGCCTCGGCGATCTGCGCCAGCGCGCGCGCAGCTCGGAAGCCGTGGCCGAGCTGGACGCTCTGGTGCACGAGATCGAGGGCGACCTGAAGCGCGTCGAGGGCAAGTATCGCCCCGACTTTGAGGCCCTGCTGGCCTACGCCCAAGCGCGTTATGCCTACTATCTGGGCCTGGCCATCCTCAGCCAGGAAGGCGATACCGATCAGGCGCGCCAGCTCCTAGAGCGCGCGTCGACGCACGCCGAATTCAAGGCCAGGGCGCTGGCCGAGATCGCCGACATCGACCGCCGCATCGGCCCCGCCAACACCAAGGTGCGCGATACGCTGGCGCAAATGGAAGGCTTGAGCGGGCAGGCCAGATTCTGGGAGGCCTACCAGTGGGGAGTCGCGGCTCAGAACCAGCCCGCGCAACGGGACTTGCGCCAGAGATTGGCTGAGAGCGTGCGCCTCTGCCGCGGGAAGGCGCTGCAGCAGGCCGGCGACACGACGCGCCAGGCGCTCGTGGCTGAGAGTGGTGACCCGAGCGACCTGCGCCGGCAGGCCAAGTGCCTCGCTGAGCTCGATCGCCCCAGCTATGCGGGTATCCAGGCCAGCCTGTGGCGCCTCATCTGCGACCTGGAGGCGCAGGCCGCCGGCCGCGCCGGGCGTTGGGACGAGGCCTCGGCGCGCTATGAGGAAGCAGCCGCCTGGGCCGGTAAGGAGGGGACGCCCAAGGCGACGCAGGAGTATCGCGATCGGGCTTTGGCTGCGCGCAAGCAACGTCTCCTCGAGCGCTGCGAGCCCAGGGCAGCGGTGCCAGCCGAACATGCCCTGCTCGAGATCGAGCGCGTGTTGGCCGAGTATCCGCAGGACCCCGATCTGCTCTGCGCGCTCGCCCAGGTGTCGGGCCGCCGGGCCACAGAGACTACCGAGCGCATGGCGAGTGCCGGCATCGCTGAGCAACGCACGATGGTGGATCAGGCGCTGGCGACCACGCGGCGCGCCTGCGAGCGCGTCAGAGCAGCCGAGGAGAACGCGGCGCGCTGGGCTGGGGCCGCCGGCCGCCCCGCTTATGAGGAGCACCGCGCAGTGCTGATTGGCGAGGATGCTGCTGCGCTCTCGCAGCAGCGCATCGAGCGCATTGGCAGCGAGCGCAGGGAACTGGAGCGGCGGCTGCGCCTGCAGGAAAGCCAGCACGAGGTGCTGCTCCTGTTGGCCGATGTCTTTCCCCAAGCGCAAGGAGTGCAGCACCCACATGCCTGACTTTCAACTCGCCAGCCTCCTGGCCGCGCTTGCAGAAGCAGACGACATCCTTGCCGGTCCACAATGGGATGAGCAGGGCCGGCAGCAGTTCAAGACCTGGTGGATACAGGAGAAGACAACCGTTCGCCGGGAGCTTCGTCGCCCGACGAGTCGCGGTCTGCATCCGCTCTTACGAGGGGAATGCGCCGTGGCCAACGCGCTGCTTGCCGACAACCCGGATCGGCAGGTTCCCGCTGCCCTGGATGGCGAGGTCGCGAGCTACGTCGTGGCCCTGCAATCCCAGCGAGATGCAGTGACCACCAACAAACTGGGAGACCAGGATGCGCTGGGCGCCGGGCACCCTACCGAGGTGATCGAGAGGCAAATAGCGCAGGCGTATGCCCTCTGGGATCGGGCGCAGACAATGTGCTCGGCCATCGGGGAGTTCGGGCCCGCGTCAGGGCTGGCGAAGTATGTGCCGGCTATCACACAGACGGTGATTGTTGAGCTCCGAGACCTTGCGGGCGGCCTGGAGGCGGTGCGGCGCCGCATAGTGGCGGCAAAGAGGGACCTGCCCATCGCCTATCGCAGCGAAGGCTCGACAGTCTGGCAGCGTATCGATGTCAACCTGCAGGACGTGGCGAGGGACTTCCAGAGGCATGTGTCGGTCGATTGGCTCAGGCAGGCGCGAGACGCCCTCAAGCAGCGCAGCGGCCGCATCTTCCGGCAGATCGACGAGATCGAGTGGGCCTTTAGCTATGAGCTGCTCGAGATAGATGCCGGCGCAGCGCCGCTTGCGCCGGGCCAACAACTGACGAACCTCCAGGGTGAGGCATGGGCCCGGGCATGGATTGCGCAAAGGGCAGCCCTGCAGGATGTTCTGAGCTACGCTTCGCTCTGGGAGCAAGCTGCCGGCAACCTGGAGGCTATCAGCCGCGATGCTGAGCAAGTGGCTGAGGATTGCAAGGACTATGTCCAGGGTTCTCTGCAGCATTTCTCGCGTGCCCTCCAGCTCAGGCTGCCTCGCCCCCTTCCCGGCGAACCGCGGGACCCGTCCGGGCCCGCTCTCGGCGACCATCTGTCAGTTCTCAGCGAGTACTTGAACCGGCGTGTAACCGCCCTGCAGGAGCTCAAAAAAGCCCTGCGCGTCGTGCTGGCGGCCCGGGTCGAGGTTGCCCAAATCTGCAAGGAGGCGGACGCACGGGCCTCTTGCGCTGATTTCGCCCCCGCGTGCCAACTGCTCGAGCAGCATCTGCCCCCTGCCGCGGGCCATCCCTCAGAGCGGCAGGACCAGGCGGGCGCCGCCGGCGCTAAAGAAACCACCCGCGCCAAAGAGCCCAGGGACGGACCCCCAGCGACGCTGCAGGAGGTCCTGGCTTGCTGTGAGGCCATAGGCGGCCATGAACACGCCGAGCTGTGTGGCCAGGCGCGCTGGCTGGTAGCCCTGGCAGGTAAGCAGGCCAAGCAAGCCCAAGCCCAACAAGAGCAGGTGCGCGAGTGTCTGAGGCTACTCAAAGCGCTTGAGCTTGACTATTGGACCGCCAGGCAGCTCTATGGCGAGTATAGAAGGCAGCTTGGGGCGCTGCGGCGTAGCCTGCTGAAGGCGCTCTTTCGACGTCGGGAGGAGGACCTTGAAACCAAGTGCCAGCAACAGCTCGGCGTCTGCTATCGGGCCTGCCCGCGCGACGAATGGGTGCTTGCACAGCGTAGGATCTGCGGGCTGCCGCCATCGGCGTTGCCAGAGGTGGAGGGTTGCGAGAGGTGGAGGAGCCTCAATGAGAAGGCCGGCGCGGGGGTGGAACCGTGCGCTTGGCGTTGATCAGTGACGTCCACACCAATGTCGTGGCCTGGCTGGCCGTGAAGGCCGATCTGCAGCGCTTGAGGGCCACAGAGATCTGGTGCCTGGGCGATTGGCTTGGCCACGGGGCCAATCACGCCATGCCGACCGACCTCTGGCACAGCTTGCAGCCGGGTGACGGCTTGCCGCCTATCCGCGGCGTGCGGGGCAACAACGACATCGCTGTCCTTGATGGGCCCGACGGCTTGCGCCTCAACCTCGATGCGTTACAGGCGGTCTGCGAGCAGAGGGAGCTGCTGGCTGCGTTGGCCGGATCGCTGCGGGCCGCATGGGAGGATGGCTTTGCGCCCTGGCTGCGCAGCCGGCCGCTCATCCTCTCACCCAGGGCCGGGGTCTATATGGCACATGGCACCTTCGACCGGCGCGGCGCCAGGACGATGACCGAGACCTATGTGCCCGAGACTATGCCTCATGAGGAGGCCTATCGTGAAGCGCAGCAGTTGGCAGCCGCTGCTTTGCCCCCTGATGTGGCCAGGGCCTGCGAAGGCTGGGCCCAGCCGGTCATGCTGCTATCTGGCCACAGCCACGCCCAGGGCGTCTGGCAGCGCCCGGCCGGGGGCGGCGACGATTTCTGGCCCCACGTGACGGGAACGCCACCGATGCACGTTGCTGGGTGTGAGGCGCCGGCCCATGCGGTCGTCGAGAGTGCCTTCGAGGTTGCGATTCCGAACGAGCGCCCGGTCTGGATCAACCCGGGCAGCGTCGGCCTACCGCGATTGCTGCCGCAGCCTGCAGCGGGCCTCAGGTGGGCACAGTATGCGCTGCTCGACTGGGACGGCCCCGGCTCGGCTCGGGTCGTCATCCACCTGCGGCGCATCGCCTACCCAGTCTGATCCGAAAATAGCGCCCGCGAGTGCGTAGCCTAGCCCCCCTTGGCCGCCACAGGCGGCTTCGTGGGCGTTTTCGTCGTCTATGGTGCCCAGAGGGCATGATGTCTGACTTGCGAACGAGGCCCCGTCCGTTAGGCGCCGCTCAGGGGAGCGGTGAGAACGCTGATCTTAAAATGGGGCTCCGATGCACCGCAGAGAACGCAGAGGAGAGGGTTGCCTCTGCGCCCCCCGTGCTTGCACGAGGCGTCCTCTACGGTGCAAGGCCTCGTTTTCATCACTTGTGGTGCCCTTGGGGGCATGATGTGAGTAAACACGATGCGCAGAAGGGGGAGCCCATGATGCGACGCCAGGCCCTATCGCTCTGCTTGTGCCTGCTGCTCTTGCTCGTGCTTTGCCTGGGCAGCGTGCCTTTTGCTTCTCATCTCCCGGTTGCCCGCGCCCAGTCTCCGGTCTGCGACTCCCTGGAAGTCGTCTTTCTGGTCGATCAGTCGGGCAGCATGCCGGGCTCCTCGAAGCACCCTGTGCCCAACGACCCCCAGGGCCTGCGCTTCTATGGGCCGTTGCGGGTGCTGCGCTGGATGGGGCAGGATGCAGTGGATACCACGGCCCTGCGCCTTCCCAGTCGCCCGGCTATCAAATACCAGGCGGCTCTCGTCGACTTTGGCGACGAGGCGACCATCCGCCTGCCCTGGACCTCCATCGCCCCGGCGACGGGCGACGATTGGCAGGACCTCGCCGGCACCCTGGAGGCGACGCTGGCCCCCTACGGCGGGAGCAAGGGCTACACCAACCTCGAGCGCGCCCTGCGCAAGGCCAGGGACCTCTTTGCCCAGCGCGCCACGCCGCGCGACGGTTGCCCCCGGCGGGCCATCCTTCTGCTCACCGATGGCCGGCCCGATCTCCTTGCCGATGACTTTACCGTTCAGGGGCACATGGAGCAGGTCAAGGCCCTGGTGCAGGGCGAGCTGGCGCAGATGGGCGTCGAGCTGTGGGTCACCGCCATCAACGACAGTCAAGACAACTACTGGCCGGCTATGGAGCCGCTCTGGAAGCGCATCCTCCCGCCGGACAAGCCCGGCGAGCCGCCACATGCTCTGCTGGTGAACAGCCAGGACGAAATCGGTGACCGTTTCATGCAGTTGATGGCGCAGCTTACGGGGCGCGACTTCACGCCGGTCAAGATCGGGCCGCGCTGCGTCGCCCCCTACCTGCAGGCCATCGTTTTCACCTTTTACAAACGCGAGATCGGCGAGCACCTGCAGATCAGCGATCCCCTGGGCCCGATCACGGCAGCGCGCCAGGATATTGGCGTGCAGGTCACGGGCTATGATGAGCCCATCGAGACCCTGCGCATCGAACGGCCCATCCCGGGGCGATGGGTGATCAGCACCTCTGCCCCGCGCAGCGACGTCATCATCGATGTCGACAAGGTCCCCCCCGTGGCGCGCCTGGTGGAGCCGGCTGGGCGCGCCGGCCTGCAGTACGTGGAAACGCCGGTGGTCATCCAGTTCACCGATTCCCAGGGGCGTGCCCTTCCCGAGTACAACGATCCACTGTTCGCCTTGACTGTGGAGGCCCAGGTCGAGGTCGGCGGCAAAGCGCAGCCCCTCGTGCTGACCCCACTGAGCGAGCACCGCTATGCCGGGTCGTTTGTTCCCCTCTCGCCCGGCGAGAATCGCGTCATGATCTCGGCCGTCTCGCGTGGGCCCAAGGAGGTTGAGCCCCCAGATGGGGGAGAGTGCAACTGGGAGGCGCTGCAAGTACTGGGAACACGTCAAGTGGGCACGATCAACGTCGCGCCCCTGGCCGTCAGGCAGTTGGGCGCCGCCGGTGGCGACTGCCCGCTGCAAGTCGGCGACCAACTGCGTGTCGGCTACCAGGTGCAGGCGGCAGATGACGGCCGGCCGGCGCTGCTGTCGCTCCCTGTGGACTGGGAAGGGTTCCTGGAAGCCGCTGGGCAACGCTCGGCCCTCACCTACCAGGGGCCCGAGGCCGCGACGGGCATCTATACGGCCACCGTCGCCCTCGAAACGGCGGGACCGCAGCGGCTGGTGACGAACGTCACCGTGCGCTTGCCCGATGGCACCAAAGCGCCGCTGGCCAACCTCGAGCAGCAGTTCAATGTGGTAGCCTCGACCGGGGTCAGCGCCGAGATCAGGCTGTTGCAGGCCGCCACGCGCCCGCTCGATGCCCTGCACCTCTCGCCCGCGGCGCCCGGCGAGCAGGTGGCGCGTGATCCTTTCTGGCGCTGGCTGCCTGTGATCCTTGAAGTGCGATTGGTCGGGGAGGATGGGGCCGCTGTGGATCCGAGCCAGGTGCTGCGCACAGGCGCCGGGGTCCCCATCAAGCTGACCCTCACCAGGGTGGGCGACGTACGCTGGCGGGACGTGCCCCTGCAGGCGAGCGACGTGCCCGGGCTGTATCGCGCGCAGGTGGCCGGCCTCGGCCTGGGCAGCTACACCGTGCGGGCGCAGTTGGCCGACGGCGTGACGGCGGCCTGTGGCTCGCGGTTCGACCCCGGCGCGCCTGTCACCCTCAAACGGGTCGAGAACCCATGGATTGTTCTCCAGCTCGCGCTGGCGACGGCCGTGCTCGTCGCGCTCTTGGTTCGCCTGCTGTGGATCCTGTGCTCCCGGCGCAACCCCTGCCAGGGCCACATCGAGGTCATCGACTTGAAAAAGCCCGTGGGGAACAACCGGGTCAATCACTGGTATTGGGAGTTGCAGGGTCGCAACTACTGGCGGCTGAGGGGCAAGGATGTCGAGGGGCTGGCCGAGTTGGCCATTCAGGAGATCCAGGTGCGCTCTACGCGCAAACGCTGCGGGCGCGACCCATACGAAGGTCGCCGCATCGAGGTCAGGGTGCTGCTCGAGTCCGCCAAGGGTACCCCGCTGCCGCCCTTGACGCAACTGCTCGCGCCCCAAGAGCGCTGGGAGCCGCCCCTGTTGCCGGGATATGCCATCCGTTACGTCATTCAAGATCAGGGGCCCTCATCCGGCCCCAGCCAAACATGAGGAGGGTCGCCATGCCATTCAATCCGACCTTGGTCATCGGCCTGGGAGGTCAGGGGCAATGGGTTGCCTGCCACCTCCTCAAGGAGCTCATGGAGCTCAGCAACGTACAAACGCCCCAGCAACTGGAGCCATCTGTGCAGATCCTCTCGCTCGACACGGACTCCGCTCCCCGGGCGTCAGTGCTCTGGAGCGGCGGGCAGACGGCCCGCAGCGGGGAGCACCAAGTCACGCTGCCGGGTACGAACTGCGGGGACCTCGGGGAGGATGTCAAGAAGTACGTCGAGGAGGCTCGCGATGGAAAGCACCCCGAACTGGCGCGCTGGTTCCCGGCGTCCTGGTTCCTCGACCACCCCAACAAGGCGACGATCCTCAACCTGTCCCTGGGGGCGCGGGCCTATCGGCCGCTGGGGCGCATTAGTGTGTTCTATGGTCTGACTCACACTCCACAGGTGGCGCATACGCCACAAGGTGAAAACTCTCCGGAGCGGAACAAGCAGCCCGTGCGCGACTTGCTGCAGAGAGCGATCGCTAGAATACCGGCAGACGCAGGGAACACGCCGCTGAATGTCTGCATCGCTGGCTCGCTCTGTGGCGGCACCTGTGCGGGGATGGCGGCCGATATCGCCTATCTAGTGCGTCAACTGGCGGCCCCGCGGTCAGTGAGCGTGCGCGGCTACTTCCTGTTGCCAGGCGCCTTTAAGGGCACCATCGCTGCCGACAGCAGCTTCCTGCCGCGCTCCTTCGCCGCCATGCGCGAGCTGCGCCGCTTCTCGGAAGCAGTGCGGTCGGTGATCGGCTACCCCATGCACTATGCGGGGCCCGACAAGGCGGCCGATGGCATTCTGCGCGGCCGGCTGGAGGGAACCCTCTTCGAGTCTTTGTACTACTTCGACCACCCCCTGGGGCTGCGCCGAAGGGACGGCGGGATAGATGAGATCGAGATCAAGAACGGCATAGCGCCGCTGATCGCCGAGGCCATCATGCTCTGGATCGACGACCAGGCAGGAGGCCACCTCGGTGGGCACCAGGCCAACGTGGCGGCGAAGCAGAGTGACTTGATACGTGACCAAGTGCTGAGAGACGGGGCCGCGGTCGCCGGCGGCGTTGGCGTCTACTCGCTGCAGTTGCCTCTCTACCCCATCGTCGAATCCTGGGCCCACGACCTGGGCCTGCGGGCCTTGGAGGAATTCCTCGGCGTGCGCGCCGGCGATGTCGACGATACCACCCGTGTGGTCAGGAGGCTCGACGAAGGCCACGGGCGCGAAGCAGCTCGAAACGCCTGGCGGACCGGCAATGTGGCCAACCATGTGCTGACGAGCCTGACCCGCGATGTGCTGGAGACCGGCCGGGCGCTGATCCTGGGGGGCGGCGAAAGGGATACGCGCCGGAACGATCTGAATAAGCGCGTGGACAAGGACGAGATCTGGGAAGACCTGCTCTTGGGGGGCGCAGCGCCCAGTGAGGCAGACCAGGCGCTGCGCAGCCAGTTCTTGCACCCGCCGCAGGTGGACCTCGAAAAAAGGGGCCTGTTGCCGGGGCACGTGCCGGTGCGACGGGCGATGGTGGCCACGACCGGGCAGCTTTCGGGAGGAGCAGCCAAGCAGGAAAAGAAGAATCCGGGCGGCGCGGCCGAGCGCATCGAGCGCGAGGTAAAGCTCTACCTGGACAAGCATCTCGGGTCCGAGGATGCGATCACCAGGGCGCGCGGCGGCAACGACGACGACCCAGCAGGGGAATACCCACGCATGTTGCGCCGTTGGGCCGAGGAACATCGCGCCCCGTTCCAAAGCGCTCTGCTGGCCTGGGTTGCCCAATCGCTCAATGAGGCTGACCCCACTACCCATAGCCGTTGGGGGCGCTTTGGCGCCACCGTGGCCTTGCTCGACGAGCTCAGCAGCATGCTGACCCTGGCCGTGGCCGAGTATCAGGGCGTGGAGAAGAAGTGCCTGGATATCGTGGCCACGCATCGAGACTCGCTAGACGCAAAGGAGGCTGTGAAGGGGATGAGCCACGCCGCTGGGGGGCAGGAGGGCTATCTGCGCTTCCAGCAGGAAAAGGTGCTGCTCCCAGAGCGCAGCTATGCCGCGGCGCGGCAGGTGCGCTGGTGGGCCCAGCAGATGCTGGACTTGGTCGAGGCGGTCAAGGCGGCACTGCAGGCGTGGCGCGAGGACCTGGCCGGCGGGCTCTATTCCGCCATCAGTCAAGGCCTCGAACACGTTGACGATACCCTGAGAGGCCTGGTGGACTATGCCGCTGTGCGCGATACCAGGTTGGTTGTGAACAGCAGGATTCGCGATGAGCGCCGCGATTACTATGAAGAGCAAGCGGGAGGCATCGACTCGGTGCTCGACGATCTGGGTTGGGCGGTCGCCGTTGATCGCAGGAAGGAGCGCGACGCTCGCGGACGCGAGAAGTGGGTGCTGCAGGTCGACATGAAGCTCTCGCTAAAGCTCAAGGACGGCCCCAAACAGTTTCTGACCAACGGCACCGAGTCGAACAGAGCCTGGTTCCTGGAGCGTTGCCGTAACGTGTTCGCCGAGGCTTGGACAAACGAGAGCATCCTGGACTGGCTGAGAAGGCAGTACCCGAGCGAAGGCCAGGGCATCGAGAGACAAAATCTGGCTTTCCTGGTCGGCGAGCTTCAGGGCCTCGCCAAGCCACCCTTGCGCTGGCAGCCTGAGGCCCATCCCTACACCCTGGCCTATGTGCGGGCCAAGTTCGTCAGCAACGATGAGAGGCGGTGGCTCGAGGCCCTGAAAGGGGCAATCGCGGGCAAAATCGGGGCCGATCCGCAGCAGTCGCAGCTCATCCAGGCCTCCGACCCCTTCCGGCTGACCCTGGTGACCCTGCACGAGCTCATCGATGTGGATCAGCTCACGAGCTATGAGGAGGGCAAGCAAAAGTATGATGCCTTGCCGGCCGAGAGCCCGGGCCTCGGGACCAGCCGCCAGCTCGTGCACGTCTTTGCCGCCGAGCGCAACGCTGCACTCTATGAAAAGAGGCTGGACAGGTTCCTGCCCGATCGCGTCGTAACCTTGCTGGAGGACCGCGACCGCTTCCGGCTTTTCGTCCAGGCCTGGGCCTATGGCAAGGTGGCGGATGGCGAGGAGATCCTGCTGCACTCTCACTGTATCCCCGGTAGCGACCCTGCCCTCGATCGCCGCGGCAAGTGGGTCCGCCGGCTGACCACCGGCCCGTTTGAGGAAGAGATCGACCCGATCACCGGTGAGGCCGTCCCCGCCCAACACCTCTGGCTCACACCGCCCATGCTCGAGGTGCGGCCGCTCTTCGAGGCCGCAGAGGCGTTCCTCTCGCGCGGCGAGGACGTCTTCAAGGATCCCCAAAAGCCCAAACCGATCGACGACGGGCGCGTGGCCGAGGAGATCCAGCGCCGCAAGCACAAGCTCGTCGTCAAGCCGGTGGTAGACGGCACCTGGGCCTCCAACGAGAGGAATCGGGTGCTGGCGGGCCTGGTGGAGGGCTTCAAACTCGAGGGGCAAAAGAAGGCCGGCAGGCAACTACTGGCGGAGTACGAGTATCTGCAGGGCCTGCAGTTGAGGCTGCAGAATGAGATCATCCCGGCGATCGGCGATGATCCCCTGGAGGAGGGGCTCCTGCAGGTGATGGGCCTTGTCCTGGCGGATGACATGGCCACACTCCGCCAAGGGATCCTGAACATCGACCCCACCGAGGGGCGGGGTGCATCCACGCCAGGCAGGGGCATCAAGCCTGACTACTAGCGGCATCACTGCTGGGCGTGTGCTCTCTCTGATGAGATCCCTGAGGCATCGGGCACGGTCTTGGTCACAGGCAAGTGCTCGCCTGTGACCAAGACCGCCAGTAGAAGGCCTTGGCCTTGATCTGCGGAACGCTGGTTGTGCAACAGTCTCTGCGGGGGTGTGGGATGAACAGTCGCGCTCGCTGCGTTTTCGTAGCGCTGGCCTTGCTCCTGGGCTTGCTCGCCAACGTGGGGTCCGCGGGTGCCCAGGCTCCCTCGGCCACGCCGGCCACGGGCCCCAGCCCCGACCCGGCCTGGTTGGCGGCGCAGGTCGTCTATCTCACCAACCTGGAGCGTGAGGCCCAGGGGTTGCCGCCGCTCAAGGCTAACGCGCTGCTCAGCCAGGCGGCCAGAGCGCATAGCCTGGCCATGGCCGAGCGAGACTTTTTCGACCACAAGGACCCGCAGACAGGCTCGACGTCCGCTGACCGGGCGCACGCCGCCGGCTATGCCTGGGCCGCCCTTGGCGAGAACATCGCCATGGGCTACGCCACCCCCGAAGACGTCGTCAGGGGCTGGATGGCCAGCCCCGGCCATCGCCGCAACATCCTGTCGCTCGACTTTCGCGAGATCGGCGTCGGCTATATTGCGGGCCCCGGCCCCTCGGCATCGTGCCAACACGCACCCTGCCAGGATTACTGGACGCAGGTATTCGGCACCTCGAGCGAGGCCTATCCCGTCGTCATCGACAGTGAGGCGCCCTATGCCAGCAGCCCGAACGTGACGCTCTACTGCTATGGGCTGGGCTGGGCGCAGCAGATGCACCTGCGCCATGACCAACAGCCCTATGGCCCCTGGGAGCCATTCCAGTCGAGCCGATCCTGGCAGCTCCCCGACTCCCCCGGCCTGCACACCGTCAGCGTCGAGCTGCGCGACTCCGCAGGCCAGATCCGCGAGGCCAGCGACGAAATCTGCCTCGGCCAACCCACATCTTTCGGGACGCCGGCCGCCATCCCGCCCTCCACCACCCCCCAGCCCGGGGCCCCTGTGCCCACACCCGGCTCCGATCGGCTTACGCTACAGCGCGGCATTTCCTCGCCCATCGTCACGGCTGGCCAGGAGGTGCTCGTTACCTTTACGCTGGCGGGCAATCAAGAGTTGTGTGGCCGGCGCTCGGTGCGCCTGCCGCTGGATATCGTCCTCGTCATTGACCACTCGGGGAGCATGGGCGCTTGGGCGTCGTTCGGCTCCACCCAGACCAAGCTCGAGGCTGCCAAGGATGCCGCCATCGCCTTCTTGGGCGCTGTGCAGCTCGGCACCGACCGCGTGGCCATCGTCGGCTTTAGCGGCGACGCCCGCCTGCAGCGGCCCTTGGAGGTCAGCCTGCAGCCCCTCCAACAGGCGATCAACAGCCTGCAACCCACCGGCGGCACCAGCATCGCCGATGGCCTGCTCGCCGCGCAGACGGAGCTGGGCAAACGGGGCCGCAAGGAGGCCGCGGGCGTCGTGATCCTCCTTTCCGACGGCCAGTCGCCCGCCAGGCAGGTGGCCGAACAGATGAAAAAGGCCGGCCTCCGCATCGCGACCATCGGGCTGGGGCCGGATGTCGATGCGGACGAGCTGAGCGCCATCGCCTCCTCGCCGCAAGACTACTACCCCTCGCCCGACGCCACGCAACTGAAGGCGATCTTCCTGGCCGTCGCCCAGTCGATTCGCGAGACGCCGGCGGCCACCGACGTCGAGCTTGTCCATCGCTTCGATGTGAGCAACTTTGAGATCGTGCCCAACTCTATCTCGCCCGCCGCAGAGCTCTCCTACGATCGCATCACCTGGCGCGCGCCGCTGTTGGGTAAGGAGCCCCTCACCTTCAGCTATCGCGCCCGGGCACGGGTCGCCGGCAGCTTTGCCGCGGATCTCGGCGACGTCCTGACCTACCGGCGCTGCGGCGAGGATCAAGCCTCCGAACAGCTATCCAGCGGCCTGAACGTACAGGTGCAGGGCGACCCGGCCCTGACGCCGCCGGCCGGGGCGGAGCCGGTCACCCCTGTGCAGCTCTTCCTCGATGTCGCCTGCGGGGGGTTCCCCTGGTGGTATCTCCTGGCCCTGATCGTCTATCTGATTCTCCTCTTCCTGATCCTGGCCCGTAACTGGAAAAAGCTGCGCCAGAGGTGGACCAGCCGCAAGCAGTGGCCGCCTTTGTGCCTGATCGGTCGCCTGTTGTTCCTCGGCTACGTGCTGTTCCTGGCCGCGCTCGTGGTCGGTGAGCTGCAGCCGGTCGCGTGCCGGCCCAAGGAAGCGATCTACTTTTGGCGCGTGACCCCGCAAGGGGACTCGGCGATCTGGTACAAGCCGATGGTTCCTGCGCTCCCGGCGCGCGTGTTCGGCAGCCTCACCAGGCAGTCCAAATGCATCGCCTGCCACACCATCTCCTTGGAGGGAGATCGCATCGCAGCCATTGCCGATGGCAGCAACGGCCCGGTCTACGCCATGCTTCTGGATGGCACCCCGTTCAATCTGCCGCCGATCACGGCGTCGTATGTGGCGCTCTCGCCCGATGGCCGCTCCCTGGCCTACGCTTTCGAGGGCAAGGACATCTATATCCTGGATCTGAGCAGTGGGGCTACGGTGCCACTCAATGGAGCCAGCGAGCCCGACATCACGGAGACCATGCCGGCCTGGTCACCGGATAGCCAGACCATCGCTTTTGTGCGTACCCACGGCGAGCCCAACGGCTACGCGCTGACGACCCCCTGCGATATCTTGACGATCCCGGCGGCGGGCGGCACTCCGACACTTCTGCCCGGCGCGGGGGGCTCTGGATTCAGCTACTACCCCGCCTATTCGCCCGACGGCAACTGGCTGGCTTTCACCGGGCACACAACGGGCACGTCCACACGCTCGGATCCCCAGGCCGAGATCTTTCTGGTGCCCAGCCAGGGCGGCGAGGCCAGGCGACTGGCCGCGAACGATCTGCCCGGCGGGCAGCCCTTGGTGGGCGCGTCCAACTCCTGGCCGACCTGGTCACCCGATGGGCGCTACCTCGCCTTCAACTCTAAGCGCAATGGCGGGCAGTTCGATGTCTTTGTCGCCACGATCAACCCCGATGGGACTTCTGGACCGGCGGAGTCTTTGGCAGGCGTCTCCAGGTCCGCTGCTTTCGAGCACCTGCCGGTGTGGGGCAAGCCTCCACTGCCCAACTGGCTGGCCATCCTGCTGCGCCTGTTGCCATGGCTTGTGCTTCTGCCCCTGCTCTGGCTCCTGACGTGCCTGCTCTGCCGCCCGCGCACTCTGCAGCACACCATCGCCTTGCGCAGGAAGGTTACGCCCGACTCGGGCGAGGAGGAGAAGGACCTCTTCACCGTGACGCTGACGCTGGATGGCAATCCCTCGGGCTGCGCCACGGCCTACAGTCGCCAGCCGCTGGATGTAGCTCTGGTAATCGACCATTCGGGGAGCATGGTCACGCCCAGCCTGCCCGGGCTGCACCGCCTCGACGGGGCCAAGAGAGCCGTGCAGGGCTTTGTCGCGCGCCTGGACCCTGCGCAGGATCGTGCGGCAGTGGTGATCTTTAGCGATACGGCGACCCTCTTACAGCCGCTGAGCGCCGATTGGCGCACCCTGCGCCGTGAGGTGGGGCGCATCAGCGGCGGCTCGGGCACGGCAATCGATGAGGGCCTGGCTGCGGCGCTCGCCCACCTGAGCGCTGCCCGTCGCCCTGGCGTGGCTGCGGTCATCGTGCTCCTGTCGGATGGAGAAAGCGCCGAAGAGCCCGCTCTGGCGCAGGCTGCGGCCATCCGGCAGGCGGGCATCCGCTTGGTCACCATCGGCCTTGGCCGCGGCGCCGGCATGGGCCTCTTGCGACAGCTCGCCACCACGCCCCAAGACTGCTACTACTCGGCGGGCGCCGGGCAGTTGCAGCAGGTCTTCCGCTCCATCGCCGAGCGCATCCGCCCGCCGCTGGCCGGCGCAGCTATCGCCTTCCGTCATCGGCCCGATCTCGAGGCCTTCAGTTTGGTCCCGAGTACCACCAACCCCCAGTCAGCTCCCGACGAGCAGGGCATCATCACCTGGGAGCTGCCCGAGCTCGGTGCCGAGTCGCGCACCTTCAGCTACCAGGTGCTCGGCAAAAAGCCGGGGGCCAGACAGCTCGTGGACCTTGGCGATACGGTCACCTACCTGCGCTGTGGCGATGAAGATGAGCCCATGGAGCTGCGCGAGGGACCGGGCTTGCCGGTGACGGTGACGGAACACAAGAAGGTCATTGAGGTACAGCCGCCTCCGGCCCCGCTGCCCATCACCGACCTGCCGCCCATCTGGGAGCCCGACAAGGCCTTGCTCATCGGTGTGGGGCGCATGGGCCGCGTGGTCTTGACGCACCTCAAAAAGAACCTCAGGGACGCCGGCTGCGGTGTCGTGCCGCCGGGCCTGCCCTTCCTGCTCCTCGACACAGCGCCACAGGTAGAGGGGCATCACCTCGCATTCGCCGGGACTGCTCTGAGCGACGAGGAAGTGGTGCTTCTTCGGGAGGACCTCAAGCCCGTGATCGCGGAAATGGCCTCTGGCACCGGCAGCCACGTGGAGCTTGGCCAGTGGTTCCCCGCGCAGGACTACGCCAACCTGGGCAGCGTCTCGATCCCAGAGTTGGCCAGGGGCGCCGGCGAGCGGCCCATCGCCCGCGCCGGGATGCTGCGCCTGATCAACGGTAAGGCGGGCCGCAGCGCGAAGCCAAAGGCGCCCGATTCGGACGGCCCGCCTGCAGCGTCGGTTCTGAATAGTCCCCTGCTGCAGCGCTTGGGCCAGGCGCTGGATAAGGTCAAGGTGGATCCCCACGGCGCGCGGGTGATCCTCATCGGGTCGCTGAGCGAAGCCATGGGCGCGACGCTGTGGGACCTGGCCTATCTGGTGCGCGAGGTCGCCCGCAGCAAGTGGGGCAGCACGGTGCCGGTGACGATCGAGGCCTACCTGGGCTTTGAGATCCAGCCGGGCAAGAACTATGTGCCGGCCGCTGCCGAGCTGAACGCCATGGCCGCCCTGCGCGAGTTGACCTGGTTCCAGTTGAACCCCGGCCTGCCCTACGCGATCGACTATGGCACCGGCGAACCCGGCCTGGAGCCGCTGCGCGTGCGCTTGATCGATGACCTCTACCTCTACTTCACCGACCTGGTTCCCGGCGGCGAGCGGCAGTGGCCGGCGCTCGCGGATCTCGTCACGCTGCGCCTCGATAGCCGCGCCTATCACCTGCAAGATGCCGACTGGTACCAGTTCCGGCGCGCCGATGTCGACGCGCGCCAGGCGCAGACGCACGAACTGCACTTCGGTTCCGGTGGCAGTGTCACCATCCGCTTGCCGTTGGCCGAGATCATCGACCGGGTGAAGCTGCGCTGGGCGCGCGAGCTCGTGCAGTCCTTCCTGATGGGCCTACGCCGCGAAGAGCCAAGCTTCGACGCTGAGGGTGCTGCCGATCCGCAGTTTGGCCGGCCCGAACACCTGGCTGACCTCTTCCTGTGCGGCCTGGAGGATGAGAGCGCGCGCTACGCTCTGGCCGTGCCGGTTCCCTTGTCGGTGCGTGCCCTCAACTGCGTGCGCTTGCAGCAGGCCTGGCAGGACCAGCCGGTCTCCGACGAAGCGGCGGAGCAGCAAGCCGTCGGCGCCTACCTGGATGCGACTTTGCAGCTCATCCTCATGGGCACCTCCGCTGCGTCGGCCCAGCCGCCGCACACAGCCAGGGTCGCCTACGCCGCAGCCTTCCTGAAGGCGCTCAACGGTCTCTGCGAAGGGGCCCTGGGCCAGGCCATCGCCGAGGATAGCTCCCTCTCACAGGCCCAGCGGCAGACCCTGGAGGGCTACCGCCTCTTGCTGCAGAGGGAGGTGCAGGCCAGAGAGCAAGGCCTGACCGCGATGCAGCAGTTTCTCCTGGGCCTCTACAGCGAGCTCGCCGCGCGCGAGGCGCTCTTTGTGGCGCAGCAGGCCGAGCCCGACTCCTCGCAGCCCGCAGCCCAGGCCGGCACCTCCGCCCCTCACCGCCTGACGCGCCGCGAAGAGATGGACCAGGTGCAGGGACGGTTCTATCTCTGGCAGCAGCGCACTGCGCCCGACGGTAAACCCCTGGAGAACCCTCGGCAGCTCTGGGATATCTGGTACGACGCCGTCTATGAACAGACCAGGCCGGAAGACCACACCGGCTACCTCTTCTGGAGGCCCGTCCCCGAAGGCGGCATCGAGCTATGCCTGCTCCTAGGGGAGGAGCCAGTCAGCTCCCACAACAGCCAGTGCGGGACGTTCTGCGATCGCCTGCTCGACTTGGCGCAAGGCCTCATCCAGCCTGTGATCAGTGAGCGCAAGCTGGATAGCCTGGCGGACCTGGGCGAGAGCATCTTGTTCGAGCTCCAAGACCACCTGCCTGCCGCCCAGCGCGGCCGCAGCCGGCCAGCGCTCCTCGCGTCGCTGGTCGCCATGCTGCAGCAGCAGGCCAGGCCGGCCAGCCTCGACACGAATAGGTTCAATGCCGGGCAGGCGGTGCTGCGCAACGCCATTGCCGCCCCTGCGCCCTTGCCGCAGAGCCTGGCCGGCTTGATCGCTGCCTTCCCGCCCACTGACCGGCAGCAGGATGGGGCCACTCAGCGCTGGGACTGGCCGCGCCTGCTGCTGACAGACCGCACGGCCTGGCAGTTGGTGCTGACCCAGGACGCCCTCACTGCCAACCGGTTGGTGCGTTACGAGGGACTCACAGAACAACTCATCGCGGACGCCAGGGGTCGTGCCGTGTTCGACTGGGAGGCCCTAGCCTGGCGACACCGCCAAGACTACAAGGGCGAGCTTCTGCACCCGCTCGTGGCTGCGGCGCTGCAGCGTCGCGTGCGGGCGCACCTCTATGGCGTGGCCCTGGCCTCGGGGTTGGTCAGGGGGCGGGCAGATCGCTGGGGGATCTGGGCCGAGCAAAACCCGGAGCCCCTGGTCTCGTGGCAGCCCAAAGGCGGCTGGGATCCATATGTGTACGGCCTGCTCCACTTTGCGCTCGCGGCCGCCGAAGAGCAGGTCAGCGCCGTCGACGAACTGCTGGGCCAGCTTGGGCCCGCGCTGCGCGCAGAGTGGAAAAAGCTCATAGACGGCGGGCCCGAGGCCAGCCGCCCGAGCGGCGCGTCTGAGCAGGTGCGCAGCCTGTGGGTGCTGTCGTGGTATGCCGTGCGCGAGCGATACGGCCGCTTGCCCAAGTAGCAATCGCAGCTATGGCAATAAGGGGGCGCAATGACCGTTGAACCCGTGAGTCAGGTTCGCGACGAGCAAGGCAACATATATCGGCTTGGCCCATACCAGGGGGGCGGCCAATACAGCGCCGTCTACCTGGCCCTGCGTGAAGGCGAGACGCCGGACACCGCACAGGCCGTCGCCAAGATCGGCAAGGCGGACGAGATGCGAGGCGACGGGCCTGGCCGCAGCATGGGGGAACTACAAGCAGCGTACGATAGAGAATGCCGCCTCATCCGCTCTCTGCAGCAGGGCTTCCAGTCGAAGGGCCGTCCGTGCCCTCTTCCCTGGAGCAACAAAGGCGATGTGGTGGGAGAGGGCGCCGGCCAGGCGGGGGAGCCGCCCGTCCTGCTCCTGCAGAGAATCAGGAACGAATGGCTGCTCTCGCTGCAAATCGGCGCTCTCGATGGCCTGCACCGCGAGCTCCTCGCGGCGCGCTCCGGCGCCCAGTATGCCGACCTGCTCGACACCCTGCACAACGGGCCGAGAAAGCGCTCTTCTGATCGCAAGCCACTGGACTTTTACTGGGATGAAGCCGAGCAGCATCTCTATGTCCTCGACTGGAATACCGTTCAAGACTTTCCAGACGATGAGGACGGAGCTCTGAGACTTGCCCAGAGCGACGTGCGCGCCCTGGGCAAGTGGTGGTTCGAGATGCTCGTGGGGGTAGAGCCCGAGCAGGTCGAGCGCCTCAGCGCCGAAGAGCCTGGAACTGGGCCCTTTCTCTGGCTGCGACTCAGCCAGGGGATGCGCCGGCTACTGCTGCGCACGCTGGCCAGCGGCCGGCCCGAAGGTCTGCGCACCGCACGCGAGGCCTACGACTGGTGGGACGAGTATCGTCAGATCCTCGAGGCTGCTGTGCAGGGCCAGGTCGGCGCCCTGCAGGCGAAAGCGCAGGAGGCATGGGAGGCAGCAGACCTCGCCCCAGGGCGCGCCTGGGAGGTGGCAGCCGATCTCGCTGACCTGCTGAGAAAGATGAACCCTCCTGCAGAGCCCGCAGCCCAGATCATCGAGGGCTGGTTGCACGAGGCCGACAAGCGATGTTCGCGGGCCGTCAAGGCCGCCTGGCAGCAGATCGAGGCCGGGGAACCGCAGCAGGCCGGCGAGGCGCTGCAACGAGAGCGCGAGTTCTCGCGCTACTCGCCGCGGATGCGCCTTAGCGCCAGCCGTTTCTATCTCATGGCGGCCTTACTGGGCGACGATGATGTGCGAGCCAAGATACCGGCGCTCCCCGAGCTGAAAGCCCGAGTGAACGGAATAGCCTACCGAGTCGTGCAAGAGACCGACGACGAGAGGGTAGCTGAGGCCGTCCAGGCCCTCGCCGATCTCGAGAATCAGTTGAAGAGTTTCACTCAGGAGATCCTCCCGGCAGCCCTCTTCGCCAGGTTGGCGCCGCTAAAGCTCGACCTCGAGGTGGTTCGCCTCGTCCTCCAGTTGCCTGCATCCGCTGTGCTGCCGGCCGGCCAGACGCCAGAATTGCAGCGAGTGACCGAGGTTCTTGAGGCTTTGCATGGCAGTCTGGCCGCCTTGCGGCAAGTCGACGCCCTCCACGCCGGCCTGTTGCGGGAAAAGTACGCGCGGCAGTTGGCCGAGCTCGAGGAGAAAAAGTGCGCGCTCGAGCAGGACGCGCACCGGCGGGAAGGGCGGGAGCGTAGCACGCGACAGGCGCGAGAAGCGCTCAAAATGCTCGGCATCAAGCTTGGCCCCGCGGCGACGATGGACTGGCCTCTCGAGATCGCCTCGCTTGTGGGCGGCGAGTGCCTGCCACTGCACCCCGTTCTGAGGCTGCTCTGGCGATTTCGCTACGCCCTGCCGAGGGACCAGGCAGACCTACACCCCGAGACGGCGCGTGCGGCTGCCGGCTTCTTGCGGGTACTCGAGGGGGAAGCGGCAAAGCACGATGACCTGCAGAGCACCTGCTGGGAGTTCGCTCAAGACCTGCGCGCCTTCCTTACGAGGTTGGTGCTGCGCCGCGTGGAAACCGCTCGCTGGCCCCGCGAGGTGGACGAAGCCATTGCCATCGTGGACCTGCTGCAGGGGAGCCTCCCTCAGCTATCGTGCCCAAAGGTGGAAGACCTCAGACAGAAGCGTCAAGCCCGCGAGAGGGTGGCCAGGCTCCTGGCAGACCCGCCCATGGGCGACCTGGAAGACCGCAGCATCGACGAACAGCTAGAAGGTCTGGCGGGGCAAGGCATCGAGCTCTATGACCCTTATCCACGCTTCCAGGGCACGCCTCAAGCCGGGCCTGCCGCGGACGCGCCTCCGACGGACTCCATGGCAACACCTATCGGCATCCGGGAGTTGATCAGAGCCCGTGAGCAGGCGCGTCTCGCTCTCTGGCAGGATAAGTTGCGCCGGCTATTGGAGGGACTTGACCCCAACCGGCCGGACCTGCAGAGTGCAATAGAATTCTTGCATCTCGTGGAGAAACTGGTCTCCATGATCAACTCCCTGCGCCTCCAAGACAAGGATCTGAGCCGGGCTCCAGAGGGGGTGCAGGGGATGGCGCTGCTTGCCGCGCTGCGGGGTGCACCGGAGAGCATGGAGCCGAGGCTGACAGAGACGACCGGGCAGACTGCCGCGCCCGCGCCCGGCGGGTCCCTCACCAATCCAGAGGGCGAGTTGACCGGCGGCAAGGAGACGCCAGATAGGCCTTTGGCACAGGCTGATGCGCCACAAGGCCAGCCAGCGCAAGGAGCGACCGTGCCCGGTGAGAGCGAGTTGCCAACTCGGTCCGCCCCGATCACCGGCCCCAGCCAGGTCGTTAGCGGAATGGCCGGGGCACAGGTGGCACGGCAGCCCGATGCCACGACCCAACGAGGATCCGCCCAGGAGCAGGCCAAGCCACCCGGACCCGGGAAGAAGCCTGCCCTACCCTCCATTCTGATCGGGGCCGCTGTCCTGTTGACCGTTCTGCTGCTTGGTGCAGTTGGCCTAGCACTTTTCCAGCGTCTGCTGCCGGCCGGATCGGAGCCGGAGCCCTTGCTCGCGCCCACAAACACTCCCGGCGTCGCGCCGTCGCCAGTTCTGTCTCCGGCGCCCCGCTTCGCCATCAGCCAGGTCCTGCTGAGCCTTCCGGATAGCCTCGCCCCAGGGCAGGATGGCGAGTTGCAGCTCTCCGTTGCGGGCCAGAGCGAAGGGGCCAAGGCGCGCTTTGAAGTCGATCCCCCCGGGATAGTGCAGGTTGATCCCGCAGAGGTCGATGTCAGTGGGGGCGTGGCCCGCGCCCGGCTCAAAGCCCTGGGGCCGGAGGGTACCGTCCAGGTCCGCGCATCGGTGGAGGGCATGGCCACGACTCAATCGCTGCGCGTTGCCTCTCCGCCCCGTCTGGAGCTCTCACTTGCTGCGGATCCCAGCGAGCTCGTCACGCCGTCAGAGACCGTGACAGTCACCGTCAGTCTGAAGAATGTGGGGAAGAGGGCTGTGCAAGGGGTGCGCGTCGCCTGTCAGGTGCCCTTTGCGGCAACCTTCATCATGGGCGCAACGCAGAAGGAGGGAACAGAAGTCGAGTACGTTCTGCCGGATGCGCTGAAGGCGGGTCAGACAGCGGAAGGGGCCCTGCGCTTGCGGATGCAGATCCCCGCGACTGCCCGAGAGACTGCTACCCTGCGCTGCCAGGTCAGTGCAGAGGGCATGGACGACCTGGATCAGGATCTCACCCTACAGGTCGTCCCCGCCATCGCCGTCGCCAAGAGGCCGCCGTTGAAGGCCTGCCCGCAGCCCCGCGACGGGCAGGGCTGCACCGAGATCAAGGTTGATCGGCAACAAAGGCTGGCGGTCGAGGCCAAGGACAAGACGGGGCTCTGGCTTCGCCTAAGCTGGGCGCCCGGCGAGGACGGGTGGGTCAGGGTTGAAAATGTCAACACGACCGACCTGAGTGCCGTCCCGGTGGAATGAACGCGCGGTTGTGGGTCGGGCCGCGTGAAGGCCTTGGCTCGCCGGCCGTTTTCTGCCCGATGGCTTCCGTAGCCTCGGGCAACCCCCGCAAGTGCCCGCGCTCAGAAGCGGCCAAGCCCCTCTCGGGCTCCCACAGCCCGCAGGGCTTGGCCGCTTCTCAGCCCGGCGGCTTCAGCCTCACCGCAGGCGCGAAACACCCCGCCACTGCTCATGACGTAGGCCGCCGGGACCGTAGCCGCGGCATCGTGCCGCGCAACTCCTCCATGCGGCAACAGCGCGGCGTCAAGCGTTCCGAGGCGCTCGGATACTTGCCACGTGTTTCCCCTACACCACCGTCGCCAACAGCGGAAACCGCGCCCGCGCCTCCGCCAGCCGCCGCAACAGCCCCGCCATATACCCCCGCGCCCCCCGCAGCTCCGCGTTGATCCCCTCCGTCCACTCGATCCAGCGCCACGCCTCCAGCACCAGCGCCTCGCGCTGCTCCCCCGCGCCCCGCACGCGGCCCGCCTCCGGGTCGCGACTGCCGAGGAAGCGCAGGCGCCCGCGCCGAAACCCCGCCAGCCCGCCGTGGCCGCAGCAGGGGCGCATGATCTCCAGCACGTCGGCGTCGTGGACCACCCGCCGCGCCAGGTCCCACGGCCCGCGCTTGAGGATCAGCCCGCCCACGTACTGCGCCCGCGACGGCGCGGCGCCGGCCTGCTCGAGGGAGCGCCGGCATCGTTCGGCGCTGTCATGCTCCCAGAGGTCGATGCCGTTGCCCTCGCGGCCCGCGTCGTGGCAGGCCACGGCCAGGCGGATGGCCTCCAGGTCGACGTCAAGGGCCAGGGCGCCGGCGTAGCAGCGCGCCATGTACTCGGCAAAGAGCACGGCGCGGCAGATGTGCATGCGGCCGTGGATGCCAGCGCCGTCAAAGTGCTGCTCGTGCGCGGCGTAGATGGGCAGGATCTGCTCCTGCAGCTCGGCCACAAAGCTGGGCCAGCTCGCCACGGCTGCGCTCAGGTCCATGGTCTTCTCCCTTGTGTCTAGCGAAGCTTCGCCTCAAACCGACGAGAATATCCACCGCAGAGGCGCAGAGGGCGCAGAGGGTTCACAGATCCTCTCCGCGCCCTCTGCGCCTCTGCGGTGCATCCGCCCTCATGCGCCGTGCTGGCCGCCGCGCTCGGGGCACAGCGCCCTGAGCTCCTCTTCGAAGCGCCGCGTGACCTCGGGGTCCTCGGCGTAGCGCCGTGGCACCTCCAGCACCCGGCCCTCCAGCTCCGGCAGCAGCGCCAAGAGCGCCTCCATGAACACGCCGCGCCCGGGGATTGCGCCGCCGCGCTCGTGCGTGGTGTGCACGCCGCACGAGGGGCTGTGGCCGATGCCGATGAGGCCCACGATCTCGTACCCTGCCTCGCGGTAGGCGGCTACCTGCACGCGTACCGGCTCCAGCAGGCGACGGCAGAGGGCGCGCTGCGCCGGGGTGTCGTAGCCGCTGCGCTCGTCCGGCGCCCGCCCGGCGCCGCGCTCGATGAGCTCGGGGCAGGGGAGCTGCAGCAGGCCCACCCCGGCCTCGAGGCAGAGGCGCGCGATGCCCTCCAGCGCCCCCGGCCGCCGCGCCAGCGGCTCGACGACGGCGTTCTGGTTGAGGATGCAGTGCGCCAGGAGCACCACCCGTCTGCTGCGCCGGTCCATGGCCTCACCTCCACGAGCAAGTATAGCCCGGCGCCTCTTGCCCGGCAAGCGCCCCCCGAGGCGGGGTGTACCCCAGAATCGTCGCTGTGTCTCTCGCCCGCATCATGCGTATGGTCTGGGCGTCTGCCGTCCACGCCCGGAGCTCCCGTTAAGCCTCGGGCTACAGAACCGAAGCCCCTATGGGGCTGGTGTCGCCCCTGAACACCGTGCTCTCGGGAGACACGCGCCCACGGCGGCAAGCAATCGAGGTCAAGCGTAGACGGTTCGAAGTGCACGAGCCCGCAGGGCTTTGTCTCTGTAGCCCGAGGCTTACCACGGGAGCCTCGGGCGTGGGCGGCAGACGCCGAGAGCATACGCATCATTCGGGCCTGAAATACACAGACGATTCTGGGATACACCCCGGCCAGCCATAGGCTTTGACAGTGAGCGCCGAATGGAGTACAATGAGGGTATCAAGATACAAACCATGTGCATACAAAAGCAATGGAGCTTGTATGACCGTGAGCGTCGGGCTGCGGCCTGTAAGGCTGCGCCGTCATGCCCTTACCTGAAGACTCCCCGGTAAGGGCTTTTTTGAATTGTTCTCCATGATCCATCCACAGGCAAACGCGCCGTTGGTGGTGGGCAGGGTGGGTTCACCGGGGTACGGGCAGGGCCGCAAGGCGGAGCGGCCAGGCTCGGCCAGGGTGCGCCCACATGATGGCTCACTAACCGGGTTGCGCGGGCCGGATAAAACCCATGTCAAGGAGGAGTCGGTATCGTGGAGGGAGCAACACTGTTCGAGTCTGCTAGTCTTTGGGCTGTCATCGTGATAGCCGGCCTCGCGCTCTTGTACGCCGCCCTGCTCGCCAGGGGCATCCTGAGGCACGACAAGGGCACCGCCCGCATGCAGAGCGTTGCGGGCGCCATCCGCCGGGGGGCCAACACCTACCTGCGTACCCAGTTCCGCCGTATCGTCGCCCTGATCGCGGTCCTCACCATTGGCACCTACCTGACCGCGGCCGTGGCCAAACAGCCCCTGCCGATCTCGGTGGGGCGCGCCGCTGCTTTCCTCATGGGCTCGCTGTTCTCGGCAGCCGTGGGCTACATCGGCATGAACATGGCCGTCCAGGGCAACATCCGCGTGGCTTCGGCAGCGCGCCGCAGCTTTACCGAGGCGCTGCGCATCGGCTACCGCGCGGGCACCATCACCGGCATGCTCACCGACGGCCTGGGCCTCCTGGGGGGCACCCTGATCTTCATGATCTACGGCAAGATGGCCCCCGAGGTGCTGCTCGGCTTTGGCTTTGGCGGCACGCTGCTGGCGCTCTTTATGCGCGTCGGCGGCGGTATCTATACCAAAGCCGCCGATGTGGGGGCCGACCTGGTGGGCAAGGTGGAGGTGGGCATCCCCGAAGATGACCCGCGCAACGCTGCGGTGATCGCCGACCTGGTGGGCGATAACGTGGGCGACTGTGCGGGCATGGCCGCCGACATCTTTGAGTCGTACGAGGTCACCATCGTCTCGGCGATGATCCTGGGCCTTGGGCTCGCCCCCTTTGACCTCAAGTGGATCATCTTCCCGCTCTTGGTGCGGGCTATCGGCGTGATCAGCTCGATCATCGGCACCTACGCCGTGTCGATATGGCCGACCGGAGGCGATGCCTTCAAGGCGATGGACCTCTCCTACGATCTGTCGTCGGCTATCTCGACCATCTCGTTCTTCCTGCTCGCCCAGTTCTACGTGCACGATCTGCGCGTCTTCTTCGTCACGGCCATGGGCATCGTGCTGGCCATCGCCTTTAACAAGTACACCGCCTACTTTACCCACACTGCACACCCGCCTGTGCGCGAGATCGCGCGCTCGAGCCGTACCGGGGCGGCGACGACGCTGCTCACCGGCCTCGCCGTGGGCTATGAGTCGAGCGTGTGGGCCATCCTGATCATCGCGCTGTCGATCTTTGGCTCGGTGGTCGTCTTTGCCTCGGCCGGGGTGACGTTTGTGCTCTACGGCGTGGCGCTCGTGGGCATCGGCATGCTCTCGCACACGGGCAACAACGTCTCGATGGACGCCTTTGGCCCCATCGCCGACAACGCCGGTGGCATTGGCGAGCTGGCCGGCATGGACCCGGGCGCGCGCAAGATCCTGGCCGACCTCGACGCGGCGGGCAACACGACCAAGGCCATCACCAAGGGCATCGCCATCGCCTCGGCGGTGATCGCGGCCGTGTCGCTCTTTGGCTCCTTTGTGGAGACGACCGGCCTGCAAAAGACGGGGCTCGACATCGCCAACCCCTACGTCTTTATCGGCATGCTCATCGGCGGGGCCCTGCCCTTCCTCTTCAGCTCGCTGACCATCCGCGCCGTGGGGCGCGCCGCGGCGCTGATCGTGGAGGAGGTGCGCCGCCAGTTCCGCCTGCCGGGCATCATGGAGGGCACGACGCCGCCCGACTATGACCGCGCGGTGGTCATCTGCACCTCGGCGGCGCAGCGCGAGCTGATCGGCCTGGGGGCGCTGGCGGTGCTGACGCCGGTGCTGGTGGGCTTTATCCTGCGCGAGGAGGCGCTCGGGGGCTTCCTGGCCGGGGTCATCCTGGTCGGCCAGCTCCTGGCGGTCTTTATGGCCAACGCCGGCGGCGCGTGGGACAATGCCAAGAAGTACATCGAGGATGGCCAGTATGGCGGCAAGGGCTCGGAACCGCACAAGGCGGCGGTGATCGGCGACACGGTGGGCGACCCGCTCAAGGATACCGCCGGCCCGGCGCTGAACCCGATGATCAAGGTGATCAACCTGGTATCGCTCTTGATCGCGCCGCTCTTGGTGGCCCACAAGACGCTGCCCTGGCCCGCCATCGTGGCGCTCGCGCTCGCCGGTGTGGCGGTCGTGGCGGCCATCTGGTACAGCAAGAAGGAAGCTGTGCTCGCGACCGGCAAGGAATAGGAGCGTCGAGTCGGGGCACCCTCACCCCTGCGGGCCAAGCCCTCGGGGTACAGGCCCCCTGCCCTCTCCCTGCGAGGGAGAGGGAGAGTTGTCGCCCTGCCTCCCCTCTCCCCGCGCACGTGGGAGAGGGGAGGCAGGGCTGCGCTTAGGAGTCTGCCATGAGGCCATTGGTCGGCGTGCCCTGCCACCGGCCCTACTCTGCGGCTGCGAGCGACGCTCCGCGACAGTACGTGCTCAACCGGGCCTACGTGGAGGCCGTCCGCCGCGCCGGTGGGGCGCCCGTCCTCTTGCCCGTGAGCAGCGACCCGGATGCGCTGCGCCCGCCCTACGCTCTACTGGCGGGCCTGCTGCTCGCGGGCGGCGGCGATGTGCTGCCCCAGCACTATGGGCAGACGGCGCAATGCCGGCTGATGGCGGTGGACGAAGAGCGCGATGAAGCCGAGCTGCTCCTCGCTCGCTGGGCGCTGGAGGATGACCTGCCGACCCTGGCGATCTGCCGCGGCATCCAGGTGCTGAACGTGGCCCTGGGCGGCACGCTGATCCAGGATATCCCATCGCAGGTGGCGGGCGCCCTGGTGCACCATCCGGGTCCCGCGGCGCCGCGCGAACGGCCGCAGCACACGGTGAGCGTTCCCGCCGGGTCAAAGCTGGCCGCGGCGCTGGGCCGGCCGGCGGCGCAGGTGGCGGTGAACTCGTTCCACCACCAGGCGCTATTGGCGGTGGCGCCCAGCCTGCGCGCCGTGGCGCATGCGCCCGACGGCATCATCGAAGGCCTCGAGCGGCCCGACCGCAGCTTTGTCATCGGCGTGCAGTGGCACCCCGAAGAGATGGCCGCCGGCGACGCGACGCAGGCCGCGCTGTTCGCGGCGTTCGTGGCCGCGTGCGCGAAGCGACGCTGAGGCTAGTAGTCTGCCGCATTGGTTTTGATGGGCGTAGCCTAGCCCCAATACAGTTCAAATAAGCCGGGCGACTGCAAGTCGCGCCTGGGAGCCGCCGTTGGCGGCCAAGGGGGCGCTGCGACGCCGGGCGCCCACCTGCGTGGGCTGGTCGCCACGGCCGCGTCGGCGCAGGCCGACGCCCGGCCGCAGGCCCTCTAGGCGCGACTTGCAGTCGCCCGGC
>Ga0116161_1001007_pt1 | contig 30419 bp, 44 predicted proteins | sample AD_JPNAS3_MetaG_FD_89877 | JGI IMG/M metagenome (GOLD analysis project Ga0116161, IMG submission 89877) | Active sludge microbial communities of municipal wastewater-treating anaerobic digesters from Japan - AD_JPNAS3_MetaG | ecosystem: Engineered > Bioreactor > Anaerobic > Digestate | place... | reverse complement strand
TGCCGAACGTGTAGAGCAACAGGCTAACAGGTTCTCTGCTGCTGTATTAATGCCCAGGAGTGCGGTAAAAATTTTACTTGCGAGTAAGCCATACAACAGAACCGAGGAATGGATTGTGTTTGCTCCAAGGGGTTATGTGGTCAGCTTCCATTTTGGAAAGTTCAAAATGTTTGCCGCACTTTTTGCAAATACCCTTTTGCTTTTCATAGCCTGCTATTTTCTGCGCTTCTGTAAATGCGCGCAGGTTAAGATGCTTTTCGTCCCGGGTTAGAACATAGTAGTAAATGCCTTTCTTGTCCGTCACTTCGTCATCAATTGTAAGCTTATGTATTTCCTGTTCTAACTTGGCTGTATCAAAAGTCTTATGCTTGTACTCATCATAAAGGCCACCCCAATCAAGCCCTTTCATGATGGAGCGGTATTTTATGAAGGTCAGCCCAACCCACTCTATTACATTGCGAAAATATATCCACAGCTCGTTAGCATTAGGCACGTGCTGATGTGCGGACATATACTCCTCAATATTGCCCTTGCTTATCCACTTAAGCGCTGTTTCTAAATATTCCTGCCGTATAGGAGAGCCCTTAACATAATTTTGCGCTAAAAGGTAAGCAGCGCAGCTGCTTTTGCTGAACTTCAGCTTTGCATCTGCAAGCCAAGGCCCTGTATATACCGCATTTAGAAGTTCCTGCTTTGTGTGAACCGCACCTGCAATGTTTATTGTTTGGAACCAATCAAGCTTTTCTTTGTCATTACCTTCACAGAAGTAAATCATAAGCTCATACTTAAGAAGCTGCTCTTGTTCTGTATCTGTAAGGCTGTGAAAATATTTAGGGTTGCCTCCAATGTTCATCGAGAATTCATTCTTTATATATAGGCAGAAGCTTATTGTGCGCTGCTGGCCGTCAAGTACCTCAAAGCTGCCATCCTCATTCTTAACCCAATACATAACGTTGAGCGGAAAATCATTGCGGATGGTATCTATTACCGCATTGCGCTGCTCTTCTTTGTAAACAAATTCACGCTGATATTTTGGTCGGATATCGAGCCTGCCGCCATATCCCCTTACGCCTTCCTCTGCATTGTCAACATAGCCCTCAACGACATCACGAATGGGTATAGTATTCAATTCGATTTTCATTGATGCGCTCCCTTGCGTTTGATGAGAAGGCGGGCGTAAACAATCGATAACGGACCCGCTGCATTGTCGGCAATATAATAGATTCCCTTAGGCTTTTTGGGGAGCAGCATCGTCGCTCGCGTGTTTGCTTTGCTTCCATTTGTTGTAGTGCCATTAGGGTTTATCTGTTTTGGGTTAACATAGCGTTTTGTGGGAATCGCCTCAAATTCATTCCGGCCTGATGTAAGCCCCAATATTTCAAACTGTTCAGGATTATACTTATCGAGAAACGTTATAGGCACACCCATTGCGCCATCATAGTCGTAGGGTATGTCAGCAACTCTATCCACATTTATTGCATCATAGTTATCGTATTGCGGATACTCTTCTGGTGTATAGCGCTTGTAAAGGGTAAGTGTTTCATGGCGCTTGGTTGTATCAAGGTTAGTGTACCAAAAGATATTACCCATGCTAAAATATTTTACACCATCAACATGCTTAATCCTCGAAGTAGTCTGAATGTTGTAATCGTTAGGTACTTGGAACCACTTTGTTCCGCCATTATCATAACCTAGCCATAACCTGTTTTCTTTGATAAGCGTGAAGACTTCTTTATAGGTGATTGCGTTTTGGTTTCCAAGTATTATAAACCTCTTTTCATGCTCCACCAGCTGTGCAACATACTCGCGAAACAGTGAAAAAGGCGGGTTAGTAACAACTATATCCGCCTCTTTAAGTAGTTCAATGCACTCTTCGCTGCGGTAATCGCCATCGCCCTGTAATGGTGTAAGCGCGTTGTTCCCGTTCTTGAGCAGCAATTCTATATCAGCAAGGTCAGCCGAGCCATCCTTATTTATGTCAGTTACTTCTGTTATAACAATCTTATGTGCAGGCTTTGATTTTGCGCGGTGCCATGTACACAAAATCAACAGGTTATAAAATAAACTATTAAAAAGTATATTTTGTGGTTGACATACTATATATGCAGTGCTAAAATCAGAAGTACACAAAATGTACGAAAGGAGCTGGGAGAATGTCAGAACTGCTGACGTTATACGGTGTTATAATGTCGAAGTTTGGTTCAATTCAGAAATTTGCTGATGCTATCGGTTGGCATAGAAACAAGGCAATGCGTATAAGTAAAGGGATACAAGAGCCTACTCTTACTGACATTTTAGCCATAAACGACACACTAAAACTGCCCGACGTTGATACATTCATGCAAATTTTTTTTCCTACAGTGTCCGCAAAGTGGACAAAAGAACAACCCTAACCCCGCACCCCGGGGAGGAGACACTATGCTAGAAATGTTTTTAAAAACCTTACTTTGTGCTTTCATCGCACGCGTCTTCTATGAGGTTGAAGGTTTTTATAAGTGCAAGCGTTGTAAGGCGAAACTGATGAATGGCAGAGCCAATACTGATGAGGAAGTTGACCCAAGTAAACGTCCAGAAAGGAGGCAAAAACCATGAAATGGTTCATAAAACAGCTGTTCCCGTTGCTCCAGTATTCTTCATATAGCACAAACGACCACCGCGAAGTGGCCGTCTGGCGCCAGTGGTTCGGTAGAGTTCTCTGGGTAAAAAGATGGATTGTAGAGTAGTGCAGAAAGGAGGACAACCCATGCCAATTATAGTTCTTATTATTCTACTCTTCCTCGCCTGCGCCTTGGACATGCACCCTGCATGGGTACGACTCGCAGAGCGCGGGGCAAGGAGGGTTGAGCGATGAGCAACGAAACGCGGCTGCACCCACCGAAATGTGACCCGTGGGAAGCTCTCAGGCACGCGATTGTCGTTCAGGCGGTTGATGACTTGCGGTATGCACTTCGCTACAAGGTACCAGCGGGCTACCCCAAAAACACAACGCCGCGGGCGCTGCAGATGCAGATTAAGCGTTTCCTTTGCGGCGAGTGGGGCGCAATGTTGATGGGTGAGTTGGACGGACAGGCGCTGTATGAGAGGGTTGTGAGGGAAGAAAGGGAACGCAAAGGCCGCCTGATTGGGCGGGGAGGGAGGTACAGCGGATGAGTAAAACAATTTACCTCGCCGGTAAAATCACAGGCGACCCTGCATACAAGGCGAAGTTCGCGGCTGCCGCAGAGAAACTGGCAGAAATGGGCTACATCGTTGTGAACCCTGCGCTGCTCCCATCGGTGGGCTTCACCTACGACCAGTACATGCGGATGAGCTGCGCGATGCTGGACGAGTGCCAGGAGATATGCCTCCTGCCTGACTGGGTATACAGTCCGGGAGCCATAGAAGAAGCCTTAAGGGCGATGACAAAGAAAATGAGTGTGCATCACTACAACATCTTAGTAGGAGGTAACGCATGCGACTAATCGAACTCCTACGCTCTTCTCAGGACTCAGCAGAGCGTAGATGGCAGAAGACACCGGAGCACACGGTCAGCGAAGCAGTGCTGATTCTGGCTAAAGCGCTGCTGCTCGATGCGAATGACTTCGCGGCTGAGGCGGAGCGGTATCGTGCAGAGAGCGTAGTTAGAAAAGAGTGGTATAGGCATCAGAGTATTATACGAGCTGTGTTGAAGCAGGTGCTTGCAGCTACGGACAAGCTGCTACACACACCGCTCGGCGATGAGCAGCTGCAGAGCGCATTGGAGCTGATAAAGGAGGAAGCGCAATGACCCGCAAGAAAAAAGCGCCGCACGGTTCTGGCAAACCAACGCAGCGCAGGGATATTAATCAATATCAGTATACCCGCACGGTGAAGATTTTACAAGCGTGGGGCTACGAAAATATCAGCTGGTGGGACGTGGAGAACATCCTCGCGGCTGCGCGGTACGCAAAGGAGGCTGCTAATGTTTGACGATAGGCAAGCAAACGGTCAGTATGCCGTTATCTTCCGTCCAGGTGAACCCATCGGGCGCATCGACACGCTAACACCGGCGGAAGCGTCCAGGCTGGTCGGCGGCTTCGCAACGCAGCTGGTCTGGGGGCGCAAGTATGTGGTGTATGTATCCAATGCAGCAAACGCGCATTTTCTTGAGCCAAACCGACTATTCGACAGCCATGTAATCAATGGGCTGATGGTCGTAATGGGGCTGGACAGGCCGTTCGCTTCAAGGCAGGCCGTGGAATTGGCACACGATTGTCCGTGGGTGATGACAAGATTGGAGGTAAGTAATTTATGAATAACGAACTGATACCGCAGGAGCAGCCGCTTGTGCCGGAGGCTGTTGCCGATATGCAAAGTGTGTGGCAGGACAAAGCCGCTTTTGAAACCGCACTGAGGGGCGCTATGGCGCTCTCACAGTCAACACTCGTACCGGCAACGTACCAACGGCGGCCGGACAACTGTTTGATTGCACTTGATATGGCAAACCGCATCGGGTTAACACCGCTTGTGGTTATGCAGAACCTATATGTTGTTAACGGCCGTCCAAGCTGGTCAGGGCAAGCGTGTAAAATGCTGATTGAAAACTGCGGCAAGTTCACACAGGTCGAAACTATATACACAGGTAGTAAGGGTACGGACAGCCGCGGCTGCTTTATCCGCGCTATACGCCGCACAACCGGCGAAACCGTTGAGGGCGTTGAGGTTACTATCGAAATGGCGAAGAAGGAAGGCTGGCACGACAAATCGGGCTCTAAATGGAAGACCATGCCCGAGCTTATGCTTGCATACCGTGCTGCCGCATTTTTTGCTCGCGTCCATTGCCCTGAAGCGCTTATGGGCATGAGCACAGTGGAAGAGCAGGAAGACATATCTAAGCGCAGAACAGTGGAGGACGTTTTATGATAACAGAATCAAACTATCACTCTCCAGAATCCTCTCTTGCGTACATGGGTGCATCGCAGTTTCTGGAGTTTACACGCTGCGAAGCTGCAGCCCTCGCTCAAGTAAAGGGTGAGTGGCAAAAGGAAATAACAACAGCAATGCTCGTTGGCAGCTATGTTGATGCGCATTTCTCAGGCGCTCTGGATGTGTTCACAGCGCAGCATCCCGAAATTATGCTCAAGGGCGGCGGATTGAAATCCGAGTTCCGTCATGCGCTAAAAATCATTGAGCGCATGGAGCGAGACGCGTTTTATATGAAATACATGGCCGGCGAAAAACAGGTAATACGCATAGGCGAAATTGCTGGGGTTCCGTTCAAGATTAAAATTGATGTGCTGCATCCTGGCAAGGCGATTGTTGACCAAAAGGTCATGCGTGACTTTGAGCCTGTTTGGAAAGATGGTGCAAAACGCCCGTTTGCTGAGGTGTGGGGGTATGACATCCAGGGTGCGGTTTATCGCGAAGTTGAGGGAAACGGCTTGCCGTTTTACTTAGCGGCAGCAACAAAACAGGACGAACCTGACCTTGCAGTTATCAGCATACCGGATGATGTACTTGATGAAAGAATTATGTTTGTGCGAGAGCTCGCGCCACGATACCAGGCGATTAAACACGGCGAAGTAGAGCCAACACGCTGCGAGCACTGCGATTATTGCCGTGCAACCAAGACGCTGACTGAGCCGGTTGATTATCGTGATATTGCTTAGACCATATCAAACCGACATTCTGAACGCTACCAGAGAGGCGTACAGGCAGGGATATAAACGCCCTTGCATCGTTGCACCATGCGGCGCGGGTAAGTCTGTAATCGTTGCGGAAATGGCTCGCGCCGCAACCGCAAAACAAAATCGGGTATTGTTTCTTGTGCATCGGCAGGAGCTATGTGACCAGATTGAAACAACATTCCGTGAGGCAAGCGTGAATATGGACTTATGTCATATTGGCATGGTGCAGACGGTTACGCGCAGGCTGGCGAAAATGCAAACGCCTGACTTGATAATCACAGATGAAAATCATCACTGCCTCGCAAACAGCTACAAGCGCATTTATGCGCACTGGCCAAGCGTACTTTGTGTGGGTGTGACAGCGACGCCTGTGCGACTTAATGGTGGCGGACTCGGCGATATAAACGACAAGCTGATTATCGGCGTAGGCACACGCTGGCTCATTGACAATAAGTATCTGGCGCCGTTCGAGTATTATGCCCCAACACTCGCTGATATGTCAGGCGTGCGCGTCCGCGCAGGCGAGTTCGATGCGGCTGAGGTTGCTGTGCGACTTTCAAAGCCTTCAATCTATGGTGATGCAGTGAGACACTATCAACAGCTTGCAGCTGGTCAGAAAGCAATATGCTATTGTCCGTCAATCGTACTGTCTAAACGCATGGCAGACGAGTTTAAGCAGGCAGGTATCACCTCAGCCCATATTGATGGAGAGACGCCGAAGCAACTGCGCAGCGAGATTATTGAGAGCTTCAGGGCTGGACATACCAAAGTTTTGTGTAATGTTGACCTAATTTCCGAGGGTTTTGATGTACCGGATTGCTCGTGCGCGATTCTACTCAGACCAACACAATCGCTGACATTATTTACACAACAGTCAATGCGCTGTATGCGGTACGAGCCGAATAAGACGGCAATCATCATCGACCATGTGGGCAACTATGCAAGGCATGGGCTTCCGGATACAGAGCGAACCTGGGAGCTTGCGCCAGCAAAGAAAAAACAGAAAGCACTATCCGGTATAAAGATTAAACAATGTCCAAAATGCTTTTTTGTGCACAAACCCGAACCGAGCTGTCCTCAATGCGGATTTGTTTATCCGGTAGCAAGCAGAACCCTTGCAGAAATCAAAGAAGCAAAACTGCAGCGGATACAGGGATTTGTGTTGAACTATCAGTCACCGCGCGACTGCACGAGTTACGCGGAGCTTATGGTGTATGCAGCGAAAAAGGGTTATAAGCAGGGCTGGGCTTATTATCAAGCTAAGGCGAGGGGGATGATTTGACCGAGCAGGATATACAAAACCAAATAATGCTTGCGCTATCGAAGCATGGCGCAGTTTTTAGAACAAATGCCGGTGATTACTGGCAGGGCGAGAGAGTGTTCTCGCAGGAATTCAAGCAGCAGGTTTTAATCAATCTGCGCAAGGTGTCGGGCTTGCCGAGAGGCTTCACAGACCTACTTGTTATATGCAATGGCGGCATGGCGGCATTCATTGAAGTAAAAACAAAAACCGGCAGACCTACGCCTGAACAGTTGAACTTCATAGAACAAATGAAATCACGAGGATGTAAAGCAGGGGTAGCGCGAAGCCCTGAGGATGCAATTAAAATTATTTTGGAGGACTAAAATGGGTTTTGGAATAGATTACAATCAAGCTTCAAGTGCGGAGCTAATTCCGGCAGGGGAATACGAGGTTATAATAAAAGACGCGTTTGAAGACATAAGCAAGAGCGGCACTGTTTTCTTTAATGTTCCGCTTATTATCCGCAATGATGTTGAACAGGCATATCAGAATGCATACATCTGGCACAAGCTGTGGAAGAAGAAAGAACCGACAGCGGAAGACCTGGCTTGTGATGGGTATAGCTTCAAGCAAATTCAGAACTTATCTAAAGCGGCAGGGCTGCCCAACGGCAAGAATTACGAAAGCATACAAAAGTGGGGTGAAGACCTTGCTGGCAAGCCCGTGCGTGTAACAGTCGAGCATGATACATACGATGGCAGAACCAATGCACGCGTTAAATACATTAATGAAACAATGCATAAACCATGCAATCATGTGTATAAACATACAGAGCCGAAAGCGGATATTTATTCATCATCTGAGCCATTGCCGTTTTAAGGGGGCAGCATGTACGAGCTGATACCGCAAGAATTGCGCGAGCTGAGACAATGGGTTTGCTGGCAGGGTGTACCAGATGAAACACGTCCTGGCAAGATTAAAAAGATACCGGTCAACCCTGCAACCGGCGGACAAGCGCAATCAAATAACCCTGATACCTGGACGTCATTCGAGGCTGCTGTTGCGGCAGCCCCGAAACATTCAGGCGTTGGCTTCATGTTCGGCAATGGCATATTTGGTGTAGATATTGACGATGTGCAAGACGCTATCGTTGATTATCGAAATGGCGATGACCAAAATATTGTAGCTGAGTTTATCCACACATTACAGTCGTATTCTGAATATTCCATATCCGGCAGCGGCGTGCATATTATTTGTCGTGGAACACTTCCGCCTCAAGGGCGCAGACGTAAAAATGTTGAGATGTATTCAGACGGCCGCTTTTTTATTATGACCGGAAATATAGCTGCTGAATACACGGATATACGTGACTGCACAAACGATATTAAACCGCTTCACGAGAAGTATATCGGCGGCGGGTTCAATCCTCAAGCAGTGCTGCAAAACATAGCGCAGGCGCTTGATATTCCGGATGATGAAGTTATTAGGCTTGCAATTGCTTCGAAGCAGGGACAGGCGTTCAGTGCGCTTTATAGCGGCAACTGGGAGTCGCTCTTTAATTCGCAATCAGAAGCCGATATGAGCTTCTGTAACATGCTTGCATTTTGGTGCCGAAAAGATGAAGCACAAATGGACAGGATATTCCGCTCGTCAGGGTTAATGCGCGACAAGTGGAATCGCAAACAATCCGGCAGCACTTATGGTGCACTGACAATAACTAAAGCTGTGCGCAGCTGCACTAAGGTTTACGAACCCAAGGAGCTGTATGGCGTGACATTCGGGTCAAGGCCTAAGCCGGAGTCTAAACGCTACACGTTTGACGATACAGGCAACGCAGACAGGATGAGGGACGCATTCGGAGACATTGTCCGGTATTCGTTCGTTGCAAAGCGCTGGCTGTATTACGATGGGCGGCGCTGGCTTTATGACTATGAGGGAGCCGTTCGGCAGATGGCGGATGTAGTCATCGAGCGGATGGGTGCCGAAGCTGACCTGTACGAAAACGAGATGAGCGACCAGTTCGCGAAACACCAAAAGCGAAGCAGGTCAAGCAACGCCAAAATCGCAATGCTGCGTGAAACCGAGCATCGTGTATCAATATTGCCAGATACGCTTGACCGGCATACAGACTTATTGAACGCACTAAACGGCACATTAAACCTCAGAACAGGCGAATTAATGCCGCATGACAAAAACCTGTATTTGACGAAACTGAGCATGGTTGAGTACACGGACAAAACAGACTGCCCGATATGGGATGATTTTCTAAATACTGTTTTTGACGGAAATAAAGAACTGATTCGTTATATTCAAAAAGCTGTCGGTTACTCGCTGACAGGCTCAACACGAGAGCAGTGCGCATTCTTCCTCTACGGCGATGGGCGCAACGGCAAAAGCACGTTTCTTGATACGGTTGGCGACATTATGGGCGATTACGCTGTAAACGTGCAGCCTGAAACGCTGATGGTGAAGCATAACACGGGAGGCCCTTCCGGCGACATCGCACGGCTTAAAGGAGCGCGGTTTGTAACATCAGTAGAACCAAGCGATGGAATGCGGCTTAATGAGGGTTTAATAAAACAGCTAACTGGCGGCGACCGCGTTACAGCAGCAAAGAAATACGAAAACGAATTTGAGTTCAAAACAGAATTCAAGCTGTGGATGGGTATGAATTACAGGCCAATTATCCGAGGAACAGATGATGGTATTTGGCGGCGCATTCACTTAGTGCCGTTTACGGTACGTATTCCAGACGAGAAAGTTGACAAGCTGCTGCGCTTTAAGCTGCGGCGCGAAATGCCAGGCATACTCAAATGGGCTGTCGATGGCTGCTTATTGTGGCAGCGGGAGGGGCTTGAAATGCCACGATGCGTGTTAGAAGCAGTAAAGGACTATCGCAGTAAAATGGATGTTGTTGGCGCGTTCATAGACGATTGCTGCTATGTGGGTGTAGGCAGCGAGACTGCATCAACGCTATTTAAAGCATACCTGCAATGGGCGCGAGAGAACAACGAGTACGAAATGACAAGTACAAAATTTGGAGTAGAACTATCGCGCAGGTTTAGCAAGGTCAAAGAAGGCGGTTTTATGCGCTACGCCGGATTGCGCCTAAACGCAGACAGAAAGCCATATTCAGTAACTTTTAAGAGTATGGGTCTGGAGGGTTAGGAGAGTTTGGCGCGTTTCCTACTCTTATATATATATATTTGTTTAGTATACGTAAAAGGATAAGGAAAAGCCCTCCAACCCTCCAAACCCTCCAGGGAGATTTGAAAGGAGAAAACAAATGACCGAAATTAAACAATGCCCGTTTTGCGGGGGAATAAATATCGAAACAGGCAAGACGCGCATAACGGGGCGCACTAAAGACTCTTGGCATGTAGGTTGCCCTGATTGCGGCGTATGGTATGACTGGATTTTTAAAGATGAGGCCGAGGCGGTCGCGGCGTGGAATTACAGGGACGCTGATAATTGGACGGAAAACAAGGAATGCCGAAATACCGAAATTAAGACGTTTGGGGGGTACAACATGAAATATATAGACGCTGATGCACTTGATACCGCCATTATTGGCGAATGCTGGTATGACAATAGGGATGAGGATATAGCCAGAGATTTAGTTGAGAAATTTGAAGCTGCAGATGTTGTGCCTGTGGTGAGGTGCGTGGAGTGTAAACATTACAACACAACCGGATGTTCCGTTGGATTCGGATGGTGCGAGAGCATGGGCAGGGGCGCAAGTGATGAATTTTTCTGCTCATGCGGCGCAAAGATGGGAGGACGCGATGCAGATTAAACCTTGCCCGTTTTGCGGTGGTGAAGCAGAGGTTGATGGCGATTATGAAATCTATTATGTAATATGCACTAATTGCGGCGCGAGAACAGCAACGATTGACGACAACATGGCAGACAAGCCGATGATGGAAGTTGTTAAGTTATGGAACAGGCGCGAGCTGGCTGTACTTGCCGCTGAAAGCATCAGACGCGACAATGTGCTTACAGGGCTTGAAGCAGATGTGAAGGCGATGCAGCAGGAATGGCAGGAAGCGCATGATGAGCTGAAGCGGATGAGAGCACAAGTTACCCACGAGGGGTTTGACGACTTAGCCACAATGATAGCTAAGTATAAAACGGTAATGCTTGCGGCGAACGAAACCAGTATTGAGCAGGACGATGAGATTGAGAAGCTCAAAGCCGACCTCAAGAAACTTTCAGACTGCGAAAACTGCAAGCACGAAATTACCGATGATAGGTGCGAAGAATCGGATTATACGTGCAACACATGTACGCAAGATTGTGTATGCAAAGATTACGTGGAGTGCAGCAACTGGGAGTGGAGGGGGTTAAACAATGGCACGGTGTAAAAAATATGGAGAGAAAGATTGCGATAGCTTGTACTATTGCGTTGCTGATGGAGAAAACGCTACGGCTGATGGCAGACCGATGCAAAAATATTGCTATTATTGCTTATCGACACCACGCACCAGAAAAATTGCACATGCGGCGCAGTGGCCAGGTACAACACCTAAATGGTGTCCGCTTGGGCGAGACTGATTTAAGCGAGGTAGCCACATGACCATCCAAGACCTTCAAGCCTGCCGGTGCATCCGCTCCGAGATTGAATCGCTTGAAGAGCGCATTCTCCGGCTCCGCAGCCAGGCTGAACGGACAACCGGGCAGCTGAGCAAGACGCCGCGAGGTGAGCAGCGCGATTATTTAGCGAACTATGTTGCGCGGCTTGACGGCCTGGAGCGGCAGCTGGCGGCGAAGGTCATTGCGCTGGAGGAACACCTTGCCGGCGTTGATAGGTGGATTGAACAGCTGCCGGAACAGCAGGCGATGGTGATGAGAGCGAGATATGTTGAGGGGTTGAAATGGTGGCAGGTTGCGATACAGACAAGCTATTCAATGGCTCATTGCAAAACCATAAACACGACCATAAAGCAGAAACTTAATACTAAATAATACCTTTTTTTATGATATACTATAAGCTGTAAAGATATATTATTCCCAACAGGGCAGCTCCGGCTGCTCTTTTTATATGCATGGAGGTGACTGCTTGAACTGGCAACAACGGGCAATGCAGCTCTGGCGTGATAAGAAAAGCTGGTCTGAGATAACGCGGATAATACAAACAGAATACTTTCCAGACGAAACATTTGAGGTTGTACGAGACAACAGAGTCCGAAACTATATCAGACGTCAAAAGGAATACCAGAATAAGCCGGTCGACATTCTTAAGCTGTTACATGATGGCACAACCCTGACCAAGCTTGCTAAGGCTGTCGGCGTTTCTGAGCGCATTGCAAAGTCGATTATAGCTGAGACAAGCGATAAGGGTTACAACGTGCTGCTCAGCAATGGTGAATATAAAATATCATCTGTGATTGTACCGGAAGAAAACCACATTAAGTGCGACTGGCATGGTGAGAAGATTATTCGCTTCGGGCTAATGGGTGATACGCAGATTAACTCGAAATACACGCAGATAACGCACTTGCACGCGTTATATGATATTTACGCGGCAGAGGGTATTGATACGGTTTACCATACCGGTGACATGGATGAGGGCGAAGAGATGCGCCCAGGACACAAGTACGAATGCTACACGCAAGGCGCGGACAACCATGTGGATGAGATTGTCCGCGTATATCCTGAGCGTACCGGTATAACCACACACTTCATAACCGGCAATCATGACCACTCTCTAATTAAGCGTGCCGGCATGGATATTGGTAAGCCTGTTGCAGAGAAGCGACCGGATATGAAATACCTTGGACAATCATGCGCGATTATCTCGCTGACTGACAACTGCACGCTTGAGCTTAGGCATCCGATTGACGGAACAGCCTACGCGATTTCGTACAAGATGCAGAAGATGATTGAGGCGATGAGCGGCGGCGAGAAACCGAATATACTGGCTGTCGGACATTATCATAAAGCTGAGTACATCATGTATCGAAATGTGCACGCGATACAAACGGGATGCTTCCAAGCACAGACGCCATTCATGCGAGGCAAAGGAATTGCCGCAATGATGGGCGGTTGGATTGTGGAGATATATGTGCATGATGACGGAGCGGTTAAGCGCTTCAAGCAAGAATTCGTTCCGTTCTATCAAGCAATCAAAGACGATTATTTTAGGTGGCAGCGTTAAATCGCTGGGGCAGTATGCGCCGTAAGCATGGTGGGGGCGGGCGCATAGAGGAGGTGGTTATGCTTACTAAGTTTTGTCCGCGGTGCAGAAGCAAGTTAATACCGCTCGGCGATGTGTCGTGCCCGGGCTGCACGAGCGACAGGCATAAGCTATATGACAGCACACGCAGAGACAAGCGGACCGCTGAGTTCTATCAGTCACCTGAGTGGGCAGCCGTAAAGCAAGCGGTACACTATAAATATCATGGACTATGTCTGTATTCATTATTTGAAATGAACAGGGTGGAACAAGCATATTCGGTACACCATATCGAGCCGCTACGAGACGCCTGGGAGAAGCGCTTAGATATTGACACTCTTATACCGTTGACTGCATCAGCGCACAGTCTCATTGAGCAGATGGATAAGATCGCGGCAAAGGCGCTTTGTTATGGGCTGCTAAAAAAGTGGAAAGAAAAGTTTACTCCCGAGGGGGGTTGAAAAAGTATGCTCGAGGGAGTGCCAAAACCGCAACTCGAGTTTTCATGCGCAGAAACTCCCTAAATCAAGGGCTTCAGGAGGTGGTAATATGGCAGGACGGCCAGCAAAACCGATAGCGCTGCACCTGCAGGAGGGTAAAAAACATCTAACAAAGGCTGAGATAGAGGCCCGCAAAAAAGCAGAGGCAGCTGCATCTTCAGGGATAAAGAATTTCCGAGCAGATGAGAAAGTGATGGCTGACCCTGTGGCGCTCAAGGTTTTTAAGAAGTTAAAAAAGCTATATAAGACTGTGGAGTATGTTGAGGCGATGGACGAGGCAGTAATAAACCGCTACTGCATAATGACATCTGAGATCGATGCCTTAGAAAAGAGCATAGCGAGGATGACTGCGGAAACACATGAATGCGAAAGCGCAAGCGACAGGGTGGTACTATATAAAACTATTGCGAGTACGCAAGGCGCACTGCTCCGGTTGCGTGACATGTTGTTAAAAGTTGAAGATCGCATGTTTCTGAATCCTGCAGCTCGAGCGAAGAATGTACCGAGGGCGGAGAAGAGTGATGCAGGAACAAGCAAGTGGAGCACATACCGTGGACAGGCCAACTGAGTATGCCGAGGCGGTAATTTGTGGCGATGTATTCGCAGGCAGTCATCAGCGTTTAGCGTGCGAGCGACACTTAACGGATCTGTCACGGCAGGGAACGGAGGAATTCCCTTATATCTGGGATATCAATAAAGCGCATGACATTATCCACTTTGCTGAAATGTTAGTATTGGCTGAGGGCGATGAGCCGCGGCCGTTGCGCTTGAAAGGGTTCCAAGATTTTGTGTTTGGTTCCTGGAACGGTTGGATACATAAAGATACAAAGCGCAGGCGGTTCAGAACGTCCTACCAGCAGGTTGCTCGCCAAAATGGTAAGTCAATAGGCAATGCGGTTCCCGCACTCTATTATGGCAATTTTGCAGGGTATCAGTACCCGCAGGTCTATACGGCTGCAACAAAAGAGCTGCAGGCCAAGATTGTGCTGCGCGAATGCTATAAGTTTATAAACGCCGACCCTGAGTTACGAGGGTCAAAGACAACAAAAGGCCTGTTCACCATTCAGGACTATAGAAGCCTAATACAATGCAATCTTACAAACGGGTATATCATGGCCCTTGGTCGTGATACGGAGAGCATTGACGGCTTCCGTCCGTACTATGGCTCTTTGGATGAATACCATAAACACAAAACTAACCAGATGCACAAACTGCTCGTTGACGGCACTCGCAACATGCCCGAGTGTCTTGTAAGCATTATAACAACGGCAGGTTTTGACCTGAATAGCCCTTGCAAAGAAGAGTATGACTATGGGGTTAAGGTTTTGCATGGCCTTGTGAAGGACGAGACGCACTTTGTCTTCATTTGCGATATGGATGCAGACGATGATATGTGGGATGAGAGCAACTGGCAAAAGTCTAACCCGTTATGGACGCCAGAGATAATTAACAGCTTGCGCAACGATGCAATAAAAGCGCGTGAGATGGGCGGGGCTGAGCTTCGTAATTTTATGACCAAGGCACTAAACATGTGGGTACATGCTTCGGATGAGCAATACCTCAATCTTGAGAAATGGGCAGCATGCGCATCTGACACAACACTTGAAGACATGCGCGGCAGGAGCTGTTACTTAGGTCTTGACCTCTCGAGCGGCGGCGACTTAACATCAGGCGTGCTTGAATTCCCGATTGATGTAGAGGAAAAAGGCGAGAATCGCCGCAAGTATTACCTTGAAAGCCATTCGTTCATGCCAAAGGCGCGGTTAGCGGAGCACGAAAGGACAGACCGTGAGCCATATACGATATGGGCGCGGGATGGACTGTTAACGCTTACTGAAACAATGGGCGGGCTTAAAACAGATTATAAATACATCATTGCATATTATCGCGAGCTTATCGAGAAGTACGAGCTGCAGCTGTTAGGAATTGCGTATGACCCGTTTAACGCAGATGCGTTTCTGTCCGACTTGGAGAGCTTTGGAGTTGACTGCACGATGATAACCCAATCTGCGCGAAACTTGCACAGTGCAACGGAGGATTTCAAGCTCGAGGTTGATGCCGGAAACATTATGTACGACAAGTGCAATGAGTTGTTTGCTCGGAGCTTTGCGAACGTTACTACAGAGCGCAACTCGTTCGGCGAGATCAAGCTTAAAAAGCTCAAAGGGAAAACAACAAAGCGTATCGACCCATGCGATGCAACGATAGACGCGCATAAGCTTGCAATGCTCAACAAGCCGATAATAAGCGTTGCAGAGTTTGCAGACAGTGACTTTTTAAGGAGGTTATGGGGATGACTTTAAGCGACATGCTTATTATCGCAGGAATGATTGCAATAGTTACAGCTACATTCTTGCTTAATATCATAGCCGGGGTGTTTGCGGCAGGCATTGCTTTATTAGCCGCTGGAATTTGGATAGCAAGGGGGAGTAATAGGTGATTTTCAAGTTTAGAAACACAAGCGCCCCTGAGCAATCAATAGGGCTGCAGTCTCTTGCTTCTTGGCTAGGGCTTGACGGTGATGAGCTGAATATAAAAGGCGAGAAGGCACTAAAAGAGATAACTGCATACACCTGCATCAAAATACTTGCAGAAACACTTGGCAAGCTGCCGCTTAAAATCTACCGCGGCCGCGAAGGAAAGGCTGCAGATCACTACCTGTACCCGCTGCTTAAGCTTAGACCTAATCCATACATGAGTGCGTTTGCTATGTGGTCTACAACAGAGGTGAGGCGCAACGTGCATGGTAATGCTTATATTTGGATTGACTGTGGCCGTGATGGCAAGGTGCGTGGACTGTACCCGCTCCCGAGCGAGAAAGTGCAGATCCTTGTTGATGATACAGGGCTTATATCGTGCAGGTCAAAGCTATGGTATATCTTTTCAGATAATAGCGGCGTGCAGCACAAAATTAAGCCCGATGAAATAATGCACTTCACTGGGATAAGCACTGATGGAATCCGCGGCCTAAGCCCTATTGAAGCGTTGCAGACACAGATAGAAACAGCAAAGGCAGCCGAGAACTATCTTAATCGCTCACTGCAGAATGGGCTTACTACCTCAGGTATTGTCCAGTATGTAGGTGAGTTGAGCGAAGAGAAGCAGAAGACCTTCCGAGAGGCGTTTGAGAGAATGTCCAGCGGTCTTAAAAACGTGAACCGGATTTCGCTTATGCCTATAGGCTACAAGTATGAGCCAATAGCGCTTAAGCTTACCGATGCGCAGTTCTTGGAGAATGCTAAGCTCACTATTCAGCAGCTGACTGCAGCTTTCGGTGTAAAACCGCACCAGGTGAACTTGTTAGAGAAAACCTCCTACGCTTCGCAGGCGGAGGCTAATAGAGAATTCTACGTGGACACACTCATGGCTATCCTGACGATGTACGAGCAGGAGATAACCTATAAGGTCCTTACTGGAACAGAGCTTGCAGAGCAGTATTACGTTAAATACAACCCTGATGTAATACTCCGTGGCGACCCGAAGACACGGTACGAGGCGTATGCGAGGGCTGTACAGAACGGCATAAAGACACCTAACGAATGCCGGGCGATGGAGGAAGACGAGCCGATAGAAGGTGCAGACAGGCTATTCCTTAACGGCAATATGGTGCCAATAGAGCATGCGGGTATTGCATACATGAAAGGAGGTGAGAATGCTTGAAAAAGTTTTGGAAGTTCCAGGCCAAGAGCAAGGATAAGGCTGAGCTTGAGATATATGGTGATATTTCGGATACTACATGGTATGGAGATGAAGTAACGCCTAAGCAGTTCAAAAAAGACCTTGATGCGCTTGGCGATGTTAAAGAGATTGACCTGTACATTAATTCCGGCGGCGGCGATGTTTTTGCAGGGCAAGCAATTTATTCAATGCTCAAGCGGCACGATGCAAAAATAACGGTTCACGTTGATGGCCTTGCTGCGAGTATTGCATCAGTAATAGCAATGGCTGGGGATCGGATCCTCATCCCGCAGGGGTCTATGATGATGGTGCACGAGGGCATGATCGGGCTACTTGGGTTTTTCTATGGTAAGCGGCTCAGGCAGTTTGCAGAGGAAATTGACAAAATCACAGACAGTGTGATTGTGCCTGCGTATGGGCGTACAGGCAAGACAGAGGAGGAGATCCGTAAACTACTGAGCGAAGAGACCTGGATGAGCGCAGAGGATGCGGTTGAGCTCGGGTTCGCTGACGAGATAGAAGAGGGCAAAAGTGTTGCAGCATCCATTATAGGTGATAAGCTAACAGTTAATGGTGTAGCCGCAAACTTAACTGCATTTAAAAGCATACCGCGTGCTTTTCTCGGAATGGTTCAGACTGAGCCTCCACTGCCCGATGAGCCTATACCCATAGAGCCCGAGCCCAACGAGCCGGAGGACTCAGGCAAAGACACTTTACTACTCGACATTGACCTGATTTAACGGGTCTTTTTTTATATCAAAGGAGGAAGAAGAAAATGACTAAAGCAGAGCGTGAGCTGCGCAATCAAATCGAGCAGCTCAAGACAGAGGCCCGCAACCTAGTTGCGGAAAACAAAATGGTAGAGGCCCGGTCAAAAGCAGATGAAGCTAAGGCTTTAACAGACAAGGCTAACCTGCTTGCAGAGCTTGAAGCTGAGGAAGTGCTGCCTGAACCGACTTCTAAACCCAAGGATACCCTGGAGGTAGCTTACAGGAATGCATTCTTTAAAGCATTCAGGCGTCAGCAGCTTGGTGAAGAGGAGCGTGAAGCAGTTAATGCAATGACTGCTACAGATCCTGAGGATGGTGGCCTTCTTGTTCCTGAGGATGTACAGACCAAAATAAACGAGTTTAAGAGAGTCCTTCCAAGGCTTGAAGCGCTCGTTGAAACAGTGCCTGTTAACACAGCTTCGGGTTCGCGTGTATTTGAGAAGCTCGCAGCAATGGTGCCGCTGGAGAACATTACAGACGATACAGCAGATATTGCTGAGATGGTAAATCCTCAGTTCCAGCCCCTTACTTATGCCATTAAGAAGTATGCTGGCTGGATGCCTGTGCCCAATGACCTGCTTAAGGACAGCGACCAGAACATCATCGCTTACCTGATGAAGTGGATCGGCAAGAAGTCGGTCGTTACACGCAACTCGCTTATACTTGCAATTCTGCAGGCCGGCGCAGCAACGGCATTCGGCTCTGATTACAAGAAAATCAAGAAAGCGCTGAATGTAACACTTGACCCGATGATAGCTGCAAACGCAGTTATTGTGACTAACCAGGACGGCTTCCAGTTCCTCGATACGCTCGAGGATGGCACAGGCAAGCCTATACTGCAGGTTGATATAACAAAGCCGACACAGCGGTTATTTGCCGGTAAGGTCGTGCACGTTGTTGCGAACAGCGCACTTGCTACTACTGGCACATCAACTAAGCTTGCGCCCATCTTTGTAGGTGATATTGCCGAGGGCATTGTCATGTTTGAGCGCCAGGGGCATGAGATTGCAAGCACGAACATCGGTGGAACAGCATTTAGAAAGGACCGCACTGAACTACGTGTAATTGAGCGAGAAGACGTTGTAGCGCGAGACACTGGCGCGTTTATATACGGAACCCTCGATGTAACAACAGTGCTGGCACCATAAGGGGCTTAATAGCCCCTTTTAAGGAGGTAGACTATGTATACAGCCAAGAACCATACAGAAGGACCCGACAAGCTTGTAATCGGTGGTGAGCTTGAAATAACCGAAGGCGCTGTGTTAAAGGTTGCGGGTGATGTTGTGGATCCGAAGAATATAGACAAGCTTGTAATCGGTGGTGAGCTTGAAATAACCGAAGGCGCTGTGTTAAAGGTTGCGGGTGATGTTGTGGATCCGAAGAATATATTTGTTGATGCAGCGCGCTACCAATCGGATAGCGATGCAAGTACTGTTGCAAATCTCAAGGCCGACTTCAACGCATTGCTAGCGAAGTTACGTGCATCGGGAGCAATGGCAGCAACTGCTCCAATAATTTCTATAACACTGCAGCCTCAAGATATTGTTGTAACCAAGGGCGATGTAGAGGGTAGCCTTACGGTTGCAGGAGCTGCCTCTGATGGGCGGGCAGTGACCTATCAGTGGTACTCAAGCGCCACAAATTCAAATTCAGGTGGGAACGCAGTAAGCGGTGCAACTGCTGCTGAATTTGCCATACCTGCAGCGATTGAAACAACGACTTATTACTACTGCGTTGTGAGCGCTACAGATGCTGTTGCGGTAGCTTCAGAGGCAGCTAAGGTTACTGTTGAGGAAGGCGGCGGAGGTTAAGATGAGTAAGCTGACACTTGACGCAGCAAAGGGGTATTTGCGCGTTACAGGAGAAGATGAGGATAGCCTTATCGAAGCCCTTATCGCTGCGTCAAGGGCTTACCTGGATAATGCCGGTGCAAAGAATGATGGCAAGTTGTATTTGCTTGCACAGCAGATGCTCATATCACACTGGTTTGAGAACCGTGAGCCGACAGGCAATGCAGAAAGGCTGCAGCACGGGTTAGCCGGTATAATACTGCAGCTGCAGCTTGGTGAGGAGGTTGAGGCCGATGAACCCGGGGCAACTGAATAAAAGATTGGTTATACTAGCGTTTGACAAAGGCGCATGGGAGACAGTAAATGGCTGCTGGGCGAAAATAGGCAGAAAAGAAAGAGTTATCTTTTCGCCATATGCTGCGGCAGCTCCTGGAGCGAAGCTTATCGTGCGCAGGTGTAATATAACGCTCTACAATGCGCTTAGGCTTGGCGAGCAGCATTATATGCTCACATCTATAAGTGAGGGCGAGCATAGCGGTTACCTTGAGGTACTTGCAGCGGAAGTCAAGTTGACGCAGTGCAGTTGTGTAGTTCCAAGCTATAAAATGGGCGTGCTTAATAGGCCGGAGCCGACACCAAGTGAAGACTCGATGTTTCCTGGAGTATTTTCGCAGAAATATGTTAAATGGGAGCAAACTCAACCCAACGCGGAGCTTGAAAGCGGCATTATCTTAAGCACACCAAAGGCGGTTGAGCTCCACTCTGGTGACGTTATAACTGCAGAAGGCAAGCAATACGCTGTACGAGCCTGTTACACTCTTGATGAATACAGGAACGACTATGAGATTGTTAAGGGGGCTGATGCCTGATGCAGAGTGTTGATACAAGGGCCCTTGATGCTCTTAGTCGGGATATAGACAAGCTCCTAAGAGAAGCCCCAAGGATGCGCAGGGAACTGCACGAGGAGCTTGCAGAGGTTATGAAGCGTACTGTGGACACAAGTATCGCTGGCGCATTGAACGACTCGCATGGCAAGATACAAAGCTGGCAGGAGCGTTATGTAGGTACAGGTGGGGGCTATGCTGTAGTACGACCACTAAAAGGGGAGACCGGCCCCAACAGCCCGGGCGCGATAACAAACTACCTTGAGTCCGGGCACAAAATACGCAGCGCTACCACATCGGCTAAGCGACGGCGCCGTAGCCGTGCGCGCATGGCATATGTGGATGGCAGACACTTTTATTCACAGTCGGCAAAGGATGTTGAAGCGCCAGCAATAGCCGCTGCGCAGAAGCTTGTAGACAGAATGGCGAAAATACTGGAGGGATAAGCATGCGTGATCCGAATTCTGCTCCGGTAAGTGCAATGGATGCCATTAATGCTGTGCTTATACAAAAGTGGCCGGAGCGTTATGTGTATGTGGGGTTTGTTCCAAAGGACTTCAAGCGGCCAAGCTTTCTTCTCGAGCGAGTAATGGCTCAAGCGACCCAGCACACTAGGCATACAGTAAAGAAAACAGAATATTTCGTCATAACCTGTTTTGTGCCCATTAATGTTTACGGCCAGCAGGAACAGCTTGCACTGCTCATTTTGCAGGATGAAGTTATGGCTTTGTTCAGCAGCGGCGCAATAACGGCCGGCGATCGTGCTTTTGAAATTACTGCAAGTATTGCAGGCAGCGACCTGGGTGAGGCATACATCGACCTTACGGTGACCTATGCAGACACAAAGGCAGAAGACAGGCCGGAGTTTGAAAAGATACAAAAAATCAATATCGACTATAGGAGGGATGAATGATGGGCGGCATGCCTAACATTAACATCACGTTTAAGACACAAGCAGCTACGGTGAGCCGCAGGAGCGGACAGGGTACCGTAGCTATTATTTTGCAAGACGCTGCCGAGACTGCTAAGGGGCTTCACATTCTAAAAAGCGTAGGCGATATCCCCGCAGTGCTTGGCACAGAGAACAAAGAGTATATTAGGCGTGCGTTTATCGGCAATGTAAACAGGCCGAGCAAGGTGCTATTGTATGTGCTCGCAGCTGCAGCAAATAACTATACCGATGCACTGACCGAGCTTGCAAAGCACTTCTTTGACTGGCTTGTTGCACCGCCCGATGTAACAGCACCTCTTGCAGGAGCCGTAAAGACATGGATTCGGACACAGCGCGATGACCACGATGCTCTTTACAAGGCAGTGCTTCCGGAGCTTGCAGCTGATGATGAGGCAATCGTTAACTTTGTGACAGACGACATTATTGTTGGCGAAGAAACATACTCTCCGGGTGAATATTGCAGCCGAATTGCAGGGATGCTGGCAGGCACGCCGCTAAGGCAAAGCGCAACTTATGCAATCCTGCCTGAGGTCAGTGACATAAAGAGGCTTGCTAAGGACGCAATGGATACAGCTGTAGATGCAGGCAAGCTCTTGCTGTTTCATGATGGAGTTAAGGTCAAGGTTGGTAGGGCGGTTACTTCGCTTACGACAACAACCTCAAAAAGTGCACAGCTTAAGAAAATAAAGATAACTGAGGCACTCGACCTAATTAAGAATGACCTAAGAATCCTCATGCAGGACAATTACATCGGCAAGTTTGCAAATAGCTACGATAACAAGTGTTTGCTGATAACCGCAATCCTTGATTATTTCAAGGAGCTCGAGCGCGAGGGTATTTTGCAAACCGGTTCTGCTGTTGCAGTGGATGTGGATGAGCAGCGCACATATCTAAGGAACCGCGGTGATGATGTATCAAGTTTAACGGATAAACAAGTCAAAGAGGCGAACACAGACGAAAAAGTCTTCCTCATGGCGAACATCCGGATACTTGATGCGATTGAAGATATTGCGCTGCCAATTAGCTTTTAAGGAGGGATAGTATGGATAGCGCGAAAAGAGTAATGTCCGGTACCTGGGGTGAGGTGTGGCTTGACGGCGCGTATGTTGGCGAGTGTTATAAGTTTCAGGCAAAGGACTCGTACACCCGGGACAAGGTACCAATGGCCGGTAAGCTAAGGCCGGGGCACAAGATGACAACAATCGAGGGAACCGGCAGCATGGGCTTACACAAGGTCAGCTCACGCATGGCACAGCTGATAGCAGCCGAAATAAACGCAGGCCGCGATCCGCGTTTTACGGTTATTGCAAAGCTAGACGACCCTGATGCATATGGTGCCGAGCGTATAAGCTTTATGGACGTAGCGTTTGATGATTTAACGCTTGCAGACTGGGAGGTAGCTGTGCCGGGGAAGGTGGAGGTGCCGTTCACCTTTGGCGAGTACGAGTTTCTTGATACAGCGGAGGTGCCGTCATGAGCATGCTCGACCTGCTACTTGGCGCAGGCGATAAACTAACAGAGCGGCCTGAAGAGACGCTTGAGGTTTCACGCATAAGTAAAATATGCGGTGAGCCGTTTATAGTGCGCATCAAGGCGCTCTCGTTTAAAGAGCTTGACAGTATGCCATCGGGTCCTGACAGGATGAAGCATATTATTGTTGCTGGCGTGATTGACCCAGACCTTACGTCTGAGGCACTGCGCAAGAAATATACGCCTGACAACCGGAAGACGCCACTAACGCCCGTGGAGGTTGTGGAGAAAATCTTGCAGCCAGGCGAGGTTGTCAATCTGTACTCCGCCATAACCGAGTTGTCGGGCTTTGGCGATGACGCTGTTGCAAAGATAGAAAAAAACTAACATCTGACCCGGAGCTGTCACTGTGCTTTTATCTGTTCGCAAAGCATGGCATCACTCCGGGTCAGTTCTATTCGATGGATTTGGGCGAACAGTTAATATTACGAGCTTTTACTAATAGGCTCACACAAACGGAAGAAAAGACGGTCTGGAGGTGGAGAGAGAATGCGCGATGTTAGTTTAATGATAAGTGCTAAGGATAACTATTCTGATGCGTTAAAAAAGATGCAGCAGACACAGACGGTATTTCGTAAAGACCTTAGCATGCTTAATAGCGAGCTAGACCGCCTTAACCGGAACAAAATAACACTTAAGACCGATTTAACACAGGCAAAGAACGAGTTAAAGACAGCTGAGCAGGCGTTTAAGGCAACAGGCAATGAAGCATCGCGACTGCAGCTCGAAGCCGCACAGGCAAACTATGACAACATAAAGTCTAACCTTGACCTTGTGAGCAAGGCGGCAAAGCAGACTGAGCGTGACATGCAGAACCTAACTGGTACGCTCTCAAAGACTGAGACGCGTGCAGGCGGAGCAGGGGATACGCTCTCTAAGCTCGCTTCAGCAGGTCTTGGCGCAATGTTTGGCAGGGCCGCCGCTGACGCAGGCGGAGTTATGCTCGGTTCAGCGTTCGGTACTGAAATGGGCGGCGCTATTACTTCTATGCTCTCAGGTGCCGCAACCGGAGCCGCAATGGGCAGCATAGCAGGGCCTATGGGTACAGCAATCGGAGCCGGCGTAGGGCTTGCTACAGGCACGTTACAGGCAGCAACGCAAATGTTCACTAAGCGCGATGATGCGTATAAGGATGCGGTCAGCAAGCTGTACGAGGATGTATTGTCCGGTAGGGCTGAGCAGCTGCAGACAGGAACTGAAATAGCCGGCAGGCGCGAGATGCGTCAGATTTCTTTTGGCACACTTCTTGGTGATGAAACAAAGGCACAAGCATTCCTCCAAGATTTAATTAAGTTTGCAGAAGTAACGCCATTCCAGGAAGAGCAGCTTGCGGCAATCTCTAAAACAATGCTCGCCTTTGGCTATACGTCAGAGCAAATCATCCCTATGCTTACTGCGGTAGGTGATGCAGGCTCGGCTTTAAGCATGACTGGCGAGGATATGGTTGATGTGGCCACTTCGCTTGGCAGGATGCAGATGTCTGGGAAAACGCAAGAACGCTACCTCAGGCCGCTTATGGAGCGCGGTATCCCGGTTTACGAGTATCTCGCAAAATCAATGGGTAAAACCAAAGAGCAAGTTATAGAGATGGTCTCAAAAGGACTCATCCCAGGCGAAAAAGCAGCGCGTGTTATCGCTGATTATATGGGCACTGACTTTGCCGGCAACATGGAAAAGCAGGCAAAGACTTATGAGGGGATTGTTTCAATCCTTGGTGACGTTCAAGTTTCAATCGATGCCGCAATGGGCGAAGGGTTTACGTCCGAGCGGAAAAAGGGTGTTCAAGCTCAGATTGATTATTACGAGGGCGAGGGCGGTGAGCGGCTCAAGGAAGCAAACCGCCTAATTGGAATCTATGAAGCTTCGCTAGTAAATAAGCAGGAAGAGCTTGAGCGCGAGGCAATAGACAATGCGCTTGAGCTTATACAAACACAAGGCATAACCGATTATGCCGAGATGGGAAGGCTGCTGCAGGAAGCTAAAGCAACAGCAGCAATCCAGTATGCTGAGACTGAGGAATTCCAAGGTCAGCATGAAGCGCAGATGGCTCTGATTGGGAAGATCCAAAGTGAGATGACCGAGCCATACTGGAAAGCAGGGTACGAGCTTGGCAAGTCACTTACTAAAGGGATTGTTGCGGCATATGCTAAGCTGAATCTCAAAGACTTTTATTTAGGCGAAAACGGTATCGAAGATTTCTTAATGAATCCACCTCCAGGCAACAATGCATTCGGCATGCGGCGTGTGCCATATGACGGCTACCCTATAATTGCACACGAGGGTGAGCAGCTGCTCACAGCAGGCCAGGCTCGAAGAGGTGATGGAGCCGGCTTTAGTGTTGCTATAACCGGCAACTCGTTTATAGTGCGCGAAGAAGCGGACATACAAAGGGTGGCATCTGCTATAGCAGATGAGCTTGCAGTTAGACAAGCTGGATATGTGGGGTGATTAAGTGAACAGATTGCGCAAGATTGTCTTTGTTGCTGGAAGCAGTGAGCTTGTATTGCCCGTTACACCGGAAGCGTTTGAGGTTGGCCACGGCATAAAAATCGAGACAATAAACATACATGGAGTTGGCGATATTAGGGTGGCCGGGCATACCACGCTCGATAATATCAACATATCATCCTTTTTTCCGGCTAACCCTTACCCATTCGCTGTTGCGCAGTTCGAGGAGCCCTGGGACCTTGTGCGGCAGTTCAAGGCATGGAGCGATGCTCAAACTGTACTGCGCTTTATTATCACAGGCACTGAAATAAACCTGCCTGTGCTTGTGGAGCATATAAGCTATGGCGAGAGGGATGGCTCAAACGATGTTTATTATACTCTTAACCTTGCCGAATACCGTTATGTCTCAACAGGCTATTCAGCGGGAGTAACAGAACCAGCAGTGACTCGTGCGATTACAGCACAGCCTGCAATCCCTAAGACACATACAGTTCTTGCAGGCGATACCTTATCAGCGATTGCGCGCAAGTACTATGGCGATAGCTCAAAGTACATGCAGATTGCGGCAGCGAACGGCATTAGCAATCCTAACCTTATCCGAGCAGGCGCTGTGCTTGAGCTGCCGGGACTGTGAGGTGGCGCTATGCAGATATATCTTGGCGGCACTAACGTAACACAGCTTGTTACTGATGTAAGCACAACTGGCAGCCGCAAAGAATGTGCAAGGACGCTGCGCGCATCCATTGTGCAGTCGCCTGCCGACAATAATCTGCCTGTAGTTAAGGTGAGCAATGGTATGCCTGTTGCTATGCAGGCAGACGGGCAGTATTTTGCTGGGATGGTGTTTAGTTACTCAAGCTCAACAGCATCCAATAAAATTGACTTTATAGCTAAAGACCACGGCATATTTATCAAACGCAATAAAATAACGTACAAGGTCAAGAAACTGACTGCAGAAGCTGCTGCTGCAGATATTTGTGCAGAATACGGAATGCCTGTAGGCAACCTTGCTCCAACCGGGTTCGTGTTCTCTCGTAACTTCATGGGCGTAAGCATGTACGATGCGATTATGACAGGCTATGCATTGGCTGCTGCAGAGAATGAAAAGAAGTACCAGTTGCTAATGGAGGGCACTTCTGTGTCTATTATTGAGCGCGGCTCATACATAGCTGCAGCCATAGCCGAGGGTGAGAACCTTATAGAGGCATCGTATAGCGAGTCAATTGAGAACATGGTTAACCAGGTTGATATCTACGGCAAGGATGGCAAGCTAAAGCAGCCTGTAACAGGCGATACATCATACGGGATAATGCGCGACCAGGTTGTGCTGACCAATAAAGAAGATGGCGTTGCTAAGGCGGAGCAAATGATCCGCGATCATGGTATGACTAGGAGCGGATCTGTGCGCAATATCGGCAATGCTGCGTGTGTTGCAGGGGCTGCGGTTATGATCCGCGAGAGCTTCACGGGATTGTGGGGCAAGTTTTGCATCGAGAGCGACACGCACAACTGGAAAAGCGGCACGTATACAAACACGCTCACTCTAGCCTGGGAAAACACAATGGATGCCAAAGCCGCGGGTGCCGAGCTTAAAAAGGGCAAGTCGCGACCCAAGGGCACTGCTCAGTTCGTTGATCCAGAAGGCAACCCGTATGTATGGGATTAGGAGAAAAAACTATGGAAGACCCGTATATTAAACTGCTTGACACTATGACAGAAGCAGGCTCAGGAAAGGCCCAGGGCACTGTTGCACGTGTGGGAACAGTCATAAGCGTGAGTCCGCTCAAGGTGCAGGTTGAAGGGCTGGAGCTTGATAAGGGCGATATCCTTGTTAACGAGGTGTTGCTGCCCGGCTACAGCCGCAGCGCCAGCCTCGGAGAAGCCTCAGGCACTCTCAATCTATCAAGCAGAGGCATTAAGGCAAAAGACAAGGTGCTGCTTATGAGCAGTGCGGATATGCAGCAATATTACCTGGTGTGCGTTTTGAAGGAGGCATAGTTATGTCAATATTCCCATTCATCCAGCCACATGTATATACAGAGATACCTGCTACAGAGGAGCCACTGCCGCTTTATCGCGATATAGAGTGGAACTTTGAACGAAACAAGCCTGTCTTTGTCCGTGGTGAGCCGGTAATGGTATCAGGGCTCTCTGCGGTTATGAGCTGGGCTTGGCGGGCGCTCCATCAGGAGCGCTTTGTTAATGAGATCTATACTTGGAACTATGGAAATGAGCTCCTGACCATGATAGGGCAGCAATGGCTTCAGGAGACTAAGCTTGCTGAAGCAGTGCGTTATATTCGTGAATGTTTGATGGTAAGTCCATATATAAAAGGGGTTAATGATATCCGTGCGAGCTTTGAGGATGGGCTGGTAACCATAGCCTGCCGGGTTGTAACTGTCTACGGCGAGCAGGGACTGGAGGTTGGACTGTAATGTTCGAGAACAAAACACCGGACGCGCTCCGGGAAGAAATACTAAAAAACACTGGCGCCGAGGTCAGTACAATAGAGGGCAGCTTTGCAAGCGATATGGCTGCGCCAATAGCCCTTGAACTCAGTAAGGTTTATGGCGAAATTGACAGGGCGCTCACAGTTATGTTTGTTGATGGGGCTGAGGGCGACTACCTTGACAGCCGTGCAGGCGAGTATGGCTTGGAACGAAAAGCAGGCACGATGGCTGCAGGCGAAGTAACCTTTAGCGGCACTGACGGGACTGTCATACCTACAGGAACTGTTGTAATGACAGAGGACGGTCTGAGGTATACGACCGATGAAGCCGCTGAAATAGAAAACGGTACAGCTGAAGCACAGATTACAGCGATAGAAGTAGGCGCTGCATATAATGTGCCGGCAGAGCAGGTAGTGCGTTTATATCGCAATCTGCAGGGCGCTGATGAGGTAATTAACCAGGCTCCAATTATAGGCGGCACAGACACAGAAACTGATGAAGCTTTAAGGGCTAGACTGCTTGTGCGGATGCGGACACCAGCCACAAGCGGGAACGTGTATCATTATATGAACTGGGCGCTAGAGGTTAATGGCGTAGGCGCTGCAAAAGTAACTCCGCTCTGGGACGGGCCCGGGACTGTGCGTGTGCTTGTTGTCGGCAATAACCATGAGCCAGTCGATGCAACAGTTGTTCAGGAATGCTCTGCGCATATTGCCGAGCAGAGGCCGATAGGCGCGGATGTCACTGTGTTAAGCGCGGCTGCTGAGCAAATTACGGTTGCAGCAGAGGTTGAATTGGGTAACACAATGCTCGAGGATGTGCAGGCGGCTTTCGAGGAAGCAATAAGCAAGTATCTAAGAAGCATTGCATTCAAGGAATACACAGTAAGCTATAACCGCATTGCATATTTACTGATGGGTCTTGAGGGCGTGCTCGACTACAGTAACCTTTTAGTTAACAACGATACAGTAACCGTACAGATTGGCGCTGATAGCGTGCCGGTGCTTGCGGAGGTGGTGCTCAGTGCTGCTGATTGAGAGACTGTGGGTGTATAGCAATAGCACTGAAGCAAGAGCGATGCAGGACGGCTATCAAGATGCTGTTGATAAGCTCTGGTTAAGCGCCCGGGACGCAACGGCTCAGTGCTTCGTTGCGACTGCTACATGGAGCCTTAACATGTGGGAAGCTTACCTCGGGCTTCCTGATGGCGCAGCATTGGACGAGCAGGTGCGCAGGGAAAGAATTATCTCGAAGCTGCGCGGCAGCGGAGTAAGTACACCGGAGCTCGTTGAGCGTGTTGCGGAGAGCTACTACAATGGCGACTGCGAGGTGACTGAGCAGTTTGCCGACTACACGTTCACGATAAAGTTTCTATCCACCCGCGGTAAGCCGCCCGGGTTGGATCAGCTCAAGGCGGTAATCGAGGAAATTAAACCGGCACACCTTGCAGTTATTTATGTGTTCATGTACACAACGCACGGAGAGCTATCACCCTTTACACATACGCAGCTGCATGAACACACTCACGAGCAGCTGCGCACTTTAATGGCTTAAGAGGAGGTAACATGGCAAAGACAACGAACTATGAGCTTGAAAAGCCTGCAGTAACTGACTATTACGACATAGGCGTGTTCAACAGTAACGCAGATATAATAGATACTAAAATAAAAGCCGCAGCGGACGCGGCGGCCGGAGCGCAGAGCGCAGCGAGCGCAGCACAAGGCACAGCGAACACGCACGCAACGCGGCACAAGACAGGCGGAGCGGACGAGCTCACACCAGCAGACATAAGCGCGGCGCCAGCAGCAACCGAGCTCACCGGCACGCTAAACAAAGACAACTGGACAGGTTCAGCCGCACCATATACGCAGGCGGTCAGTATAGCGGGCATAAAAGCAACAACAAAAGGGGTTGTCGGGCTGCCGGAGAACGCAACAGCCACACAGCGCGAGGAGGCGCGAGCGGCGATGATGCACCTGACGGCGGTCGCGGCGAATAGCGTAACAATAACGGCGGACGGCACAAAGCCAGAAAATAACATACCAATAAAAGTACTGGTGGTGGGATAAATGGGCATTATTAGCAGCTTTCCGGGCGGCGGTAAAAAACAACTAAGAACCGAGATAATATTATGGGACAAGGACTGGACAGTACCAGAGGGAGTTAAGAGCATAAACGTGCGACTTTTCGGCGGCGGCGGGGGCGGCGGCGGCGGCCAAGCAGGCGGCGGCGGGGGCGGCGGCGGCGGCGGGCACATGGTCTTTGACACGATAGCTGTAACTCCATTGGATTCATACAGTATCACAATAGGTCAAGGGGGCATAGGAGGAATAGGAGGAGGGGAAGGCAACGGG
>Ga0116161_1001000_pt1 | contig 30539 bp, 24 predicted proteins | sample AD_JPNAS3_MetaG_FD_89877 | JGI IMG/M metagenome (GOLD analysis project Ga0116161, IMG submission 89877) | Active sludge microbial communities of municipal wastewater-treating anaerobic digesters from Japan - AD_JPNAS3_MetaG | ecosystem: Engineered > Bioreactor > Anaerobic > Digestate | place... | reverse complement strand
TTATTCAGATTAGTAGATTTATTGCAATACATCTTTATCCCAATTTGCGGGGTTATTTGTTATGTAATTTGATATATGTATATACGATTGTGCATTGTGCATGATGTGTTCGTGGTAATTTCGTTGCCAAAATCTTTTATCTATTGTTTGCCAATTATTCTTTTTTATCCCACGTTTATATTCCACGGTGGTTATGGATTTTCCGTTGGGGCAATCCCTTGTGATGGATTTTCGGTTGGGGCAATCCCTTGTGGTTGCCCTTCTTCAATATTATTTTGGTCGACGGTTGGGGAATCGTTTTTATATGGGTCGACGGTTTTGGGGATCGTTTTTATTTTGGGTCGACCACGAGGGTCGCCCCTACGTGATTCGTTCTATTTTGGTTGACGGTTGGGGTTGCCATTATGGGATTCGTTTCAATCAATGTGGTAATGTTAATCATTCGTTTTCAACCATTTGCACGGTATCGTTTAATATCATTATCCCATTTTCAATATGTCCAAATATACATACCCTGTTATGGCATGGTTATGAAATACAATCTCGATTGTGCATAATCATATCCTTTCAGACGAATACTGCGGCGGTGATGTTTGGCAGGGTTATAGCTTATGTTTTGGTTTTCGTTGTGGCGCACTTGGTGTTGGTGCCACAAGGTTTTCTATCTCTATATTTTTCCACTCATTTATACATTGCTGGTGCAGAAGGGAGGCTTTCGTTTTTTACCCTATCGAGGGCGGTTACTACGTAGTATAGGCAGAGGGCGTTAGGAGTTTTGGGCAACACGTATTCGGGCTTGTTTACAATATCGAGGATGTACCGTGGGTTGTTGATGTCAATTTTGTCGTTTCGTTCAAAAGCATACACCACAAATTGAGTAGGTTTGTCTAGTTCCTTGTTAGTCTTTTTTACGTTCCATACCAGCTTGGGCTCTTTGCCCATCATGGCAAAACGTAGATCGGTAACAGGAGCGGGTGGTATGCTATCGAGACTTTTTACTACGGGCACTAGGGCTTTGTAGCGGTGGTAGTTGTTGCGTAAGCTATCTTTTAGGGCGTGGCTACGCACCAGCATATCGGCACTCCAAAAGCAGTTACCGCTAATTTTTGGGTTGTTGCGTACCAATTCCATCTTTTTACTTAATTGGTTTTTGTTTTTATGTTGCAAGTCGGCAGCTTTCATTGTGCGGTCAATGTCTTGTCCAATGTATAGGTGTCCATCAAAATTGTGTTTACTCCACCAGTCAATTAGCGTTTCGTAGTCGGCTTGTTTGTGCCCTATTTCCCAATATAGTTGAGGTATATTGTAGTCAATCCAGCCATTTTTCACCCATAGTTTTACGTCAGCGTATAGGTCGTCGTAGTTAGATAGACCGTTGGTTTCGCTACCTTCGGCATATTGACGTTGGTTGCGGTAGATACCAAAAGGACTAATGCCAAATTTTACCCAAGGTTTTTCTTTTTTGATAACCGTATTCAGTTCTTTAATCAGTAAATTGACATTATTTCTACGCCAGTCGTCTTTTTGGTACAGTTTAAATTCTCCTGTTTGTAAGCCGTATTTAACAAATTCTTTTTGGTCGGGAAACGAACTTCCTTTAATCGGATAAGGATAAAAATAATCGTCCATGTGTATCGCATCTACATCATAGCGAGCTACAATGTCTTTTACTACTTTGGCTATATGGGTGCGGTTTTCGGGTATACCGGGATTAAAAAACAATTGGTTGCCAAAATACACAAATAAATCTTTTCGTTTCCAATATAAGTGATCGGGGTGCAGTTCGTTTTTGCGGTTTGCATTGGCACGATATGGGTTGAGCCATGCATGAAACTCCATCCCTCTTTTGTGGCATTCGTCAATTAAAAAAGTCATTGGGTCGAAACTATCGGCAGGAGCTTTTCCTTGTTTGCCCGTAAGAAAACGGCTCCATGGTTCGTAAGACGATTTGTAAAAAGCATCGGCTTCGGGGCGTACTTGAAATATCAGTACATTCATGCCTACCGATTGGTATTCGTTGAGGCGTTGAAGTAAGAAATTTTTTATCTGTTCGTTGCTTTTTTGAGCATAATCGTCGCTAAATACCGTATGCATCCATACGCCTCTAAATTCGCGTTTAGGGGCAATTTGAGCTTGAGTTACCACCAATAGAGAAAAGAGCATCATTGAAAGTAGTACTAGTTTTACTTTCATATTTTATACAAATAGTTGGTTCATAATACCTTGTGTTGCTCCTATTCTGTGCTGTACAAACGAAGCGGATTGGGTACATACTTGTTGGTAAAAGGCATTGTCTGTGAGTAGATTCTTGCCAATTGAATCTATATCTGTTTGCGTTTGTATACAGAAAGCTCCACCTTCGTTTATCAAGTCGACAGCTTCTTTAAACTTGTGGTAATTCGGACCAAAGAGTACAGGAACACCAAATACAGCCGCCTCTAAGATATTGTGAATACCTACGCCAAACCCTCCACCAATATACGCTACATCTGCATAGCGATATACCGATGACAATATACCAATGGTATTGATTACTAAACAATTGGCATGTTTTACATCCTCTGCTGTGGTTTGGGTATAGAGAGCCGTTGGCATAGATAGTTTTGCAAGTAAACTTTGTATGCGTTCGGTGTGAATTTGATGCGGTGCAATTATCAGTTTGCAATCGTTTTTCTCCACAAACGGTATAAGTAGGGCTTCGTCTGGCTCCCACGAACTACCCAAAACGATAAGTTTTTTATCTTGTTTAAAAGATTCAATAATAGGTAGTTGCGTAGGTGAAGCTGCAATAGTAGCTACCCTGTCAAAACGGGTGTCGCCGGCAATACTTACTCGGTGTATGCCATGAGTTTGAAGTAGCTCAAAAGAACTGGTATCTTGTACAAAGATATGGGTAAAACACTGTAATAGTTTTTTGTACCAGCCACCATACCACGAAAAAAAGATTTGTTCTTTGCGAAATATTGCCGAAACAATGTATGTTTCGATGCCTTTTTTGCGTAATACCTGCAAGTAATTGGGCCAAAATTCGTATTTGATAAAAATCGCTTTTACTGGTTGTATTAGCTCAATAAAGCGTGTAGCATTGGCTTTGGTATCGAGTGGTAGGTAGCATACATAATCTGCTAGTGCATAATCTTTTCTTACTTCGTAGCCAGAGGGGGAAAAAAAACTAAGTACGATTTTGTATGTTGGATGGTCTTTTTTTATGGCTTCGATAAGGGGTCTTCCTTGTTCAAATTCGCCCAACGAAGCTGCATGCACCCAGATATAGGGCTGATTTTTGTCTATACTATTTTCAGCTAACCAAAGGGTGTTTCGCTGCCCCTTGTAGAGCAGTTTTGCTTTTTCCGAAAAAAACCCAGCTATATAAATGAGAAATCCATATATGCGGATTACTAGTGAATATATTGCTCCCATTAGCCTAATGTATCTATCGCTTTTTGTATTCGTTTTATTGTCTCTTCTTTGCCTAGTATGGCGGTAATATCAAATATATGAGGACCTTTTAGTTCACCAACCAAGGCTAAACGCAAGGGGTTCATTACATTGCCAAGTCCATATCCTTTTGTTTCAACCCATTGTTTTACAGTTTCTTCTGTATGGGTACTATCGTCAATGTTGGGTAAGGATTGAATAAAAACAGCTAATTCAGCCAACATACTGGCAGTGGTTTCTTTCCAACGTTTTTGCACTGCTTTGTCATCGTACTGTGTAGGAGCTTCGAAAAAGAAAGCCGCTTGTTCCCATAAGTCAGCCACAAAATGTGCTCGTTCTTTTAGCAAACCAACGATATGTGTTAGCTTAGCCTCAGTTATTGCATATCCTTTAGCTTGTACAATAGGCATAAATAAACTTGCTAATTCAGTATCTGTTTTGTGGATAAGGTAGGTATGATTAAACCATTTCCCTTTTTCGTAATCAAATTTAGCACCACTTTTACTCACACGGTCCAACGAAAATTCGTGTACTAAATCATCTAAACTAAATAGTTCTTGTTCTGTGCCATTATTCCATCCTAATAGTGCCAAAAAGTTTACAACTGCTTCTGGAAAATAGCCATTTTCGCGGTATCCAGCCGATGTATCTCCCGTTTTGGGGTCTGTCCATTGCAAGGGGAATACCGGAAAGCCCAATCGGTCGCCATCGCGTTTGCTAAGTTTACCATTGCCATCAGGTTTGAGCAATAGGGGTAAATGTGCAAATTGAGGCATGGTGTCTTCCCAACCAAAATAGCGGTAGAGCAATACGTGCAAAGGAGCTGAAGGCAACCATTCTTCGCCACGAATCACGTGCGTTATTTCCATTAAATGGTCATCTACAATATTGGCTAAATGGTAGGTGGGCAGTTCGTCTGCCGATTTGTATAGCACTTTATCGTCTAATACCGATGAGTTAATTTTTACTTCGCCTCTAATAATGTCTTGTACAATAATATCTTGGTTGGGTTCAATTTTTATTCTAACAACATAATTATCGCCATTGGCTATGCGTTGAGCCACTTCATTTGCCGATAAGGTAAGTGCGTTGCACATCTGCATACGTGTGCTAGCGTCGTATTGAAAGTTGGAAATTTCTGCTCTTTTTGTGTCGAGTTCTTCGGGCGTATCAAAAGCAATATATGCCAACTGTTTATCCAATAGTTCTTTTACATAGACTTTATAAATTTCTTTGCGTTCGCTTTGGCGATACGGACCGTAGTTGCCTCCGAACGATACACCTTCGTCAAATTGAATGCCGAGCCAGTTGAAAGATTCGATAATATACGCTTCAGCACCTGGCACAAAGCGGTTGGTATCGGTATCTTCGATACGTAGGATAAATTTTCCGTTGTGTTTTTTTGCAAATAAATAATTATACAAGGCTGTGCGTACACCGCCTATGTGCAAAGGACCTGTGGGAGAGGGAGCAAAACGAACTCTAACTTGTTTCATGAATCTTGTATCTAAATGTGTTGTTTAATTAAACGTTTTATCTATTTCGGCAAATGAAATTGTTGATAGTATTCTTTTACCATCAGTTGTATATGCGGGTATTGTTCCTTGATGAATGGATTGTACTATTTCATTCATTTCTTCGTGCGACAATGTTGCACCTGTTTTAATAGCAGCTTTTTTCGCTAAGGTAAGGGCTATTGTTTGTTGCATATCTGTTTTAAGAGTATTTCCTGTCTCTTGAACAGATTCGAGTAAGGCATGCAACACATCTGCACAAGTAGCACTCTCTAATTGAGTAGGAACCCCTGCAAGTTGGTAGGCATGTTTGCCAAACTCCTCAAGACGGAACCCAATATACGATATGTCATCAAGTATTTCGAGCAAGCAACTATGCTCTTGAGGTGTGAGTTCTACTATTTCCGGAAACAATAGTTGTTGCGAAATACCTCGTTTTTGTTGCATATTTTCCACATACTGAGTATATAATAAGTGCATGTGAGCTCTATGCTGGTGAATGATGGTAATGCCATTTTCAGTTGGCAATACAATATAGTGTTTGCGAAGTTGCAACATAGCTTTGTTGCCTTCGTGCGAAGGGTATAATGAAAGTTGTTCATTGTCAATTACTTCCTCAAATTGATGCTCAAACGCATTATCAGACTGAGGAGTATGTTTAGCATCAAAATTTTTGTACAACGATTCCCAGCCAATTGTTTTAGGAGCTGTGGGTGCTGAAAAATTCGTTGATTTAAATGGGTTGTAAGATGGGTTAACGTGTATCGTTGGTGGAGCCACATATGTATCTTGGCTTACAACGGGTATTTCGAGTGCATTATCTTGGTCAAAATCAATAGAGGGCACTGCATTTGTTTTGCCTAAGGTTTCTTTTACCGCTGCTGATAGAATTGGAAAAATGGCTTGTTCATGCTCAAATTTCACTTCTGTTTTCGTTGGATGAATGTTTACATCAATTGCCGATGGGTCAACTTGCAAATACATGAAAAAAGAAGGTTTGGTATCTGGTGGTAGTAGTTTTTCGTATGCCAATGCTATGGCTTTGTAAAAATAGGGATGTTGAATGTACCTACCATTTACAAAAAAATACTGATTTGCCGATCGTTTTTGAGCAAAAGAAGGATTACCTATAAACCCAAAAAATGAGATAAGCTGTGTGTTTACTTCTATCGGAAGCAATTGTTGGTTGATTTTAGTGCCAAAAATAGCTCCAATACGTACGCGGTGGTTGCTACTAGCTAGTTGATATACTTCCGTTTCGTTATGAATAAGAGAAAAAGAAATAGCTGGATATACCAACGCTATTTGCTGAAAAATAGTGAGTATATGCCGAAATTCTGTTTCGTTCGTTTTTAAAAATTTGCGTCTGGCAGGTACATTAAAAAATAGGTTCTTAATCATAAAATTACTGCCTACGGCACACGCTATTTCTTCTTGTTTTTCTACTACCGATGCTTTGATATGAATACACGTACCCAGTTCGTCGTTGGCACGTCGAGTACGCAACTCCACGTGAGCGATGGCTGCAATAGAAGCCAAGGCTTCGCCCCTAAAGCCCATTGTTTGTAAGCGAAATAAATCAGCAGCGTTGGTGATTTTGGATGTAGCATGACGCTCAAAACTCATGCGAGCATCTGTTTCTGACATCCCTTTTCCATTATCAATAACCTGTATTAGGGTTCTGCCAGCATCTTTAATAATGATTTGAATAGAAGTAGCACCTGCATCAATAGCATTTTCTACTAACTCTTTGATAACAGACGAGGGGCGTTGTATAACTTCACCTGCTGCTATTTGGTTAGCTACCGAGTCGGGTAATAAATGGATTATATCTGACATAGTGTTGTGTACTTATTCTACAAAAGAACCATTACCAAAAGAAAAAATAAAGAACCAATACCAGAATGCCAATAGCTATACCCATACCGATTTGTTGACGGTTTTTGCTTTTGAGGTTATTACTTACATTGCCAAATTTACCTTTTATAGCCGAATAGTAAGGTTTGTCTGCTAGCTCTTCCTTATTTTCACTGTTTTGTGCTACACGTTTGCGTGCTTCAGCAATACGCTCTTTGTGTTCATCATAATACCGAGGGGTTAGATGAAATTGACGTGGTTTTGGACGATGAAAAAAACTTGGCATAATCAGTTTCGTTTAATTTTACGTTAAATCAATGCTTACTGGGCAATGGTCAGAATGAACGACATCACTTAAAATGGCAGCGTGTTTTAGTTGTGCAACTAAGGCTTGGCTGATAAGATGATAGTCGATACGCCAACCCATATTTCTGGTTCTGGCTCCTGCTCGATAACTCCACCAACTGTATTTTTCAGGTGAAGGGTCAATAGCCCTAAATGAGTCGGTAAAACCGCTTTCTAAAAAGTCAGTGAGCCAGTCGCGTTCTTCGGGCAAAAATCCCGAAACACCTACTTGCCTTTCAGGGTGATTGATATCAATAGGCTTGTGTGCAATGTTATAATCGCCACTAATTACTAGTTTAGGATACGAGAGGCGTAAATTATGAATAAAGGTAGTAAAGTCGTATAAAAATTCCATTTTAAAATCTTGCCGAATGCCCCCAGTAGTACCCGATGGCACGTATACACTCATCACACTTATATCACCAAAATCAGCTCTGATAACGCGACCTTCGCTATCGTATTTGGGATTGCCCATGCCAATAACTACATTGTCGGGTTTTGTTTTGCTCAAAATAGCTACACCACTGTACCCTTTTTTTTCAGCTGAATGAAAATAACAATGATATCCTAATGCTTCAAATAGACTTGTATCAATCTGCTCAGGTTGAGCTTTGGTTTCTTGAAAGCATAATACATCAGGATTTTCTTCTTTTATCCAATCAATTAACCCCTTGCTTATAGCAGAGCGTATGCCATTAACGTTATACGATATTATGTTCATGTGCGTTTATTTAACAAATGGTTTTTTTTGATTTTTTTAAACAAATCAGAAGCAAATACCAAGTCATTGAGGTACTCGTTATCCGATTCGAAAATTGAATCCTTGTTTCCTTCCCAGCTTTTTTCTCCTTTATTAATAAACAATACATGGTCACCAATTTCCATAACCGAATTCATATCGTGGGTGTTGATAATGGTGGTTATATTGTATTCGTAGGTTATTTCTTGAATAAGTTGGTCGATTACAATCGCTGTTTTGGGGTCAAGCCCAGAATTGGGTTCGTCGCAAAACAAGTAGGTTGGTTGTAATACTATTGCTCTTGCAATGGCTACACGCTTTTGCATACCGCCACTTATTTCAGAAGGAAATAATTTGTTCGCATTGTGCAAGTTAACACGATTAAGGCAGAAATTTACGCGGTCGTCCCAAGCTTCTTTGGGCAGGTTAGAAAACATTTCCAACGGAAAACGCACATTTTCTTCTACCGTCATGGAGTCGAACAGAGCCGAACCTTGAAACAGCATGCCTACTTCTTGACGCAATGCCTTTACTTCGTCGCCACTCATAGCTGTAAAATCGCGGTTATTGTATAAAATTTGACCGCTAGTAACGTGATGAATACCAATAATACTTTTCATTAGTACCGTTTTCCCCGAACCGCTTTGCCCGATAATTAAGTTTGTTTTGCCAGCATGAAATAGTGCCGAAACATTTTTTAATACCTCAACACCGTCAAATGATTTGCATACGTTTTTTACTTCAATCATGGCTACATCAAGAATAAATCGGTTAATAATACATTGAATAGCAAGATAATAATGCTGCTGTTAACTACTGCATTGGTGCTCGATTTGCCCACATCAAGAGCTCCTCCGTATGAGAAATATCCGTAATACGCCGACACCGATGTAATGATAAAGGCAAAAATTACCGATTTAATGATTGAATATACAATGTAGTAAGGTATAAACGCGTATTGAATACCCAAGATATAATCGTTTGGAGAAATAACACCGGTATACGTGATAATATAGCCACCCACAATACCTGTAAACATACTAAAAATAACCAATACAGGCACAATTAAACAAAAAGCAATTATTTTTGGAAAAATAAGGTAGTTAGGAGCATTCACCCCCATAATTTTTAAGGCATCAATTTGTTCGGTAATACGCATGGTGCCAATTTCCGAAGCAATATTAGAACCAACCTTTCCCGCTAAAATGAGGCATAAAATAGTAGATGAAAATTCCAATAATAAGGTGTCTCGAGTTACTAAACCAGTTACGTAAGTAGGTAGCAATGGGTTAGCTGTATTTAAAACCATTTGTAAGGTAATAACCGAACCAATAAACACCGATATGATAATGGTGATGCCTAACGAATCAATACCTAATTTGTTTATTTCTTTTACTATTTGTCGGAGGGTAATATTCCATTTATCTGGTTTTTTAAAAACTCCTGTCATTAATTGAGAATACCTACCAACGTGTGTAATCAGATTCATAGATTTTGCTTAAAAATAGTTCAACCCACAAAGGTAATTATTTTTTTATTCTTATTTTGTTAATATTTATTATACTTTTGTCGCAACAAGCAATACGCCATTAGTGTATTGTTTGCAGTATCGTCTTTTTATTTTTTATTAACTGGGTGTAGGTCTATTATAAGTAATTGATAATCAAATAAATAAACTTCATAGAACAAGTCTTAATTGTTGTAGAAAAATTCTTTGAAGATGCAAGTTCTTTTTTGTGGGGTATCCCTATGATTGTGTTGTTGTTTGGTACACACTTGTATCTTACTGTTCGTACAGGTTTTGTACAACGAAAGATAGGTACTGCTATTAAATTATCGTTTACTTCTGATAAAGAATCAGCAGGAGATATCAGTCAGTTTGGTTCGCTGGCAATAGCCCTAGCAGCTACTATTGGCACAGGCAATATTATTGGCATTGCTACAGCCATTGCCTTAGGTGGTCCAGGTGCTGTTTTTTGGTGTTGGCTAACAGGTGTTTTTGGTATTGCTACCAAATACTCGGAGTCGCTATTAGCTGTAAAATATCGGGTTAAAACCGAATCGGGAACAATGATAGGTGGAGCTATGGTAGTTTTAGATAAGGTTTTAAAAATGAGATGGTTGGCTGTGTTATTTTGTGTTTTTACAGCCATAGCTGCTTTTGGTATTGGTAACATGACACAAGCAAATTCAATCTCGGTATTGGTAGAACAGCATTTTGCTATACCTCCGTATGTTACAGGTATTATATTGGCAGTAAGTGTTGGGATAGTGATGTTTGGTGGTGTAAAATGGGTGGCAACTGTGTGCAAAGCATTAGTACCTACGATGGCTTTGGTATATATTATTGGATGTTTGTTACTCCTTGGTTTAAATTATCAGTATGTAGGTTCAGCAATTTCATTAATCATATCCTCGGCTTTTTCTTCGGATGCCGTTGGAGGCGGATTTACTGGAGCAGCAGTAATGATGGCAATGCGTTTTGGTATTGCTCGTGGATTATTTTCTAATGAATCGGGATTGGGTTCGGCACCTATAGTTGCAGCAGCAGCTCAAACAAAAAATGCTGTTCGTCAAGCTCTTATCTCAGCTACTGGTACATTTTGGGATACAGTGGTTATTTGTGCTCTTACAGGGATTGTACTAGTAAGTAGTGTATTGGCTTTTCCAGAAATTGATTTTCACCATGGACCAATGCTTACAAGCATGGCATTTAGTAAATTGCATGTATGGGGATCGTCTATTTTAACGTTTGGATTATTAACCTTTGTGTTCTCTACCTTGTTGGGGTGGTCGTATTATGCAGAGCGAACACTCGAATATTTATTTGGTAAAAAAGTTATTGTTTATTACCGTGTTGCGTGGGTTTTTGCTATCTTTTTTGGAGCAGTACTCAAAATTTCGTTGGTGTGGAATATTTCAGATGCAGCCAATGCGTTGATGGCAATACCCAATTTAATAATGGTATTAATGCTTAGTGGTGTAATAGCTAAAGAAACGCGTAAATATTTGTGGGATAATAATTTAGATACAGTGGATACCGAGATGGTTAGGTAGCTAAGTATTGTAACATGCATAGCTTTAGTGTGCATATACATAACAGTTTTTACTAATCATTGTTGGTATCTGCCTTTTTTATACGTTAAAAAAGATTATTTTATATACGTTTTTTGCCTTTTCTTCGTTCTAGCTACACACGTTTTATATAATGTATAAGATAGCATGTGATGGAAAATTTTGAAAAGACTATTTTTTTTATGTATCTTTGAACCCTTTTTAGAGCCATCCAATATTAGATAAGTATTTATGATTGAATATATTAAGGGAGATGTTGTAGAGCTAAATCCCAGTTTTGTAGTAATAGAAACCAATGGAATAGGGTATTTTATCCATATTTCACTTACTACCTATGCCCATTTACAACAAACGACAGCTTGTCAATTGTATGTTTATGAATCCATTCGCGAAGATGCACATGTGTTGTATGGGTTCTCAAAAAAAGAAGAAAGACAAATCTTTTTACATCTTATCTCTGTGTCGGGAGTAGGAGCCAATACTGCTCGGGTTATTTTATCATCTCTTTCGGCATTAGAAATACAAGAAGCCATTGCAACAGCCAATGAAAATGTGTTGAAGGCTGTAAAAGGAATTGGGTTAAAAACGGCACAACGTATCATTGTTGATTTGAAAGATAAACTAGGCAATATGGATTTAGCTACTAAAAATGTAGTTACTCTGCAAGTTAATACCTCAATGAAAAAAGAGGCGGTATCTGCATTGGTGATGTTAGGTTTTCCAGCCTCTGCTTCACAAAAAGTGGTGGATAAAATTTTGGCAGATAACGCAGATATGAAAATTGAAGACGCTATCAAAAAAGCATTAAAAATGTTGTAACAATAAAGCGTTCGTTTACCTTGACTAAGATACATAAAATACTCGTTTTTATAAGCCTTTGTGGGTTGATTTTCTACTCTTCGTTGGTGGCTAACGATACTATTGACTCCTCTGTAAGTATAGCAAAAAAAGAAACAGAACCATCTGATGAATCGTTACGTTATCCTATTTCGCAATCGTTGGAAAATGCCCCTTTAACCCAACAGACGAATGCCGTAATAGACTTACCATCTCCACAAAATATAGCATCTTCTATCGAATATGACCCGTTGACTGAACAGTTTATTTTTTCTAAGAAACTGAACGATCAAGATTTAATAACGCCAACATATCTAACGCCAGAAGAGTACTCTAAGTACCAAATGCAACAATCTGTTAATGCCTATTGGCGTACACGCAATAGACAGGAAAAAGACAATGAAAAACCATTTTCTCTTACCGATATTCAAATTGGGTTGGGCGATGCGGACAAAATATTTGGACCAGGAGGGGTGCAGTTGAAGCTTCAAGGTTCGGCAGAATTATTGTTCGGGCTTAAATTCTATAGGTCTAAAAATCCATCTTTAAGTGAACGATTACAGAGTCCACCTCCTGTATTTGATTTTGATCAAAAAATACAACTGAATGTGAATGGTTCTGTTGGAGACAAAATGTCCTTCGGATTAAATTACAATACTGAAGCCACTTTTGATTTCGACCAATCAATGCTCAAACTGCGTTACGAAGGCAAAGAAGACGATATTATACGCAAAATTGAAGCAGGTAACGTAAGTATGCCATTGAGTGGAAGTTTGATTACTGGTAATACTACTTTATTTGGGTTTAAAACGGAAATGCAATTTGGTAAGTTAAATGTAACCACCGTTTTATCGCAACAAGAATCAGAATCAAAAACTATTAATTTAAGCGGAGGAGCACAGACGACAGATTTTGATATTGCCGCTGATCAGTATGATGAAAATAGGCATTTTTTTCTTGCACACTATTTCCGCGATAATTATGATTCTTTTATGAGCAAATTGCCACATATCACCTCTGGTATAGTGATTAATAAAATTGAAGTGTGGATTACCAACAAAAATGCAGTTGATTTTAATCAGGCTCGTAATATTGTTGGTTTTATGGATTTAGCTGAACCAACACGCATCAATAATACTCATTGGATACCTTCTGCTACCACTTTAGTTCCTGATAATGATGCTAATAGTTTGTATCGTGAAGTGATAGGTATTGATGGATATCGTACTATTTCTTTGGTAAATAATGCACTGGGACAAAGTTTGTCAGGTTTTGGTATTGTGGGAGGAGAGGATTACGTAAAAATTGAAAGTGCTCGACGATTAGAACCAACGGAATATTCATTAAACAAACAATTAGGGTTTATTTCGTTGCGACGCACATTAGGCACAGATGAGGTATTGGCTGTAGCATACGAATATACATACAATGGAAAAGTATACCAAGTAGGGGAATTTTCTACTGATGGTATTGAGTCGCCTAATGTGTTAACACTGAAACTTCTAAAAGGTGTTTCCCAATCGCCAAACGTACCTATGTGGGATTTGATGATGAAGAATGTATATTCGCTTGGAGCATTTCAAGTACAAAAAGACAAATTCCGTTTGGATGTAATGTACCGTAGTGATTCTACTGGAGTGGATTTAAACTATATCCCCAAAGGAAAAATAGCCAATACAATTTTATTGAGGGTGATGAATTTAGACCGATTAGACTCTCGCTCTCAACAAAATCCAGACGGAGTGTTTGATTTTGTTGAAAATTTTACTGTTATTCCCGAAAATGGTCGTATTATATTTCCGGTTGTTGAGCCTTTTGGCTCTCATTTGCGTAAAGCTTTTGATGATGATGTGGTAGCAAACGAATTTGTGTTTCAGGAGTTGTACGATTCTACTATTGTTGTAGCCAAAGAAGTGGCAGAAAAAAATAAATTTCGCTTGGTGGGGCAATACCGCTCTTCTTCGGGATCGGAAATTCGGTTAAATGCAATGAATGTGCCTCAAGGATCAGTAAAGGTAACTGCTGGTGGGCGTCAGCTAACAGAAAATACTGATTATACAGTAGATTATATGATGGGGGTTGTCAATATTTTGAATCAAGATATTATTGAGTCAGGCACACCAATAAGTATTAATTTGGAAAATAAATCGCTCTTTAGTATGCAACGTAAGACCTTGGTGGGAACCCATTTGGATTATGCATTTAGCGATAAATTTAATGTAGGAGGTACTTTTATGCATTTGTCAGAAAAACCTCTTACCCAAAAGGTCCTCATGGGAAATGAACCTATTTCAAATACAATCTGGGGGCTAAATACTTCTTATACTACCCAATCCCAATGGTTAACTAATCTGTTAGATAAAATTCCTTTGCTCAATTTAACAGAGCCATCTTCTATCAATTTAAATGCAGAGTTTGCTCAAATGATTCCTGGACATTCCAAAACAATAGACGAACAAGGAATAGCTTATTTAGATGATTTTGAATCTACCAAAATAGCGTTTGATATCCGTCATCCTCAAATGTGGGGGCTAGCTAGTACTCCTTATCATCCAACAGGTGGTTTATTTCCAGAGGCAGCCTTGGTAAATGATATTGAGTATGGCAAAAATAGAGCCTTGCTTGCCTGGTATTACATCGACCCAATTTTTACACGCAATACTTCTCGAACGCCATTGCATATTAAAAATGACAAAGAACAGCTATCAAATCATTTTGTGCGTGAAATCAGAGAACGTGAAATTTTCCCTAATCGACAATTGTTGTATGGACAATCGGGGTATATTCAAACATTAAATGTAGCGTATTATCCTACAGAGCGTGGACCGTATAATATTTATCCAACTAGTTATGACTCAGAAGGGAAGTTAACTAACCCAAAAGGGAAATGGGGTGGTATGATGAGACGGTTAGAAACAACCGATTTTGAAAACAACAATATCGAATACATGGAGTTTTGGTTGCTCGATCCCTTTGTGTACGATACTTTACATGTGATGAAAGGTGGAGATTTATATGTCAATTTAGGAGATATTTCGGAAGATATTTTAAAAGATGGCAGAAAGTTTTTTGAAAATGGCTTACCCGTAACTGATGCTCAGCCACAAGCTGAAACAACCAATTGGGGAAAAGTGCCATCACGTCAAGCGGTAGTGTATGCATTTGATAATGAGGCTAATGCACGAAAATTGCAAGATGTTGGATTGAATGGATTAACTACCAATGAAGAGTTTACTTTTGGGGCTTACCAAACTTTTATTAATCAATTGAAGGCAACATTAACGCCAGAAGCCTTACAGAAATTCGAAAACGATCCATTTTCTCCCCTCAACGATCCAGCAGGGGATAATTTTTCGCATTATAGAAGCTCGTATTACGATAACCAACAAAAAGGAGTATTAGAACGCTACAAACGCTATAACGGAACTGAAGGTAATTCTCCTGCACAGGCTGATACAAACGAAGACTTTACCACGTCGGCTACCAATTTGCCTGATGTAGAAGATATTAATAATGATAATACGCTCAACGAATACGAAAAATATTATCAATATAAGGTGCCGTTACGTCCCGAAGAAATGGTGGTAGGGAAAAATTATATTGCAGATGTTGTAACTTCTACCGTAGAGCTAAAAAATGGCAAAACAGAGCAAGTAAAATGGTATCAATTTAAGATTCCAATTCGTGATGCACAGAACTATACGGCTATTGGTGGTATTCGCGATTTTAAGTCTATTCGTTTTATGCGTATGTTTTTAACCGACTTTGAAGAAGATGTAATGCTTCGCTTTGCTACGTTACAATTGGTAAAAGGACAGTGGAAAACATACACAAAAGAATTATATTCCTTAGATAAAACACCTACTTCCACAGCCTCCATATCTATGTCTGCTGTCAATATTGAAGAAAATGCAGATAAAACTCCTGTCAATTATGTATTACCCCCTGGAGTTAGTCGTGTTATTGACCCTAGCCAGCAGCAAATTCGTCAGGATAACGAACAAGCCTTATCCATGCGTATTTTGCAATTATCGCCTGGCGATGCACGTGCCGTATACAAAACATCGGGCGTAGATATGCGTCAGTACAAACGAATGCAGATGTTCGTTCACGCTGAGGCTTTGGCTGATAACACAACGCAATTAGTTGATAACGAAATGCGTGTATTTATTCGTTTGGGATCTGATTTTAGAAATAATTACTACGAATATGAGATTCCTCTTACATTAACTCCTCCAGGTAATTATTCAACCAATAAAACTTCGGATAGAGAAACAGTATGGCCCTCTGATAATATGTTTGATTTTCCTCTTGAATTACTTACTGATTTAAAAATTAAACGAAATCAAGAAAAAAACCGAACTGGATCTGTTGTTTCTAATACGACGCCATATTATCAGTACGACCCTACTAAGCCAAGCAATAAAATGACTATTGTAGGAAATCCAAATTTGGGAGAAGTAGAGGTTATTATGATTGGGGTACGAAATTCCTCTCGCGATGTAAAATCTGCGGAAGTATGGGTAAATGAGTTGCGTTTAACGGAATTTAACGAAGAAGGAGGTATTGCAGCTTTAGCTAATTTAGGTGTTAATCTGTCTGATTTTGGTAGAGTAAATGTGTCTGGTAGGGTAGAAACTGTTGGATTTGGTGGCATAGAGCAAAATGTAATGGATCGTCGTATTGACGATTATTACGAATACAATGTATCATCCGTATTTGATATGGGTAGATTTTTTCCTCAACGTGCTCGTGTACGTTTGCCTATCGCTTATTCGTACGCTCAGCAAGTATCTAGTCCACAATACAATCCTCTTGATAAAGATGTACTTTTAGAAGAAGCTTTAGACGCTGCTGAACTTAAAACGCAACGCGACTCTATTCGCGATAGATCATTGGATGTTGTTACCAATCAAAGTATATCTGTGTCCAATGCAACGATTGGGATAAAAAGCAAAACGCCTATGCCTTACGACCCTGCTAATGTTACTGTTAATTATGCTTATTCTGAAACAGAAAGACAAAATCCTACGACAGAAAGAGATATAGAGCAAAATTACCGTGCTTCATTGGTGTATGACTATAGTTGGAATCCAAAACCTGTAGAGCCTTTTGCCGAAAGTAAACTGTTCGCGAAACCTGCATGGCAATTGATCCGTGATATCAATTTTTATTATGCTCCTAACAAAATTTCTTTTAATACGAGTATGGTACGCTATTATTACGAACAAAAATTACGAAATTTAACGGATAATAGTACTCATAATTTAATACCTACTTCGTTTCAAAAAGAATTTATGTGGAATACAAATACCGATATTCGATGGGATTTGACTCGTTCTATCAAGATAGCATTTACGTCAGGCAATCAGGCTCGCATTACTGAAAATGATGGTGGTGTAAATAAAAAATTATATCCAGATGAATACGAGGCTTGGAAAGATTCTGTGCTTACAAGTATTTTGCAATTAGGCAATCCCTATTCATACAACCAACGAATTAATGCTTCTTGGGTACTGCCTTTCAGTAAAATTCCTAGTTTGAATTGGATTACGAGCAATGTGAAATATACAGGAAGTTATAATTGGGAATACGGTACAGTAATTGATGACCAAAACTTAGGAAGTACAATTTACAATCAAGGTGCTTGGAATGTGGATGGACGGTTTAATTTTGAAATGCTGTATAATAAATCTAAATATCTGCGCGAAATCAATAGAAAATATGGTAGTAGTCGTCCTCAACCAACTCCACAATCAACTACTGCCCCTAAGAAGTTTGAACAGATTATAACCCTAAAGAAAGGAGAAAAAGTTGTTGTTCAGCATAATCTTAACGACCTAAAACCTATTGTTAAGAATCTTGCAGATGGAAAAGTATATTCCATTCGTTACACTACAATTGATGCTAATTCTCTTTCGTTTGTGCCACAAACTGATGGAGAGGTTTCGTTGGCTTTTGAACAACGTTCTTCTCAGCAACCTGATTTTTCGACCCAAACGTTGGCTTATTCTTCTCGCTTTTTAATGATGTTGCGAAATATGTCATTTACGTATAATGAAACAGAAGGAACTTCTATTTACGGGTTTAAACCAGGTGTAACACTATTTGGTTTAGATAAGTATAATGGTAGAATGGCTCCTGGATGGGATTTTGTGTTTGGTTTGCAAGACGAAAATTTTGTAAACAGAGCTATGGCAAATGACTGGTTAGTATTGAGTAATGCATTAAATCCAGCGGTGTACAAACATACACAAGAATTTCAGATAAGGGCGTTAGTTGAACCTATTGCAGGTTTCAAAATAAATATTGTAGCAGATCGCGTTGAAGTAAAAGATAAACAAGTGCAATTTTCGTATGCAGATATGCCATCAACGGTGGGTGGAAACTTTTCTATGAGCTATCTTGCTATTGCCACAGCATTTAGTTCTATTGCTGATGATGGTTCTTTTACTTCAGATGTGTATAATCAATTTGTGCAGAATAGGGCTTTGATAGCTGCAAGGTTAGAAGAAAAACGACAGGGAACGCTCTATCCCGACAAAGGATTTATATCTGATGCAAGTTTGGGAAATAGTGCCTATGATCCAACTATCAGTTCTTATTCTCTCAATTCACCTGATGTGCTCATCCCTGCTTTTTTAGCCGCTTATTCGGGTGCTGATGTGCGAAAAGTATCGTTAAGTCCTTTTGCTTCCTTTTGGAACTTAATGCCTAATTGGCAAGTTTCTTATGATGGATTATCTCGTATTGCATGGATAAATGATAATTTCCGTAGTGTGAATTTGCGACATGCCTATAGTGCAAAATATACGGTTGGAGCATTTACATCCTATTTAACCTATGTGGGAGATAGTGAAGACAATGGCTATATTAAAGATGTGTTAACTGGTAATCCTATTGCCTCGTCACAATACAGCATAAGTAGTGTGTCTATCAACGAACTTTTTAATCCATTAATTGGTATTGACCTCAACATGAAAAACAGTTTATCAACCAAAGTAGAAATACGTAAAGGAAGAAATCTTGTTCTGAATTTAGCAAGTAACCAGCTAGTGGAAACATTGAATGATGAAATTGTGGTAGGAATGGGATATAAAATTAGTGATTTTGATGTGATATTACGTTTGCAATCAAATCAACAAAAAAAGGTGAAAAATGACCTCAATTTACGTGCAGATTTCTCTATTCGAGATAATAAAACTATTGTACGAAAAATTGAAGAAGCATATGCTCAGGCTACTAGCGGCAACATGATTTTGAGCGTTAAGTTTTTGGCAGACTATGTATTTAGTGAGCGTATAAATATCAGTTTTTACTACGATTTACAGGCTAATAATCCTGTGGTTATGACATCATATCCTATCTCCAATTCCAATGTAGGATTTAGTGTCAAGATGCTTCTAACTAGATAAAAAATTACTTTGGGGCTATTTTATAAAGGTATAATCCAATTAAAAAATAGACAACATTGGGCGACCATATGGCTACCATTGGATTAAATCCTGCTTTTACTGTTAATGATGACGATATCATTGTTGATAATACATACGTTATACTTAACATAAACCCAATTAAAATGTGTAAGCCTGTACCTCCTCTAACTTTGCGAGACCCCAATGATACACCAATTAGAGTTAATACAAAAGCTGCAAATGGTAGGGCATAACGTTTTTCGTATTCAAGCTTATACAGGTTGAGACCTGCTGTTCCTCGTTGTGTTTGTTCTTCAATATGTGCTTTTAACGCAGGATTGCTAAGATGTTCGTATTGATTTTTTATCCATCCAAAATCAGATGGTTTCATATTAATTGTAATTGTTGTTTTATCTCCCATAGACAATTCTTCCTTTAATCCAACAAAATCACGCTTAGTGTAATTTATCAGCGTCCATACATATGTTGAGTCCCAATGGATGGTGTTAGAAGTTGTGCGTGATACTAATGTTTTTCCTTCAAAAGTGTCTAACGAAAACCTGTATCCTGTGTTATCTTCTAATTCAAAACGTTCAATATAGGCAATTTGGTTTGTGGACACTTTTAACTGGATGTTTCGGATGGTTTTTTCAGCTGGTTTTTTTTTAATATATTTCTGTTCAAATTCGTAACGCACTTTGTTACCAGGAGGAATAATATAGCCTCCGATAAAGAAAGTAATCAGTGCGATAATGCCTGCTGCAATAAAATAAGGGAATAAAATACGTTTCAAGCTTATACCGCTTGCAAGCATAGCAATAATTTCTGAATTGAAAGCCATTTTGGAAGTAACAAATATAACTGAAATAAATGTAAATAAGGAACTAAATAAATTGGCGTAATAAGGAATAAAGTTAATGTAGTAGTCAAAAATAATAGTAGATAATTCAAGATTTGTAGCATAAAAATTGTCTAATTTTTCGGTTAAATCAATGACAATGGCGATGCTCATTATAAGTATGATAGATAGGAAATAGGCTCCCAAAAATTTTTTAATAATATATATATCAAGTTTTTTTAACATGGCTATGGTTTTATAAATTAAATTGCGGTGCAAAAATACGAAAAATTAACTGAAATAGATAGAATGCTTATTTTTAATAAAAAAAATGAGAATATTTCGTTTATTGCAAAGTTTGTTGTATTTTTGAAACTAATTAAATAAGTATGAATTTTTAAAAGAAACATGTATGAAAACATTCGTATGTTCAGTATGTGGGTATGTTCACCAAGGCGATACACCCCCAGAAAAGTGTCCTAAATGCAAGCAACCAGCAAAAGTATTTAAGCAAGTGAAATAATTTTTTTAAAACTATCCCTAAAAAGATAGTTTTTTTTTATATTACTAGATCATGATGAGAAAATATTTTTTATTAGTAAGTGTCGTTGCTGTGTTATTTTCCTGTTCTACTGTAAAAAAGCAGGCAACTGGCGAAAGTAATGCGATTTTACCCGATGTACATACCAGTCGTGTTGCCCTCGATTGGCAGGGAGTTTATCGTGGTATGTTGCCTTGTGCAAGTTGCGAGGGGATAAAAACACAACTCGAACTTTTCGATTCTACTTATGTTCTTTCTACACAATATAGTGGTAAGGGTGATTCTATCTATGTTTCAAATGGTCGTTTTATATGGTCTCAAAGTGGTAATTCCCTCGTACTTATTGATACACTTTTTACCGATTCGCTGCATTATAAAATAGCTGAAAATCAGGTTATTCAATTAGATAAAGATGGAAACGAGATCAAGTCAGGATTACGAAATATGTATGTGCTACAAAAAGATACAGAACAATTAGTGGATAAAATGTGGCAATTAACAGCCCTTCAAGGAAAGCAATTAACTGCGAATTATTCAGTATTTCCACAGCCATACATTATTTTTTATGCGGACAACAAAGTAGGTGGCAGTGGTGGATGTAACCGTTTTTTTGGTAATTATATGCTTTCTGCTGGTTCACATATAGTTTTTTCCGCTATTGGAAGTACCCGAAGAGCATGTCTTGAATCGATGGAAGTGGAAAATGAGTTTTTGTCCATATTTCACCAAATTGACACCTATAGCCTGAAGCAAGATACGTTACATCTTTTATCAAAAGAAGGAGATATACTAGCTACCTTTCACTATCATTATTTTAGTGACTTAATGCAATAAGTAAGATGAAAAAGATTAGTTTGTTGTTTATTTTGAATCTTTTCTCCGTTGTAGCCTTTTCGCAGTTTACACTAGGTCCAAAGGTTGGTTATCTTACCCAAACGCTGTCTGTTAAGCAAGAGGATATTAAGGCAAGTTTACAGGATAAAGCCATTTTTGGTCTTTTTATGCGTATTGGTAATAGCGTGTATGTGCAACCAGAGATAAATTATTTTACGTCAGGAGCTGTTTTCAAACGACCTCAACAAGGTTCTGTAAATCCCATTGAGCAAGAAGTGTATTTGCAAAATGTTCAAATTCCTTTTTTATAGGCACAAAATTGATTAACACACGCTTGTTTAATTTACGTGCCATGATGGGACCGACTGCCAATATTGTGGTTGAAAAGCGTATCAATACCCAAGAATCAGGTACGTATATCAATCCCATTAAAGAGGCAGATATCAAAGATGTGTATTGGGGTTTGCAAGTAGGCGGTGGTATGGACATTGCATCCGTTACCCTTGATGTTCAATACATTATTGGTTTAAGTTCTATTATTGGTGATGTAGAAATAGAAGGTAATCCTGTGTTATTCGATTCTAAAAATCAGGGATTTGTAGTAACACTTGGTCTCAAATTGTTCTAACATAGAATAGGCTTACTCAAGTGTGAAGAGTAAGTCTATTTTGATTCTTTATTTTGCAAAAAATCAATTAGGTCGTTCAGTTGATTTCTGAGGGTCATCAAGTCGTTTATTGACAGCTTGCTTTTACCCAAGTTTTGTATTAATTGCATAGGAATGGAAGCTGCTTTTTCTTCTAATTCTTTTCCTTTACCGCTTACGCAAACCAATATTTTACGTTCATCTTGCAACGACCGTTCTCGCTCTATCAAGCCGATTTTTTCCATTCTTTTCAACAAAGGTGTTATGGTGTTGGTGTTGAGCAGTAGGGTGTTAGCTATTTCGTTCACACTTTTTTCGCCATGTTCCCATAGCACCATCAGTACCAAGTATTGTGGGTAAGTAATGCCCAATGTATCCAAAAATGGTTGGTATTCGCGTGTAATAAGCCGTGAAGCAGCATACATCGGAAAGCACAATTGGTTGCTGAGTTTTAATTGTTCGTAGCTCATGGTAAAAATGTTTGTACAAAAATAGTATTTATTTACAATATCTTTTCAATATAAGCTTTCATTTTTTCGGGTGTATCGTAGGGTGAAAATCTTTTTACAGGATTCCCATTTTTATCAATTACAAACTTAGTAAAATTCCATTTTATCCCTTTTACGCCTAAAAAGCCTGGTAATTCTTTTTTTAGATACACATAAATTGGGTGAGCATGTGAGCCATTCACATCTACTTTGGCAAACATTGGAAATGTTACGCCATAGTTGAGCAAGCAACCTTCAGATATAGATTTTTCATCGCCAGGTTCTTGATTCGCAAATTGGTTGCAAGGAAAGCCGAGTATTACTAGCCCCTTATCTTTGTATTCTTGATACAAGTTTTCTAGCCCTTCAAATTGGGGTGTTAGTCCACATTTGCTTGCTGTGTTTACTATAATAATTGTTTTGCCTGCATAAGTTGCAAGGCTGGTTTCTTTTCCTTGTAATGATTTAGCTGTAAAATCATAAAATGCTAGTTGACTTGCCACTATCGTTATTTATTAGTTGTAAATATATCGTATGCGATACAAATATACGGTTGTTATTTTATATCGCAAGCGATTTAAAATAATTTAACGAAAGGAAGCACAAAAGATTTTTAGAGGGGGGTATTTATCGGACTTGTTATATTTTGCCATTCGGTATTCTTATCTCTAAGCGATGCTGTTAGGTTGATATTATGTTGCCCTTTCAGGGCGTAGATTTGTATGTTTTGTGTTTTTATCCCAAGGCGATGCTGTTGTGTTATTGTTATATTGCCTTTTCAGGGTGTTGCTATGTTCATTGGCTGAAAGCCATAAATATCATTAACCTGTGGCAACGCCATAGGTTTAAAATCATCCACCCACGCTCACGGGCATTTTTTTAACGAAGAAACCAACGGTATTTCCATCGATTTTACGTGCCGAATAACATCTAGCTCATATCGCAGATGGGGTCGATATCGTTTACCAGCTTGCTACCATTTAATTCCAAAGGTAGTCTTTATTATAATCTATCTCATATTCTGTTAAAAACCGAATATATTCATCTTTTATTGTTTCAGTTTTATGGTGTTCTTTTTGATTTTCAATATACCGCTTTACAACATCCACCTTGCCTTGACTTACCGAAAAAGCTCCGTAACCACCCTGCCAAGCAAAATCAGTATAATGAGCTCCCTTTGTTTTAAGCCAACGACTGCTTTTTCGTTTTAATTCTTCAAGCAAATCTGCTAAAGCAATGTTCTTTGATTGAATGCAAAGGATATGTAGATGGTTTTCGGTTCCGTTAATAATAATCGGAACGCATTTATTTGATTTTAAAATACCCCCTAAGTATGCAAATAATTCGTTTTCGACATCCGCTTTTATTAAGTCCTGATTGTGTTTAGTATGAAAAACTATATGCGTGTATAGTTTTGAAAGTGATTGCGACATGTTTTTTTGTTTTATGTTGCCTTTTCAGGGCGTTGCTGTATTTCATTGGTTTTAGGTCATATGTATTATCAGCTTATATGTCTCGTTTTTCTTATCCCAAGGCGATGACATTGGGTAGATGTTATAATGCCCTTTCAGGGCGTTGCTGTGTATAATTGGCTGAAAGCCATATATATTCATCAGCCTATGGCAACGCCATAGGTTTATAATCATCCCACATCAATTTCCCCTGCAAAGTTAAAAAGATTTCCAAATACGGATTACATGAGAGTTAGAAAGTACAAAGTTAGAAAGTGTAAACAGTAAGAGCTTGTTTTTTAGTCGTTGCTATCCAATCAGCAACAAGCAAAAAAGAGAAGAAACCTGTGTTTCTTCTCTTCCAGAGTTGCGGGGATTCGACTCGAACGAATGACCTTTGGGTTATGAGCCCAACGAGCTACCAACTGCTCCACCCCGCGATATATTTTTTAGCTATAAAGCTGTTTTCTCCAATTGGACTACAAAGATAGTGCGTTCATTTGTGTTATCCAAATTATTTGGGATATATTTTTGTTTAAAATTGTTTTGTTGGAAAAAGGTATCCTAATTTTTGCTAAAAGTTCTCTTTCATGCGTGTTTTATGTTTTTTACATGTTTTATGTTTAAAAAAATGCTATTTTTGTGTGGTAAAAAATGGAGTGTCAGTATCCATATTTTTGTGTATGCCGATGAAAAAAAAAATAGGGAATTTTTTTAAAAAAATACGGATTAAGTATAAACTTTCTGTTCTTAATGAGAATACATTAGAGGAGGAGTACCGTTTTAGGTTGTCTGCATTGAGCTTATTTACCCTTTTTATGGGGCTTACATTGATAACGTTTACCCTGTTTTCTATCCTTATTCTTACTACTCCGCTTAAACGTTTGTTACCTGATAATACCGATAGAAAAGTGCGTAACGAGGTTGTGTTGAGTGCTTTGAGGGTCGATTCGTTGGCTGATGAGCTTAATAAAAGCCAGCAATATTTAGCCGTTATCAGAGAGATAGTGGCAGGCGATGTGCCTATTGATACAACACATAGCACTGAGTCGTTGATATCAAGTAGGATAGATGAAAAATTTATTGAAAAATCGGATGCCGAAAAAGCCTTTGCTGAGCAATACGAACAGGAAGAAAAATACAATATTATTAATCCGTTGACACAACAACAAAATACAAATTTGGTGTTTTTTACTCCTGTAAAAGGCATTATTAGGGAGCCATTTCAACCTCGTATAAATAATCATTTTGGTATTTCCATTGTAGTAAATCAAAGCAAAAGTGTCTCTTCTATTTACAAGGGGACGGTTATCCTGACTGGTTATGATGTAAATAATGGTTATTTTATACAGGTTTTGCATCCTCAAAATTTTATATCTATCTACAAACAGGCAACCGTAATTCTGAAAAAAGAAGGGGATTTAGTTAAAACGGGAGAAGTGATTGCATTAGTCGATGCTCAAGGCAATAAACCTCCAGTGTTGCAATTTGAATTGTGGTATGAGGGAAGGGCTCAGGATCCGCAAGATTATATCATTTTTGAATAAACTGTTGACAACCGAATGAATAAAAAACAAATAGCGATACTTGGTTCTACTGGCTCTATAGGTACGCAAGCTTTAGAGGTTATTGCTGCTCATCCAGATAAGTTTGAGGTATATGCCATTACGGCAAATAATAGTGTGGAATTGCTAATTGAGCAAGCAGTTCGTTTTCAACCAGAAATGGTGATTATTGCCAATGAACAGCATTATGCATATATAAAAAAAGCCTTAGAAAATTATCCGATAAAGGTGTATGCCGGAGTAAAAGCTATTTGCGAAATGGTAGAGTTACCGTCGGTTGATGTGGTACTTACAGCGATGGTAGGATACGCGGGCTTATTGCCTACTATTCATGCTGTAAAAGCGGGCAAGCGTATAGCTTTAGCCAACAAAGAAACCTTGGTGGTAGCTGGCGAGATTATCTGCGATTTGGCACAACAATACCGTTCGGCAATTATCCCAGTCGATTCGGAGCACTCAGCCATTTTTCAATGTTTGATTGGCGAACAAAATGCTTCTGTCGAAAAAATAATACTGACCGCTTCGGGTGGCCCTTTTCGCCAAAAAACGTACGATGAATTGCGTCAAGTAACAACCCGTGATGCATTGAAACATCCTAATTGGGAGATGGGTGCAAAAATTACCATCGATTCCGCCAGTTTGATGAACAAAGGTTTTGAGGTAATAGAAGCTAAATGGCTGTTTGGCTTAAAGCCTTCGCAGATTGAGGTATTGATTCATCCGCAGTCCATCATTCATTCGATGGTTCAGTTTGTTGATGGCTCAGTGAAAGCCCAGATCGGTTTGCCAGATATGAAACTACCTATTCAGTATGCTTTTGCTTTTCCGCAACGCATAGAAAATAACTATCCACGTTTGGATTTTACTCAATATGCACGTTTTGATTTTCAGCAACCAGACACAAGTAAGTTTCGTAATTTGGCTTTTGCTTATGATGCCATGGAAAAAGGCGGAACCATGCCTTGCGTATTGAATGCTGCCAACGAAGTGGTAGTAGCTGCATTTTTGGAAGAAAAAATAGGCTTTTTACACATGAGTGATATTATTGAAAAAACCATGCAAACAGCTAGTTGGATTGCAAAACCGACTTATGAAGATTATGTATTAGCCGATAAACAAGCTCGGGAGTTAACCTTAGCACAATTTTAACAAACAATGGATATATTAATTAAGGTAGTACAATTATTGGCGAGTTTATCAATTTTGGTATTGATACACGAAATGGGGCATTTTTTAGCTGCCAAGCTTTTTAAAGTAAGGGTAGAAAAGTTTTACCTTTTTTTCAATCCGTGGTTTACTCCAATAAAATTTAAACCCAAAAATAGTGAAACAGAATACGGTATAGGCTGGTTGCCCTTGGGTGGATATGTAAAATTAGCTGGTATGGTTGATGAATCGATGGATACCAATCAATTAAAACAGCCAGTGCAAGATTGGGAGTTTCGCTCCAAACCAGCTTGGCAACGTTTAATCATTATGGCGGCTGGTGTTATCATGAATTTCGTATTAGCGATAGCTATTTATGCAGCTACCTTGTTTTATTATGGGGAGGAATATGTGCCTTTGCATAAGGTAAGTTTGGGTATGTCGTTTTCAGAAGTTGCTAAAAAACAAGGTTTTCAGGATGGCGATATATTGATAGCGGCTGATGGCAAAACATTAAAACGTTTAGATGAAGATAATTTCCGTAAAATACTCAATGCCAAGCAAGTATTGGTAAATAGGGCTGGCGATTTGACTATGGTGCAATTGACCGAAGATTTTCCACAACAACTTATCGCTTCCAACGAAGGATTTACTTCGTATCGTATACCTTTTGTGGTGAGAGAAGTAATGCCCGAAACACCCGCTTTTGGTGCTGGTTTGCAAAAGGGGGATAGTGTGGTGTCAGTGAATGATGATGTGCTTTGTACACAAGATGAGTTTTCAAACGTATTTCTAGCCAATAAAAATACCCAAATTATGATTGGGTTCTATCGTCAAGGGGATTTTCTCTCTACGTATATTACACCTGATTCTGCTGGCATGATTGGGGTGTATCTTACTCCATTTTATGAGGTGTATCCAACTACCAAGGTTACGTATGGTGTGCTGAAGTCTATCCCTGCGGGAATTAAAAAAGGGGTGAAGAAATTTACAGGATATGCTAGCGATATGAAGCATCTAATGAGCAAGCAAGGTGCTGAAAGTATAGGTGGATTTGGTTCCATTACTCAGTTGTTCCCTCCGTTTTTTTCGTTTGAGATATTTTTGGAAATAACGGCATATCTGTCTGTTATATTGGCGTTTATGAATATATTACCTATACCAGCTTTAGATGGTGGGCATATTGCATTCTTAACTTACGAAGTGATAACACGCCGTAAAGTGAGCCAAGAGGTAATGATGACAGCACAAAAAATTGGCTTGTTGTTGTTGCTATTCTTGCTGTTTTATGCCAATGGAATGGATGTGGTTAGGGCTTTCTTTAGGTAAAATGCCTTAAATCTTATTTCACACAACGCAAAGATCCAAAAAAGTGGGGTACATGAAATTGTGGTTTTGGGCTTACGATGGATTTCCACGATAGGTAATGAGGTTCTTGCAATTTATCTCCACATTTGTAAAAATTTGCCCAAATAGTATTTTTATACCAATCACTCTTATTGAACAATGGAGCAGGTATGGCAATACCTAATTGCCAATGGGTGTTATACACATTGAGAGCTGTAAATTTTTCAAAACTCGTCAGGGTTTCAATTGCAGCTAATTGTTTGTCAGTAAATGCAATTTTGTTTGTGCCATCGCAGTTGCGACAACATACATGCATAGAGCCAATGGCATTGAATTCAAAATTGTAGTAGGTGTTACGGTTGTCGAAAGATACAAAAAATTCCACACAACTATCTTGCGATACGTTTCCATGCAGTGCGGTTTCTTGTGCCAAGGTGTGTTTTTCTTCTACCTTAAACAGTAGGTATATATAGTCTTCGTTCCAACCAATATGTACTTTGCAAGTAGGCTTGTATGGGAAATTCTCCCAATTAATTTGATTGATGTTGTACGGGGTAGTTTTTTCTACTAACAAAAGTGTATTTGCAAGATTGTTACTTGGCTCTACATATACAACTATATCCTCCATAGATATCAATACAATTATTTATTTTTTCTTTTTTCTATTGGCAATTTTATCTCCCTTTGTTTTGGGCTTTTTGTATTTTTTTGCCAACTCTCTGCGGTACGAACCTCCTAAATTTACTTTTTTGTTCTTTTCTTTTTTCTCGTGAAAGGCAGGATTTTTTTCTTCTATTGGTTTTCGTTTTTGAGCAATGCTATTTTCTTCTTTAGGTTGCTCGTCGGGAGTAAGTCTTTTTGAAAGTTGAACTTTTGAAGGAAAGGATTTCTCCATAATTGTGATTCCCATCAGGTTTTCGATAGCCTCTTTGTAAACAATTTCTGTTGGACTATAAAATAATATTGACTTTCCTTTGGCTTTTGCTCGTCCTGTTCGTCCTATGCGATGGATATAATTTTCGGGATATTTAGGTGTGTCAAAGCTGATAACATGACTCAGTTTATCTAAATCCAAGCCACGAGCCATTACATCAGATGCTATCATAATACGAAATTCGCCATTGTCAAATTGCTCTAATGAACGTAAACGGTAGTTTTGGCTTTTGTTGGCATGTATTACACCAATTTCGTCCATAAATTCTTCTTCTAATTCTTTGAAAAGCCTATCGGCAGCGACTTTTGTACTGACAAATACCAACACTTTCGTAAACACATTTCTATTGTCGAGTAGGTAGGCTAGTAAATTGGCTTTGGTATAAAAGTTTTTTACAGGATAGCACGTTTGTTCGATGTTATCAAGGGGCGTACCACTAATAGCAACAGTAATGCGTTCGGGTATGGTAAAAAAATCATCTAACAAAGCATCTACTTCTTCCGTCATAGTAGCCGAAAACATGATGTTTTGTCGTTTTTGAGGCATTAGTTCAAACAAATTAGTGAGTTGCGGACGGAAACCTAAATCTAACATTACATCTACTTCGTCTATCACTAATTTAGCTATCGACTTGAGTTGTATGGCACGTATCATCACTAAATCGTACAGTCGACCAGGCGTTGCTACAACAATATCCATTCCTTGAAGTGCTGCTTGTTGTTGTGTTGCCATATTTACTCCACCATAAACACCCAATACACGTACATTCATATAGGCGGTAATTTGTTTAATGGTATCTACCACTTGCACAACAAGTTCGCGTGTGGGTACCATTATCAAAATGCGGGGATTAGCTTGTTTAGAGAACCCTAAATCTCGCAAAATTGGCAATAGATAAGCCAATGTTTTACCTGTTCCTGTTTGTGCAATACCTACCATATCTTTGCCCGAGCGAATTACCGAAAAAGCTTCGGTTTGTATCTGTGTAGGTTCAATTAACCCCATATCAGCAATAGCGTTACGCAATGGGGTGGTCAGTTCGAGTTGGTCAAAGGTATTCATAGGTATAAAAAATGCGTTATGCAAATTGGAAATCGGTGCAAAGGTACAAAAAAAATGCTAGCTATGTTTCCTGATTTTGATATCACTAATTTGCTTTATGATTAATCAGTGAAGATTGCCTAATAAAAACAATAATACATATGTATATTGATATTTATGATTTAATAATCTTAAATCGGTTTCAATCCTAACTCTTTCAAATATTCGTTGTGTTTTTCTGTGTTTACTTTTATGCTCTTGTTTATTTCAGTCAATTTGATGTTTACATCTTCCAAGTCAATTTGTATTTCATCTTCTGAAGTACTTACGTATCTTGAAATGTTCAGATTATAGTCGTTCTTCTTGATTTCGTCCAGTGAAACTCTACGAGAATAACGCTCTCTTTCATTTCGGAATTTATAAGTCTCAACGATGTTGTCCAGGTGCTTCTCGGAAAGCTCATTTTGGCGTTTTCCTTTTACAAATTG
>Ga0116161_1000998_pt1 | contig 30653 bp, 31 predicted proteins | sample AD_JPNAS3_MetaG_FD_89877 | JGI IMG/M metagenome (GOLD analysis project Ga0116161, IMG submission 89877) | Active sludge microbial communities of municipal wastewater-treating anaerobic digesters from Japan - AD_JPNAS3_MetaG | ecosystem: Engineered > Bioreactor > Anaerobic > Digestate | place... | reverse complement strand
CGGCCTCGTTTAAAAACGGCTTGCCGATGCCGAGCATTTTGCCGTGTCGCGCGGCGCGGCGCAGGATTCTTCGAAGCACGTAGCCGCGGCCTTCATTGGAAGGCAAAATGCCGTCGCCGATCAAAAAGGTGAGCGCCCGGCTGTGATCGGCGATCACGCGGATGGAAATATCGCTCTCGGCATTTTTCCCGTAGGCTTTTCCGGAGGTTTTTTCTACGAAACGCAGGATCGGCGCAAACAGGTCCGTATCGTAGTTGCTTTTGACGCCCTGAATAACGGCCGTGAGGCGCTCGAGCCCCATGCCCGTGTCGATGTTGGGCCTGGGGAGCTCCGTCAGTTTGCCCGACGCATCGCGGTCGAACTGCGTGAAGACGTTGTTCCAGATTTCCAGGTGGCGGTCGCATTCGCAGTGAATGTCGCATTCGGGACGCCCGCAGCCCGTACCTTCTCCCTGATCGAAAATAATTTCGGAGCAGGGGCCGCAGGGGCCGGTTTCGCCCATCATCCAGAAATTGCTTTTTTCGCCCATGCGGACGATGCGGTCCGCCGGCACTTTCATTTTTTCATGCCAGATGGTGAACGCATCGTCGTCGTTTTCAAAAATCGTCACCCAGAGTTTTTCCCTGGGAAGCTTCACGACGTCGGTAAGATATTCCCAGGCCCAGGCAATGGCTTCCTCCTTGAAATAGTCGCCGAAGGAGAAGTTGCCCAGCATTTCAAAAAAGGTATGATGGCGCGCGGTGACGCCGACGTTTTCCAGGTCGTTGTGTTTGCCGCCGGCGCGCGCGCACTTCTGGCAGGAGACGGCCCGCGTGTAGCCGCGGTTTTCCAGGCCCAGAAAAGAATTCTTAAACTGCACCATGCCCGCGTTGGTAAAAAGCAGCGTGGGATCGTCTTTGGGAATCAGCGAGGAGCTCGCCACCCGTGTGTGCCCTTTGCTCTCAAAAAATTTCAGGAAGCTTTCCCGTATCGCGTCACCCGTTTTCACCATCTGCTTCTTCCTCCGCCGGCGTTCCCAGCATCTTTAAAATCAGGCCCGGCGGGAAGCCCCTTCCCATCAGGCTTTGAAAAATTTTTTGTTTTTCTTTCCGGTCCGCCCGCCCTTTGGACGCCTTCTTCTTCATCCACAGGGAGATGGCCTCTTCTTCGGACAGCTCCCGGCGCGCCAGGGCGATTGCGTCTTCTATCAGCCGGTCGTCCACGCCCTTTTCCCGCAGGCAGGCCGCGATTTTCCGGTTTCCCCAGAGTTTGCCCACCGCCAGATGGCGCGCCCGGCCGCCGGCGAAAGAGGCGTCGTTGAGATACTTCAATTCATGGAGTTTTTCCAGTGCTTCTTTTACGATGGTTTTGGGGAAACCTTTATCCAGCAGTTTTTTCGCAAGCTCGCGCTCCGAATGAGGGCGCAGGGACAAAAGCCGATACGCTTTTTGCTTGGCCGCCTCCAGGTCCAGCGCTTTCACGCTATTCTTCCTGGTCTTTGACGACAATGCCCAGCTTTTCCCGGACATCTCTTTCCACGGCCGCCAGAACATCCGGATTTTCCTTCAGGAAAACCCGGGAGTTGTCCCGTCCCTGACCGATCCTGTCCCCTTTGTAGGAATACCAGGCGCCGCTTTTTTCAATAATGCCGTTTGCCGCCGCCAGATCAAGGACATCGCCTTCGCGGGAAATGCCTTCGCCGAAAATGATGTCGAATTCCGCTTCCCGAAAGGGGGGCGCCATCTTGTTTTTCACGACCTTGACCCTGGTCCGGAATCCGACGACATCCTGACCGTTTTTGATGGAAGTCATTTTGCGGATATCGAGGCGCTGGGACGAATAAAATTTCAGCGCGTTGCCGCCGGTGGTCGTCTCGGGATTGCCGAAGAACACGCCGATTTTCATGCGGAGCTGGTTGATGAAAATCACGGTGGTTTTGGATTTGCTGATCGAACCGGTCAGTTTGCGCAGGGCCTGCGACATGAGCCTGGCCTGAAGCCCCATCTGAGCGTCGCCCATTTCTCCTTCGAGCTCCGCCTTGGGGACCAGGGCCGCCACGGAATCCACGACGAGGACATCCAGCGCTCCGCTGCGGACCAGCGTTTCGGCGATTTCCAGCGCCTGCTCGCCCGTATCCGGCTGGGAGATGAGGAGTTCGTCGGTATTGACGCCGATATTTTTGGCGTACACCACGTCGAGGGCATGCTCCGCGTCAATGTAGGCCGCGATGCCGCCCTTTTTTTGCGCTTCGGCCACGATGTGCAGCGCCAGCGTCGTTTTGCCGCCGGATTCCGGCCCGTAGATTTCAATCACGCGGCCGCGCGGAACGCCGAAGGTTCCCAGCGCGATATCGAGGCTCAGCGAGCCGGTGGAAATGGCCGGCACGTCGGCCACGCGGTCGTGGCTGCCCAGTTTCATGATCGACCCCTTGCCGAACTGCCGTTCAATCTGCGTGATCGCCAAATCCACGGCTTTCGATCTGTCCATATCTGCGCACATATTGATATCCTCCTTTTTCTTCATTACCGGCGGTCTGCCGGATTATTCTTATCAGCCGGCCAGCGGAAACGTCGCCAGTCTGGCATAAATCGCGCCCTGCGGCGTCAGGCGGCTTTGAAACAGCACCAGTTCTTTAACGGTGAATTCCCCGGCGGAAAAAGCGCTGTGTTTTTGCAGGGCCTCGTCCATTCCCGCAAGTCCGTGCGAAGCCCTGACGCGGGCCAGCGTAAGATGCGCCCGGAAGGGGCGGCCTTCCTCGGGAAATCCCATTTCGGCAAAATCCGCCTCCAGCTGTTTTTGCAGGGCGGCAAGCTTTTCCACGTCGCCCGACGTGCCGCACCAGAGGACCCTTGGTTTGCGGGCATTCGGAAAGACGCCCAGTTTTTCAATTTTCAGATTCAACGTCCAGTCCGCGGCAAGGCGAGCTTTGACGGCCCGGCCGATGGAATCAATATCGTCTGTCGAAACATCGCCGAAAAATTTCAAGGTCAGGTGCTGTCCCCCGGGCGGGGCCCAGCTCAATTTGCCGCTGATTTCCGGCTTTAGTTTTTCCTGGAGTCGAATCACGGCCTGCAAAATTTCTTCCGGCGGCTCAACGGCCAGGAAGGCCCGGATGTTTTTTTCGGAATTCGACATCATTAAAATTTTTCCTGATCATGCTCCATGAAGATCATTAAAAACGTAGTCGCGGGTCTTTAGATCCGCGATACACGGCGCGCCTAAAGGCACGAAATACATTTTTCCTTTTTGACGATTTGTCGTCAAGAGCGCATCTCCTGTAAATAATTTCTCAGCAACATCAGCGCCGCCTCGGAGGAGATCAGCTTGTTTCTTCTTCGGTCCCAGCGGTAGGCGTAATGACGGCAAATTGTTTCCACTCCGTCGGTAAGCGCGATGTAAACCGTGCCGACCGGCTTTTCTTTCGTGCCGCCGGTCGGTCCCGCGATGCCGGTGGAGGAAAGACCCAGGTGGGTCCCCGCCAGTTTGCGGACGCCCTCGGCCATTGCCCGCGCGGTTTCCTCGCTCACGGCGCCGTGCTTTTCCAGGATGCCGGCCGGCACGTCCAGCAGTTGAATTTTCGCCTCGTTGCTGTAGGTCACGAGGCCGCGCTCAAAATAAACGGAACTGCCGGAAACGTCGGTGAGGCGGTCGGCAATGAGCCCTCCCGTGCAGGATTCCGCCACGGCGATCGTCAATTTCTTTGCCGTCAACTCCGCCGCGATTCTCTCTTCAAGAGACTCTTCACCGAAGGAAAAGATGCAGTCGGAAAGTCGAACCGTTACCTTGTCCACGGCCTGTTGCATATTTTTCTGCGCCTGCTCCAGGGAATCGGAGTGTGTGATCAGTACCAGATGATTTTCCGGAAAGACGGGGTAAAAGCCGACGCTCACGCCGAGGGCGTCAAAATCAACATCGGCCAGCTTTTGATCCACCATGGCCTCTCCGAGGCCGAAGGTTTTAATGGTCTGTTTGACCGTCTGAAGGACGGCCTGCGGAAAGCGGCGGCGCAAAACGGGAATGACGCCTTCCGGGACCATTCGTCGCGTTTCCGACGGAACGCCGGGAATGACCATCACCAGCTTTTCCCCGACCGGCAGCGCAAATCCCGCGGCGGTGCCGACAGGATTGGGAATGACTTCAGCGCCTTCGGGAAACAGCGCCTGCTTGGCGTTGTTTCCCGTCCAGCGCAGGTTGAATCGCGTAAAGATATCCTTAAGATAGGTCAGGACTTTTTCATCCAGAACCAGTTGCCGGCCGAACGCCCGCGCGACCGCGGCGGTGGTGATGTCGTCGGAAGTCGGTCCCAGGCCTCCGGTGCAGATCACCGCGTCCGTAAAAGACAAAAGGTAATGCAGCCGGTTGTCGATGATTTCAAAGTCGTCGCCGACCGACATCATGGTTTCAACCGTCCAGCCCTGCAGATTTATCTCCCGCGCGATGAAAGACGAATTCGTATCGGCGATGCGCCCGTTCATTAATTCGTTCCCGATGGTCAAAATGCCGATTTTCATAAAACCGCCTTATGGTGTAAGAAAAACAAAAATCAACATCAGAATTCCCGCGTAAACGCCCGCGCCGAGATCATCTACCACCACGCCCCAGCCGCCCGGAAACTTCTGAAAATGCTTCAGCGGAAAAGGCTTCCAGATATCAAAAATCCGAAAAAGAAGAAACGCCAGCAAAAGATGCAGGCCGGTAACGGCCACAGGCAGCATGGCAACCTGGTAGCCGGCAATTTCATCAATCACAATCCGCTGGTCGTCGGTGTTTCCGTAAAGTTTTTCCGCCTCCCCGGCAACATAAATAGAGACGGCCGATATTGCAACCACAAAGAAAAGGCGAAAAAGCCAGGGCAGAGGGCTGGAAGCCAGGCAGATCAAAACACCCGCCAGCGTGCCCGCCGTTCCCGGCGCGACGGGGGAAAGGCCCGTCCCGAATCCGGTTGCCAGGATCCTGATCCATTTGTCCTTTTGAGAGGTTGTCACGGACGTCCTTTTTAATCCCGTTGTTTGCGTGTAGAACGATTGTTCTATACTACAGGCCTTTGCGGGATGTCAAGCAATCTTATGCACGGCCTAGGCCTTTGGCCGACATTGTTGGCCAAAGCCGGCAAAATGTGGTATGCAGCGGCCAAGTAAAGGAATTTCAGGATAAAAAATGATTCCCATTGTTTCCATTGTCGGCAAGTCCAATTCCGGCAAGACAACGCTTCTGGAGAAAATCATTGCCGATTTAACCCATCGGGGCTATCGCATCGCCACCATCAAGCACAACCGCCACGGCTTCGACATCGACCACGAGGGAAAGGACAGCTACCGCCACAAAAAGGCGGGAGCGCACACCACCGTCGTTTCATCGCCCCATCAGCTCGCGCTGGTTCAGGACGTGGACCATGATCACTCCTTTGAGGAAATTCGCGACAAGTTCATTTCCGGCGCGGATATCATCCTCACCGAAGGATTCAAGGTGAATGACTATCCGAAGATTGAAGTGTTCCGAACTGAACTCAAACGGGACTTGATCTCGAGCAGAAAAGACGGTCTGGTCGCGGTGGCCGCGGACGTGAAACTGGATATCGATGTTCCCTGTCTGGACATCAACGACCCCAAAACTGTCGCCGATTTCATTGAAATTCATTTTCTGAAATAGCCATAAAGCTTGCAGAACTTACAAACAATGCTCTCAATCAATCTATTGCGGCGTTTTGTCTTTGCCGAAAAAAAGCCCGGCGGTTTGACGGCCGGGCTTTCGTTTGCTTCAGGGGATGCAGCGTGAGGATGTTCTAGGGTTCGGTAGGAACGTTCGGGTCCGCCAGCCATTCCATCGAGGAACCGTCATACACTTTGACGTCCTTGTATCCCAGCAGGTCGGTCATGATAAAGGCCCAGCCGGTGCAGGTCTTGCCCGTGTCACAGTAAACGATTATTTCCTTGTCCAAATCGGAGCCGGCCGCTTTTTGCGCAAGCGCCGCAAGCGCCGCCTTGTCCTTGTACAGACCTTCCGGCGTGTAGAGCTGGCCGACCGGCAAATTGACCGCTCCCTTGATGCGGCCTAATTTCGGAACAAAGGGCAGCTTTTCCTTGCCTTCGTAAAACGCCGGAGCGCGGGTGTCGATAACGAGCGCCTTGCCGATTTTACCCGCGAGCGAAGCCTTGTCCACGAACAGACCCTTGTTGACGGACGCCGCAAATTCTTTTTCTTTGGGGCGGGTCATGTCCTGCAAAACCGGTTTGCTTTCCTTCAGCCACTGATTCTGCCCGCCGCTGAGAATGGCGACATTCGGCACGCCCAGATACTTCAGGGTCCAGGCCACGCGGGTCATGTCGAACTGATCGGGAACCTTATCCGTTTTCCCGACAATGACCACCAGAGAGTTCTGATCGATGCCCGCGCTTCCGATCGCGTCGGCCAGGTCGTCCACAGCCGGCAGTTCGTTAAGCAGGTCGCCTTTTTTAACGGCCCAGGTTCCGTACACAACGTTGACGGCTCCCGGAATATGGCCTGCCTTGTATTCTTCCACCTTCCGCACATCAACGATGACCAAATTGGCATTGTTCAGGTTATTCTGCAGCCACTCCGTGGAGACGATGGGATCAATGCTCCTCGCCGCCTGTACAGGAGCGGTGAGCGCCAACGGCAGCAACAACAGTACCGCCAGAACCACTGCTTTCAACCACATCATTTTTTTCATAAATACTACCTCCTCTGTTTCATTTGAATTTTTGTCTGTCGCTATTTTGAAGCCTGTGACGGCCCTCAAACCTTCCCACAGCGAAGATCCCGGTCAGGGATCAACGGCTCTTTCGTTTTTTCAAGATCGGCGATCCACAAAGCATGGCGGTGCCGGGCATAGTCCAAACGGACTTTGCCGGTGAAGATGCCGCGGACCATCGGCCAGTTCGGCCTAAGCAGAATCGCCGCCATGTGCGCGAGAAAAGCCAGAAAAAAGAGAACGAAACAAATATTATGAATCCAGGTGGCCGTCAGGACGACCGCAAGCGAAAGATCCGGCGCATACAGGTTCTTGTAGGTTTTGATCAGGCCGGAGACGATGAGCAGGATGATGATCCAGGCCATTCCCGCGTAAGCCAGCCGCTGCTCCGGCAAATACTTGTGCATCGGCGGCTCCTGGCCGAAGCCGAACAGGCTCTTGATGACTGTGACGGACGCCGACAGGTCGCCTTTTTTCGGCAGCAGGCCGGTTTCGCCGCGCATTCCATGGTACGCCAGGTGAAAGATTCCCGCGGCCGTAAAAACCAGCGCCGCCGCGTAGTGTAGATAAAGGGATGTGATGAAATCCGCCGTCCAGCGCAAGCCCGGAACGGTGACGATGTAATAGCGTTTGGCTACGGGCAGTTCAAAAATTCCGGTGGCCAGCAGAATCAGGCCGGAAATCGCGATGGCCCAGTGTTCGATCAGCTCCAGCCGGCTGTGGCGGACGACCCGGTTTTTTTCCGAAAGGATCTTTTCAGTCACGGTCTTCCTCCTGACGGGCTTGGCGTTCTTTGCGGCGTGAAAACCAGCCCGCCGCGCCGGCGAGCGCCAATCCAAGAACGGGGGAAGCCAGCACGGCTTTTCCCAGCGGATCCGTTCCCGCCATGCGCCGCTTGACGCCCGGCTTCATGTCCGGCTGCCCGGGTTTTTTGGTCATGGTTTGATTCAACAGCTCGAACGATACAGGAGACACATAGAGCGTTGCCGTGCCGCCGTTTTCTTTCTGACCGTAAATGTGGCCGTTAATCTGGTGGGCTCTGGCCTGCGCCTCAGCTTCAATCTCTTTTCTGGGGCCGATCAGCATGGCCCCGCGCGGACAGGCTTCGATGCATCCCGGCTTTTTTCCTTCCTTTAACCTGTCATTGCAGAGGTCGCATTTATACATGACGCCGTTGCCCATGAAATCGGGCAGGACATGAAGGTAAATGCCGACGCCGGACTGGCGCTGCGGAATTTCCCACGGGCAGACGTCCCTGCATTTGGCGCCGCCGAAACACTGGTCTGGGTCGATAACCACCGCGCCGTTCTTATTTTTGTGATTGGCGGAAAACGGACAGATGGTCGCGCAGGCGGGATTGTCGCAGTGCATGCAGCGCCTCGGGACAAACAGGGTTTGGCTGCGGCCGTCCACCATTACATCCGCCCGATGAACGTAAAGGTAGTTGTAGGGGGTAAGGCGGTTGAAGACGCCCTGCTTTTTGGACCAGTCTTCGATGGTTTTTCTGGGCCACGGCTCCGGAATGTTTTCCGCTACCTGTGGGATTTTGTTGGCGTTGATGCTTCGGCAGGCCTGGACGCAGGCCGGCATGTTGCGGTCCGCGCAGCCGTCGCAAAGGCTCAAATCGATAAGCGTCGAGAGAGATCCGGCCGATTCAGCCCGCGCGGTCTTTGGGACATGAACTCCCGTCAGAACCGCGGCTCCGGCCGAAATCCGCAAAAAAGAACGGCGGGTGATTTTAGAAGCTTTTCCCGAATCCAATTTTTCCCCCCTCTAGGACATGCCGATAAAGCGGGTCAGCGCGTTTTGAAATTCTTCAATGCTCTTTTCCTGATCATCGGCCGCCTCCTGAATGCAGCGCCTCATGTTGGCCTGAATGATCACCACGCCGGTTTTTTTCATGGCGGCGCTGGCCGCGTTGAGCTGGGTCAGGACATCGGCGCAGGGCGCTTCCTGCTCCACCATCCGCTCCAGCCCGCGGATTTGCCCCTCAATTCGCTTTAATCGGTTTAATACCTTGATTCTCATTTCGTCCATAATATACCCCGTGGGGGTATATATAAACACTCCCGGGTTTCCTGTCAAATGGTTTTTTTACACTGATTTTTGAAATCACAGCTTGACAATGGAAGCCCCCTTCATGGTAGCTGTTTGAAAAATATCGCGTGGAGAAAGCCGTGGATCCTGCTTGCGACCTGAAAAACATTTACCGCGACGCCGTTCGGGAGGTGGACCCCGCGGGTCTTATTGTATCCCGCGTCCGGAAAGAAGGACGGAAGCTTGCGCTCACGGGCCAGGAAGCGGAATGGTCGGAAGACCTTTCCTCCTACCGGCAGGTGATGGTGCTCGGCATCGGCAAGGCTTCAGCCCGCATGGCATCCGCCATGGAAAGCCTCCTGGACGAAGATCTCACTTCGGGATTCGTCATCACAAAATACGGCCACGGGCTCGATCTTCGGAAAGTGAAAGTCCATGAAGCGGGCCACCCCGTGCCGGATGAAAACAGCCTGAAAGGAGCCCGCATTCTGACGGATATGGCCCGGGCGGCGGATGAACACACGCTGATCATCCATCTGATTTCCGGCGGAGGGTCATCCTTGTTCTGCCTGCCAGCGGACGGCATCAGCCTGGACCACAAGCGCAGAACCACGCAAGCCCTGCTGGCGTCCGGCGCCGGCATCGACGAGGTCAACTGCGTTCGGAAGCATCTGTCGAAAGTCAAGGGCGGGGGGCTCGCCCGAATCGCGAGTCCCGCCAGGCTCATCAACCTGATTTTGTCGGATGTGATCGGCGACCGGATCGATACCATCGCGTCCGGCATTACCGCTCCTGATCCCACCACGTTTCAGGACGCCCTCTCGATCGTTCATCGATACGGACTGGACGGCAGGCTTCCGGAAGCGGTGATGGACCGTCTGACCCGGGGGGCGAGGGGCGAAGTGGCCGAGACGCCCAAAGCGGGCAACCCGGCATTTTGCAACAGCATCAATCTGATCCTTGGCAACAACGCGCTGGCCTGCGGTGCGGCGAGGGAAGCCGCGCAGAAGCTGGGATATGACGCGCAAATTCTCAGCACAACGCTGTCCGGCGAGGCGGTCGAAGCGGGAAAGTGCTTCGCGCAGCTTGCCAAGGCCATAAAGGAAGGAAAATCCCTGAAGGAAAAACCGGCCATCATAATCGCCGGCGGAGAAACAACCGTCACGCTCCGGGGCAAAGGGAAAGGAGGGCGAAACCAGGAAATGGCACTCGCCTTTGCTTTGGAGCTGCACCGAATCCTTCCGGATTCTTCCAATATCTTTTTTCTGTCCGCCGGCACGGACGGCGGCGACGGGCCTACGGACGCGGCGGGCGCGCTGGTGACGCCCGCGCTGATGGAAAAAATGAAAAACATCTCCCTCGAGGCCGCGTCGAGCCTTCAGGATAACGACTCGTATTCTTTCTTTCAGAAGGAAGGCGGTCTTTTTATCACGGGTCCGACCTATACCAACGTCTGCGATATCCAGATTCTCGCCGTGACATGATGCCGGGCGCGCGGCAAAAGGCGCGGACGGACGGCGCAGGCGAATGCTGATCCTTCCTGCCCTACCCGGGTTTGCTTGACTTGACCCGGCAACCGGCCTATACTTTTTTGGAACGAAAGCTGATTTCAATCAGCGGACAAAGAAACGGAGGTTCTATGAATACGTACATCGATTATTCCAAGCGCATCAGAAAAATACAGGAAGAAATGAAAAAATTGGATATTGACCTTTTCGTGGGCACGCGAACGGTCAGCCTGAGCTATGTCGCAGGGGCCTTCGTTCCCTGGAGAAGCGCTGTGATCGTGTCCGCGGATGGATATGCCGGTCTGATTACCATGCTGCTCGACTGCGAGCGTCTGAAGAATGAGTCCTGGCTTTCCAGCATTTCTCCCTATGCTCCCCTGCCCGGCATGGATCTGCTCGACCTGATCGTCCATTTTGTCACACAAAACAAGGCACAAAAGGGCAGGATCGGCGTGGAGCTCGGTCATTCCCCCCGCGGCAACACGGGGTATCTCTTTGCGACGGAATACGAATTTTTGAAAAAAGCCCTGCCGGACGCCACGTTTGTCAACGCGGTCAACGTTGTGGATCGGGCCTGCTACATCAAGGAACCGGGCGAAATCAAGCTGCTGCGACAGGCCGCCGCCATCGCGGATTCCGGAATCAAGTGCGTGCGCGACGCCCTGGACGTCGGCATGATGGAAACGGAAATCGCCGGCATCGGCGAAATGGAGCTGAGGCGCCTCGGCAGCGAATACCACTGGGCCGTCACGGGATCGTCGGAGGTGGCCTCCGGATACCGGGCGACATACGCCATGAACGGAACGACGCAGCCCACGCAGAAAATGGTGCAGGAGGGCGAAAACATTATCGTCGATCTGCACCCGCTCTACCAGCTCTATCCCTCGGACCTGGCTCACAATTTCATTTTGGGAAAGCCCTCGTCCGAGCAGAGGAAGCTGGCCGACGCGTATCTCAAGACGGCGGAAACGATCGTCCGCAATTTCAAGGCCGGAAATAAAGTCGGCGATATCAGCAAGACCGTGATGGATACCGTGACCGAACTGGGTTACGCCCCATACACGATTCCCTCGTTCGGCCACGGCCTGGGCGTGTTCGGCCATGAATGGTATCCGGCCATCGTCAATAATGACGAATTCCGTGATGTCGTTCTGGAGGAGAATGTGGTCGAAGTGGCTTTTCTGGCCATGACCGTTCCCGGCGTGTGCGGAATGAGGCTGGAGTGCCCGGTTCTGGTCACGAAGGACGGTGGCGAGATGCTGTGCAAAACGCCGCTTGCGCTGACGGTTCTGGAAGTTTGAGGTCCGCAAAGAGATGACGGAAAAGCCCCGGCCTTTTTACCCGCGAAGGCCGGGGCTTTTGTTTGAAAGAATCCGCTACCGCGGAGACGTTTTCTTTTTTCTGTCCGGAGCCGGACAGGAGGGCCTCATTCAGGTGGAGATGCCGAATTTCGGCAACAGCCACGCCTGGAGAAAAACCCATACTCCTACAATCAGCAGTAAAATCAACCAGTCATTCATGTTTTTCCTCCTTTCGCCGGGTTGGCGGCCGGTTCCAACCGGCTAATTCAGGTTGCGATCGATCATAGCCGCAAGCTGCTGCCTGGACAACAGGCCGATCTGCGTTTCCCGAACGTTTCCGTTTTGGATCAAGAGCAGCGTCGGAATGCTCCGCACGCCGTACTTTGACGCCGTTTCCGGATTTTCATCCACATTCACCTTGACGATGTCGATTTTTCCTTCATACAGGTCCGCCAGTTCTTCCAGTACCGGACTCAACGCCCGGCACGGACCGCACCAGGGCGCCCAGAAGTCCACCAGGAACGGCCCGTCCTGCTTTAACACCGTTGATGAAAAATGCTGATCATCCGAATGTTTCACGTTTGCTTTATCTCCCATCGTTTTTCCCCCGCTAATTTATTTTGTTTCATCTTTGGTCTGTGGTAAACCATTCTTGCGTTTTGCACAAACCATAGCATCGGCCGGTCAGCGCGTCATTGATCTGAATCAATGCCGGGGGAGCATCGAATGGATATTTTGGAGCGCATGAAAAAAATCGATCTTTTTCAGGGCGTTTCTTTCGAAAGCTTGCGGGTCCTGGCCGCGCAGGCCCTGTACAAAAAATACGCCCCCCAGGAAATGGTGATCGGCGAGGCGGATTTCATCAGGTCTTTCTACATTGTCCTTGAGGGCAGACTGAAGCTTTACAAGAGTTCGCCGGAAGGTCGGGAGCAGACGATTCAGCTTCTGGAGCCGGGGGACCCTTTCGGCCTGTGCACCGCGTTTGCCACGGATGCTTTCCCGGCCAGCGCCATGGCGATGGAACCTAGCGGCGTTCTGCTGATTCCCGGAACGCTGGTCGAGGCCGTGGCCCTGAAGGAGCCCAGACTCCTTCTCAACATCATTCAGATTCTGTCCCGCCGGCTGCAGCATTCCATGGCGCTCATCGAATCGCTGGCGTTGAAGGAAATTCCCGCCCGGCTCGCCTCGTTTGTGCTGCATTCCCTGTTGCAGCGTCCGGAAGGCGCAGCCCGGCTGGATCTGGTGATCACCCAGCGCGAGCTGGCCAAGATCCTCGGGGCCACGCCGGAAGCGCTTTCACGCGCCCTGCGCAAGATGACGGATGAAGGCATTCTCCGCGCGTCGGGACGGACGATTCACGTTCTGAATCGAAGTGCCCTGCAACGTCTGGCCGAAGGAGAATAGCGACACGCTGATGCCAAAGACGGCTTTTCTGTAAGGGATAAGAGCCCTGAAGAGAACATTGAACTGGCAATTTTGAACCCGGACATGGTATACTTTACACGACGTAAAGACGAAACGGTTTTGACGATACGCTCATCCCGAGCGCGGGTTGACAAGGAGGAAATCGCATGAAAAGAATATTTTTGCCCCAATTCGTCATTCTTGCATTGTTCATCGTTTTGCTCCCGGCCGCGGGTCTGGCGAGGGACATTACCCCGATTGTTTCCACCGACTGGCTTTTGACCAATCTGAAAAACCCCAAACTCGTTGTTCTGGATATCCGCCGCGTGGAAGACTACCGCGAAGGCCACATTCCCGGGGCGCTGAACGCTTTTTATGGCGCCTGGGCCTACATGAAGGACGGCCTGTACGCGTCGCTGCCGGAGAAAGACGAAATTGACGATACGATCAGTTACATGGGTATCAATTTTGACCGTTGGGTCGTTGTCACAGGATGTATGGACACGCCACGCCTCAGCTATCAGAGCGCCCGCGTCGCCTGTACGCTGCAATACGCCGGCATCAAAAATGTCGCGCTTCTGGACGGAGGCACCAACAAGTGGATTGCGGAAAAAAAGCCCCTCTCCACCCGCGTGGAAAAGCGCAAGGCCGGCAAATTCAAGGGAAAATATACCTCGGAAAAATTTGCCGACAAAAACTATGTCAAAGAGAGGCTGGGCAAACTCATCCTCCTGGACCTTCGGGAACGCGAATTTTTTACGGGGGAGAAAAAGATGGACTGCGTTCCCATGAGGGGGCACATTCCCGGCGCATTCAATATGCCGACCTCCTGCGCTTTCAATGAGGACAGGACCTTTAAAACGAAAGAAGAATTGACCGCCATCGCCGAAGCGGCCGCGGGCAAGGATCTAAACGCCGAGATTGTCACTTACTGCGACGCGGGCCAGTGCTGCCCGACCTGGTCGTATCTTCTGACGGAAGTGCTGGGGTACACAAACGTCCGGCTTTACATCGGATCGATGCAGGAGTGGATGCAGGATCCGAAGGCGCCGGTGGAGCGCTGATCCACGCCCCCGATGAATCCGTTTGACAGGCTGAAGCTGATTTGTTACATCTTGCTCCACTCTTCTCTTGAGGAGGTGTTGTGAAAAACCGACGAACATTCCTGCTGGCTTTCCTTGCCGTTCTGATCGCAGCGCTTTACGGAACCGCGGTCTTTGCCGCCACCCCCAATAAATGCATTCAGTGCCATACGAATGACGCGCTGATGAAGTCTCTGCACAAGCCGCCCGTTTTGCCCAAAAGCGATGGCGAGGGGTGAGCGGGCGCCCCTCCGCCAGTTCGGCCGGAAGAAATGTACAAAGGATATGTGGTGGACAAGGCCCTGCTGGACAAAGATCCCCATTTCAAGGCAGGCTGCGTCCTTTGCCACGCGGGAAACGACGGGGAGCTCGGCAAGGAAAAAGCCCACCTCGGAATGCTGAAAAAGCCCTCGGACAATCTGCGTTCCTGCGGGGTTTGCCATAAAAAGGTTGCCGCCAACTACGCCAAGTCGCTGCACTACACGACGATCGGCCAGCGGACGGGCGTCATGTCGCGGTTCTCCGCCGCGGAGTTGAAAACGTTTGACGAAAAGGTTTTTGAAAAATCCTGCCGAAGCTGCCATGCTTCCTGCGGCGACTGCCACGTGAAGGGCGCGCCGGTCGGCGGGATCAGCATCGGTCTCGTCGCAAAGCACAAATTCGTTAAAAAGGACGAGGGCAAAACCTGCGCGTTTTGCCACGGCGGCCGAGTCTATCCCGAATACACGGGGGATTACGGCGGCGCTCCGGATGTTCATTACCAGAAGGGCATGCTGTGCATGGACTGCCACAAGAAGGAAGAATTCCATGGCGACGGTACGGCCTACAAGTCCAAAAATGAAATTCCGCAGCGCCCGGCCTGCAAGAGCTGCCACCCGAACGGCAAGGAAGCCAAAATGGAAACGCAGGTTGCGCATCGTCAGCATGAGGGCAAAGTGTCCTGCTACGGCTGCCATTCCGGGTCGGCTTACCGCAACTGCAACGACTGCCACGGCGGTCATGCCGCGGCCAGCCCCGGCATGATTCTGGGTCGCAGCCCGCGGGACAAAAAAGTCCTGACGACACTGCGATTGATTCCCACCGTCCGCGATACGTTCGCTCCGGCGGGCATCAAAATGGAGCATTTCGACGCGGTGCCCAACTACTGGGATACGCCCGCGCATAACATCAAAAAGCGGACGGACCGGACCCGCAAATGCGACGCCTGCCACGTGGATCGCAAGAACTTCCTGACCAAAGAAACGATGATCAAGAACGGCGCCAAAGCCAATGAAGATTTGATTTTTGTGCCGAAAGCCATTAAAAATTAGGAGGAGCGCACTCTATTTTTAGCCCACAACAAAAGAAAAAAATGTAGGGCGTACCTTCAGGTGCGCCAAATGAACCTTGCAAAAAAGCAGGGCGGGTCTTTTGACCCGCTCTGCTTTTTTTCGTTGCTCATTGCCCGTCGCTTGAAAATGGGTCTCGTTTTTAATATTCAGAGAAGCTTGATTTCAAAAAAATGAAGTTTTCCCCGCAGGAGGGCTTCCACGCGCTCCCGGTCGGCTGCGTGAAAGCGCAGGCAGATGCCGCAATCGGAACTGAGGTGGCGAGGCACGTGGATCAATTTGCAGCCGATGCCTGAGCCTTTGACGATTTTTTCCGCGCCCAGCGCGTGGCTTACGGATTCAAAAAGAACTACGGCGAAATCGTTTCCTGTCGTCACGAGCCGGGTTTCCCCTTCCGCTTGACAAGTTCCCGCAGCGCCTCGCAGGCATCGTCCACCTCCTGCTGCGTATTGAAAAATCCGAAGCTGAAGCGGACCGTTCCCCGAGGAAAGGTGCCGATCGTCCGGTGGGCCGACGGCGCACAGTGAAGCCCCGGCCGGCAGAGGATTCCCCGCTGTTCCTCGAAATAATCGGCGGCGTCCGAAGACGTGACGTTTTTAATATTGAACGATACGACGGCGGTTTGCCGGGATGCGTCCTGCGGGCCGTAAAGAATCACTTCATCCCGCAAGTCCTGAAGTCCGGCGAGGAAACGGGAGGCAAGCTCCTCTTCCCTGGCGCGCACGGCCTCTACGGTTTGTTCCAGAACAAAGGAAACACCCGCACCCAAACCGGCGATTCCGATCGTGTTGGGCGTGCCGCTCTCATACCGGTCCGGCATAAATTCCGGCTGCTCCTCAAATTCGGAGCGGCTGCCCGTTCCGCCCATCATCAGCGGCGCGATTCTTTGATCCAGCCCCTCGCGGATATAGAGCCCGCCCGTGCCCTGCGGGCCGAACAGAGATTTATGCCCGGTAAACGCCAGCAGATCGATGTTCATTTTTTCAACATCGATCGGCAAAGCGCCGGCCGTCTGGGCGGCATCGACGCAAAACATCACGTCCGGTCTGTCCTGCAGGAGCTCGCCTATGGCCTCAACCGGCAGAATCGTCCCCGTCACATTGGATGCGTGCGTCACCACGACTATTCGGGTGTTTTTCCGCAGGACTTTTTTTAGATCTTCCGGGTCCATTTCCCCGCGGGGCGAACAGGGGACGACCGACAATTCGACGCCGCGCCCTTCAAGAAACCGCAGCGGACGCATGACGGAATTATGCTCCATGCCGGACGTGATTACGTGATCGCCCGGCCGAAGCCCTCCCTGCAAGGCGATGTTGAGCGCTTCCGTGGAGTTTTTCGTCAAAACGATGCGCAGCGGGTCTTCAACATGGAAAAGAAGCGCCAGGCTTTCGCGCGCCTCGCAAATAATGCGGCCGGCGTCAATTGAAAGCCCGTGGCCGGAGCGTCCCGGATTGGCGCCGACGTTCCGCTGATAGGCCGTCATCGCCGACAGCATCGCTTCCGGTTTCGGAAACGATGTTGCGGCGTTGTCCAGATAAATGGTTTTCATTAAACTTTCCGTCAGACGGTGTTTTGATTACTTGGCCGCGCGGATGATGATGTCCGAACCATCCTGCCGAATATCCGCCTTCAAGCCGCGCCGGCTGAGAAGACGGGAAACGTTTTCCCGCGCGACTTCGTTGTCCACCAGAATTTCCAAATCTTTATTGCCGTCTGCAATCGCCCGGTCAACCAGAACCACCGGCTGCGGGCAGGACAGCCCTCGAGCGTCAACTTTTTTTGTACTCATATCTTTTCTCCTTCCTGAAAATCAAGCGGATACTTTATCTCGCTGCGTAAAGCCGACAACCAGACAGAACAAAAACCCGATCAGGACGGCGGCCGGCCCAAAGGCGGCGATGCCTTTGGGGGATGAGGCGATCGCAAAGTTATGGGCAATTGCCGCTCCCACGATCATGCCCGTTGCAAAAATTGCAGCGTCCATGTCGCCTTCGCCGGACAGGAAGAGCTGGCGTCCGGGGCAGCCGCCGGCCAGAACAAACGACAGTCCTGCCAGCGTCATGCCGAGGAAGTTCCAGAGGTGATCGGTGTGGGCGACGGGCTGGCCTTCAAAACCAGGCTTGAATTGCCCCAGAAGCATATTGGCTATAAACGCAAAAACCAGAAGCGCCGCCACGCCGCTGATGAGATGAAAGTCCCGAATCAGAATTACATCGCGAAACGCCCCCATGGTGCAAAACCGGCTGCGCTGCGCCAGGCCGCCGATCACGAGCCCGGCGATCAGGCTGATGAGGAGGGGAGCATGCTGCGAGCCCGGCCCTTTTGCGCTGAAGAAAATCGGACCGCCCGGCGCAAAGGAAACCTGAAACACCAACAGCAGCAACAAACCGATCATCAAAGCCGGAAATACCCAGCCGGCCGCTTTCTTTTGCGCATACGACCTCCCCAGGCTGTAGCCGTTTTTCAGAAACCCAACGCCGATAAAAATGCCGGCAATCAGCCCCGCGAGCCCCAAAATGGCGTTGCCGTCTCCGCCGGCCAGCCTAAGGAGTGTTCGCCAGGGACAGCCCAGAAATACCAGAGCGCCAATCATCGCGAAGACGCCGAGAAAGAAACGAATCAGAGGCGAAGAACCGCCGCGAGGCTTATACTCACCGGCAAGAAGGGCGGCGACAAAAGCGCCCAGAACAAATCCCATGATTTCCGGTCGCAGATATTGAACGACATCAGCGCGATGCAATCCCAGGGCGCCGGCAATATCACGCTCAAAACAGGCGACGCAAATCCCCATATTGGGCGGGTTCCCGAAATACTGCAGAAGGGCCGCGCCGATTCCTATTACCGCTCCCACTAGAATGATGCCCCAGCGGGTTGAAAAAATATTTTTCATTTCGATGCCTCCTTTATAAGATGCGGAATTTCTAGCAGAAGCGCCGATCATTATCCAATTCATAATGGGAATATTATCATGATTGTTATAACTGAATGGAATGTGCTACAAAACAAAGCAAAAGAATGCGGGTCCGCTCTTTGATCCAGTAAGGGTCGTTTTGAATTTGTCCACTCGCTGCCTGCCGCCTGCGCCATATTGCAAAGGCAGCAACAGAAAGGCGAACGATTGTTTCGGCCGAAAGCGTCTTTACCGATTATGGCGTTAATTTGGGTTAATCATATTTCAATAAGCTTCGGCGGGCCGCTCCTGCTGGACGGGGCTTCGCTGCAAATCGAAGCCGGGGAGCGCATCGGCCTTCTGGGGCGAAACGGTTCGGGGAAATCAACCCTGATGAAACTGCTCTCCGGCGAGATTCCGCCGGATGACGGTGAAATTTCCCGCGATAAAAATATTCATGTTTCCGTCATGCCTCAGGAGGTGCCCGATCTTCGCGGAACCGTCTATGACGTTGTAGCCGGTGGCTGTCAGGAACATCTTGATTTACTTCATGAATATCATGACTTGACCCTGCGGCTGCATTCAGGCGGCGATCATCAGCTTTTGAAAAAAATCGAACAGGTCCAGCACCGGTTGGAAGCGGTCGGCGCCTGGCAGTATCATCAAAAGGTGGAAGAAGTGATTTCTCGGGTAAGCCTCGATGAAAGTTCCGAATTTCTTCTGCTTTCGGCCGGGTTGAAGCGCCGGGTGCTTCTGGCGCGGGCGCTTGTTGCCGATCCCGACGTGCTGCTGCTGGATGAACCCACCAACCATCTGGATATTGATGCCATCCTCTGGCTGGAAGAATTTTTAAAAAGTTTTGAGAAGACGCTGATGTTCGTCACCCATGACCGGGCGTTCCTGCAAAAAATCGCCACGCGCATTGTGGAAATCGATCGGGGCAAGCTTTTTTCATTTTCCTGCGACTATGCGACCTATCTGGAACGCCGTCAGGCCATGCAGGAAGCCGAGGAAAAGCAGTGGGAAACGTTCGATAAAAAACTTGCCAGGGAAGAGGTCTGGGTCCGGCAGGGCATCAAGGCAAGGCGCACGCGCAACGAAGGCCGTGTACGTGTGCTGCTGGTGCTGCGCGAAGAGCGGGCGCAAAGGCGCGAACGCGAAGGAAGCGTCCGTCTGTCCGTCTCGGAGGCCCAGGCGAGCGGGAAACTGGTCGTGGAAGCCGAGAAAATCAGTTTTGCCTATGAGAATAAAAAGATTATCGATTCTTTTTCCACCAGAATTTTGCGAGGCGACCGTGTGGGGATCATCGGGCCCAACGGTTCCGGCAAGACCACGCTGCTCAAGGTGCTTTTAGGAGAGCTGCCCGCGACCGGCGGAAAGATCCGGCTTGGCGCCAATATTGCGATGGCCTACTTTGATCAACTGCGCGCGCAGTTTGATGAAACAAAATCGTTGCGGGACAACATTGCGGATGGAAACGACACGGTTTTCATCAACGGTGTTCCGCGCCATGTGGTCGGTTATTTGCAGGATTTTTTGTTTCCGCCCGCGCAGATTCTCGCTCCGGTGGGGTCTCTTTCCGGCGGCGAGAAAAACCGGCTTCTTTTGGCGAAGCTCTTTTGCACACCTTCGAATGTCCTGATATTGGACGAACCCACCAATGATCTGGACGCGGAAACTTTGGAGCTTCTGGAAGATCGCCTGCTGGAATACAAAGGGACGATCCTGCTGGTCAGCCATGACCGGGTGTTTCTCAACAATGTTGTTACCTCCACCATTGTCCTGGAAGGGGAAGGGCGTCTGCAGGAATATGTTGGCGGCTATGACGACTGGCTCAGGCAGCGCGGCGAAGCAAAGGAAAAACCGGCAGCGGCAAAAGAAGTAAAGACCAAAAAAGAAAAGCAGCAGAGAGAGAAGACAAAATTGTCTTTCAAGGAAACAAAAGAACTGGAAGAACTGCCGCCCAGAATCGGAAAGATGGAAAAAGAAAAGGCGGAACTTTTGGAATTGTTGAATTCTCCGGATTTGTATAAAACCCATAATCCCGCCCGCGCGCTGGATGTGAACAACCGGCTGGCAGAGCTGGAGACGGATTTGACCGCGGCCTACGACCGCTGGGACGCATTGGAAGAACTGGCGGCAAAGTTTTCAGCTTAGAGGGTATGAAATGATCATCCGGTTGATGATTTCTTCTTTATTGATTAGAAGATTGAAAGCTATATAATTTTACCTTACGATTAAGACAGTAGGACAACCCATATGAAATATTCATATAAGACCGCATGCATCATTTCATTTTCTGTCATCATCTTAACATTTACCTCGATCTCTGCTTTTGGCTCTGAGGCTTCAGGCCTGTTCAATATCGGCAATATGAGTCATGATATTGTGATGTTAATAGCCTATGTTCTTCTGGCTTTGTTGTTTTCATTTCTATGTTCGATAGCGGAAGCTGTTTTATTAAGTATTACGCCTTCATATATCGAGGAACAGAAAGAAAAAAATCCCAAGCGGGCGGCTCACTTGAAGCGACTGAAACAGGATAATGTGGATCGATCGCTTGCCGCAATTTTAACATTGAACACGATCGCACATACTGTTGGCGCAATCGGGGCGGGTGCCAAGGCTACAGTCGTGTTTGGAAGCGCATGGTTTGGAGTCTTCTCGGCGGTTATGACATTGATGATACTTTTTCTTTCAGAAATCGTTCCCAAAACGATTGGTGCGATTTACTGGCCAAAGCTCGTTGGCCCTACGGTTATTTTCGTGCGAACCCTCATCGTGACGCTGTTCCCGATCGTCTGGATTTCGGAAAGGATGACAAAATTTATTTCACACGGAAAGAATCTGCACATTTTCAGCAGAGACGAGTTTGTCGCCATGGCAAGGATAGGCGAACAATCCGGACATATAGATGATAACGAGGCGCGGATTATCAAGAATCTCTTCCGGTTGGGGTCAATCAATGTAACAGACATCATGACTCCGCGTATTGTGATTACAGCGCTTTCCGATGATAAATCGGTAGCGGACGCTTCGGAATATATTGCAAAAATACCATTTTCGCGAATCCCGATATATGAGAAGGATATAGACAATATAACCGGCTTTGTTCTGAGAGATGATGTGCTTCTGCGGGATAACCAGGAAAGAGGGAATGAATTACTCAAGACATTACGAAGAGAAATACTGATTGTTCCGGAGTCGGTGGTGCTTACAGGTTTACTGGAAAATTTTCTTAAAGGACGTCAGCACATCGCCATTGTCGTTGATGAATATGGCGGAACAATGGGTCTTGTCACACTCGAAGATTTAGTTGAAACATTGATGGGTTTAGAAATTGTAGATGAAATGGACACGGTTGTAGATATGCGTGTTCTTGCCAGAAAAAAATGGGAAGAACGCGCAAGAGCGCTTGGCATCAATAGTGATATCGACGAAAGAGACCCATTCGAAAAATTAAATGTTCTGCCAAACGATTCAGCGAAGTCTGATACCCGGGAGTGATGATCGTTGGTGCGTATCGTATAGTAATCGGTAAGAGAAAAGGACGCATCAACCGGATGAAATTGAAATGAATCTAAAAAACGTAAACTTTCCCCGGCAGCTTGAAGCGGCAGGCCTCGCGGAAAAAATCCGTCTGGCTTTAGCGGAGCGTCAAACAAAACTCTGGCCGGAAGGAAAAATGGAAGTGCCCGTGTTGAGCATCAGTGAATCCCTGATCGCGACGATCAGAAATGCCCGCCTGCAAAGACGCATCCGCTTCGGGTTTGATGATATTTTAGACAAGCTTGCCGCCGAGAAAAAAGGCATCGACGAAATGCTGCAAAAGAATAAATCCCAGCAAAATAACAGGGTTTCGCGTCTACTTTTGTTTTCCAACGACGGGGCGGAACGCCTCTATCGCCATATCGAGCAGGCTTTAGTCGAGCACCGTCTCCGCATTCTGGGCTGCCAGTTGGACATCGACGGCAAAGAGTTGGGGCGGTTGATTGCCGGAAGAAGCGCCGGCATCAAGGTGATTCTGGTGGAGCACAAGGACGCGGTCTCCGATGTCCTGCGGGCGCTTGCGGAAGGAAGGCAATGACCGGAAAAGATTGGATCCTGATTTGCCGGTTGCATAATCAAGGTCTTTTGGGTATAGGCCATCTGCAAGGTTTCAACGGATCAAAAACAGTAAACTGGTCAAGGCAAGTTCATGTCCAATCGAATTGAAGTCGGTTTTAGGGAAGGCATTCGCGACGCGCTGGGCGAAAAGACGAAAAAACGCATCATCGACAACCTGGGACTGCCGGTTGCAGGCGCCGCGACCATCGAAGTGTATACCATTGAAGGCGAACTGACGGCGGGTGAGCTTCGCCGCGCCGCCGCCGGGCCTCTTTCCGACCCGGTGATTCAGGCGTATGCGATCAATAAGCCGCTTGCCAAAAATTTCGACTGGCTCATTGAAGTGGGCTTTCGTCCCGGCGTCACCGACAATGTCGGCAAAACCGCGCGCGAAGCGATCACGCTTTTGCTGGGCGATAGCCTCGGTGAAAGAAAAATCAGCGTCTACACCTCCCGCCAGTATCTGGTCTCCGGCCCGATTTCCAGGGCCGATGCGCAAAACATTGCCTCCGGCCTGCTCGCCAACGACCTCATCGAGCGCCACCAGGTGGTCGGCAAAGCGGAGTTTGATTTTACAGGCGGCATGCCCGTGCATATTCCGCAGGTCACGGGCAGGGACGAGCCGCGGGTGGAGACGATCAATCTGACAAAGCTCGCCGCCGCGGCGCTTTTGAAAATCAGCCAGGAAAAGCTCCTTGCTCTCAATCTTGAAGAGATGCAGGCGATCGCCCGGTACTTTGCCGATCCTTTGATCGCCAAAGCCCGTGGAAAATTCGGCCTGGACGAAAACACAACCGACGTGGAGCTGGAGTGCCTCGCGCAGACCTGGTCGGAGCACTGCAAGCATAAAATCTTTAACAGCCGCATCGAGTACAACGACGGGCGCACGAAAAAAATCATCAACTCGCTTTTTAAAACCTATATCAAAGGCTCGACGGCGAAAATCCGCAAAGCCAAGGGGAAGAAGGACTTTTGCCTGTCGGTGTTCGTCGACAACGCGGGCGTCATCAAGTTCAACAAAGACCACAATCTGGTCTTTAAAGTGGAGACGCACAACTCTCCCTCCGCACTCGATCCCTACGGCGGGGCGCTCACCGGCATTGTCGGCGTCAACCGCGATCCGTTCGGCACGGGCCTCGGCGCAAAACTCATTTTCAACACGGATGTGTTTTGCTTTGCCTCGCCCTTTCACAACAAGAAACTGCCGCCCCGCATCCTGCACCCTAGGCGCATTTACGAGGGCGTGCGCGAAGGCGTGGAGCACGGCGGCAACAAAAGCGGCATTCCCACGGTGAACGGCAGCATCGTCTTTGACGAGCGCTACTTGGGCAAGCCCCTGGTGTATTGCGGCACAGCCGGCATCATGCCCGCCCGGCAAAACGGCAAACCGACGCACGGCAAGGAAATCAAATCAGGAGACGTCATCATCATGACGGGCGGCCGGATCGGCAAGGACGGCATTCACGGCGCGACGTTTTCATCGGAAGAGCTGCACGAAGGCTCGCCGGTAACGGCCGTGCAGATTGGCGACCCGATCACGCAAAAGAAAATGACGGACTTTCTGCTCAAAGCCCGCGATCGGGGGCTGTACCGTGCGCTCACGGACAACGGCGCGGGCGGGCTGTCGTCCTCCATCGGCGAGATGGCGACTTACTCCGGCGGCTGTGAAATTGACCTTTCGCTGGCTCCCTTGAAATACGCGGGCTTGCAGCCCTGGGAAATTCTGGTGTCGGAGGCGCAGGAGCGCATGTCGCTGGCCGTCGATTCGAAAAAAGTCGGCAAATTCATGGATCTGGCCGCGAAGATGGGTGTGGAAGCCACGGTGCTGGGCCGGTTTACGAATTCCGGAAAGTTTCACGTGCGCTACGGCGAAAAGACCGTGGCGTATCTCGACATGGATTTTCTGCACGACGGCGTTCCGCAGATGAAGCTTCAGGCCCGCTGGAAAGCGCCGAAGCATCCCGAACCCAGGTTTTCCGCACCGGCCGATTTAGGGAAGGCCCTGGCACAGATGCTGGCTCGTTTAAATATCTGTTCGAAAGAATCCGTTGTACGTCAGTACGATCATGAAGTTCAGGGCGGTTCCGTGGTGAAACCGCTGGTGGGCGCGCAAAACGACGGGCCGTCGGATGCGGGCGTCGTCCGGCCCGTGCTCGATTCCATGGAAGGCGTGGTCGTGGCGCACGGCATCTGCCCGCGCCTGAGCGACATCGACGCCTATCACATGACCGCCTGCGCGATCGACGAAGCGGTGAGAAACGCCGTCGCCGTGGGAGTGGATATTGACCATCTGGCGGGCCTGGACAATTTCTGCTGGTGCGATCCCGTGAAATCCGCCAAGACGCCCGACGGGGATTACAAGCTCGCGCAGCTCGTCCGCTCGAACATGGCGATTTACGACTACACCACCGCCTACGGCGTACCCTGCATTTCCGGCAAGGACAGCATGAAAAACGACTACTCCATCGGGAAGACGAAAATTTCCGTCCCGCCGACGCTGCTCTACTCGGTCATCGGCAGAATTTCCGACGTGCGCAAGGCCGTGACGATGGACGCCAAACGGCCTCAGGATCTCGTGTACATCCTGGGAGAAACCCGCGATGAGCTGGGCGGCTCGGAATGGTTCGCCGCGCACGGCGCGATCGGCGGCAGCGCACCGCGGGTGGATGCGAAAAAAGCGATGAAGCTCTACCGCGCTTTGAATAAAGCCATTCGGGCGGGCCTGGTCGCCTCATGCCACGACTGCTCAGACGGGGGCCTGGCCGTAGCTTTGGCCGAAACCGCCTTTGCCGGCGGTCTTGGCCTCAATATCGATTTGAAGGACGTTCCCTACAGCGGCAAAAAGCGCGACGACTATGTTTTGTTTTCCGAGACGGCCAGCCGATTTGTCGTCACGATCCATCCAAAAGATCGGACAAAATTTGAAAAAATGATGGCGGGAAACATCGCTCGCGAAATCGGTTTTGTATCGAACGACGGCCTGCTGCAGGTGAGCGGTCTTTCCGGCAAAATGGTGATTCGGGAAAAAATAGGCAGGCTTAAGGACGCGTGGCAAAAGCCGCTGAATTTCTAGGCAGGACAAAAAATGGCACAAAGGGTCAAAGCGATCATTCTCACCGGCAACGGTACCAACTGCGAAATGGAAATGGCGCATGCCTGCAAGCTGGCGGGCGCCGACCGGTATGACATCGTCCATATCAGCGAGCTGCTTTTCGGCGAAAAGCGCCTTTCGGATTACAACTTCCTGAATCTGCCGGGCGGGTTTCTCGACGGCGACGACCTGGGGTCGGCTAAAGCGGGCGCCAACCGCTTTCTTCACGCTCCGATTGCCGGCGCCGATGAAATGCTGATCGAGGAGCTGCTTAAATTCATCAGCGCCGGAGGGCTTATTCTGGGCGTCTGCAACGGATTCCAACTGATGGTGAAGCTGGGCCTGCTTCCGGCGCTGGGCGGCAACTTTACGAGGCAAAGCGCGACCCTCACCTACAACGACTCCGGGCGCTTCGAGGACCGCTGGGTGTATCTCAAGGCTGACGCGCAGAGCCCCTGTGTTTTCACCAAAGGGCTGGATACGGTTTATTATCCCGTGCGCCACGGCGAGGGAAAATTTATTCCGGACAGCGCCGCGACGCTTGCCGCCATTGAAAAGAAAAACCTGGCCGTCTTCCGGTACTGCGACGCCGACGGCGCGCCGACCATGGACTACCCGGCCAACCCCAACGGCTCGGCGAGCGCCATCGCCGGCCTCTGCAATGAGTCGGGACGGCTCTTCGGCCTGATGCCGCACCCCGAAGCGTTTCTGCACCGCACCAACCACCCGCGCTGGACGCGCGAGAATCTTCCCGAGGAAGGCCAGGGGCTCGCCATCTTCAAAAATGCCGTCTCTTTTATTCGCAGCGGAGATTTTTAGCGCTATTGTTCCTGTTTCGTGCAGGATTTCAATTTGCCGTCATTGAAAAAAGAAATGAGAGCATCCGGTTTGCAGCGAATCCCGGAGATGGCAACCTCCTCATACAGCATGCAGGCTTCCAGGTTGCCGTCGGCGTAAAAGCCGATCATGGCGCTTCCTTTGCAGGTGATGTTGTTTGCGTCATAAGGATCTTTGAGCGTGCAGGTTTTCACCGGCCCGTTTTCATAAAATTCAATGTTTGCGTCGGCGTTGCAAATCGACTGATCCGCGGCAAAGGCGTTTGGGCAAAGCAGCGCTCCCGTCAACAGCAAAACCCCAAATAAAAAAATCCTGATCTTTTTCATACCCAAGGGCCTCCTTGTGTTTTTTGACTTTGCCTCAAGCGGACCCGGCATCAATCACATTTCTTCGGCACGGCTTTCCCATCTTTTTCGGTGTAAACCTGCATGATGGAAAAATTGAATGAATTATCGGAAGACATCATCACAAATACATGTCCTTCCATGCAAAAGGAAGTGATGGTGCTGGAGCCTTCGCCGGAATAATTCCGGAAGGCCAGTTTTTCGCGGGTCAACTCTTTGGTCGCTTTGGGTTTTGCGTAACTGTCCTCTGCCGCAAATATCTGCGGCGCAAACAGGAATGATACGATCAACATTAGAATGATACATAAAGCCTTTTTCATAAAACCCTCCTTGTTTACCTCTTGATTCATTCTGCGGCCTCTTTATGCGGACGCCCGTCGAAGCGGTGGGAAACCAAATGCCTCCACCGGTTATTTGCCGGAGCGTACCGGTAGAATCCGGCTGCTGGTCTCGCTGGACTGGGGGCCCCAATACCTCCGGCCGGATCCGAAGGAGAGATACGCGGCGTCGGAGCCGCGAACTTCGGAGGACCAGGACGCCACGCAGCTTATATGAATCCGCTCCGTGGCGATATGAATCTTAAACCGGCGGTCGCACGGCGCCGGGCGGGATTTTTTTTCGTCAAACAATTCCAGCAATTCATCCTGCGTCGGCATTCTCCAGTCCCTGTAACCGCCGCCCCGGTACTGTTCGCAGTAGGCTTTGGCGTCCGTGTAGCTGATGTCCGCCCCGTTGTCCTTTGCCGCCCACATCAGATTCGTTTTCGTATCCAGAACCGTTTCGTCGTCCTGGACGATGAAACGGTCGTCGCCGCTTTTTTCCACGAGCATGCCTTTTTTCGCTGCCGGATCGGAGGCAACGGTTTTGCCGCCCCCGCAGGCGACAACGGCCAGCAGCAGAAAAAGCGTCAGCACCGGCAGGCCTGATTTTGTCCGCCAACATCTTGATCTCATTTGGGTTCCTCTCTTTCTCGGATTTATATGACCGGAAAACCTTTTACCATCGCTCCAGAATCTCCTTGGTCAGCTCCGAACGGATGGCCTGATCCAGGTGCACGCTGCCGAAGAGGCGGCTTCCGGCCATCCTGGCGTTCAGGACGGAAAGCCCGTTGGAGCGCTCGTCCAGCCACGGGACGTCAATCTGATCGTGGGAAAAGTCGCCGGTAAAGACCATTTTGGTTCCTTCGCCGCCGCGCGTCGCGATGGCTTTCACATGCGATGGCGGCAGATTCTGAATCTCGTCGACGATTACGAAGCATTTCTGAATGGAACGGCCCCGGATTTTGTCCAGGTCCATCATCTCGATTTTTCCGTTCGTCAGCCACTCGTTGATCTTCTCCTTCATTTTGTCGTCCACCAGTTCCTTGATCGCGTTGATGTTGTCGTAGATCGGGTGCATCCAGGGCTTCATCTTGGCGTCGATGTCGCCCGGCGAATACCCCAGCCGATCCTTGTTGCCCAGCTGGATGGTGGCGCGGCTGACCAGAATCCGGCGGTAGCGGGAGGCCTGTTCAAAGGCGGCCAGAAGCGACAGAAAGGTTTTGGCGGTTCCCGCCTTGCCCGTCAGCGCGACCAGCGGGACGGATGCGTCGCGCAGCAGATCCATGGCGATATACTGGCCCCAGTTGACCTCCCCGTTGTTGGACCTGGGCCGGACGCCCAGCAGATGAATGTCCTTGTCCACGATGCGGAAGTGGTCGCCTTTGCGCACCGCGGCAAAGGCGGGCCCCCAGGCCCCGTCGCGCTCACAGTAGCAGACGATGCCCTCGTTGAGCCGGATTTGGCCCAGCTTATCGGCCAGACGGGCTTCGGGAAGTTTCAGCGGGAACGTTTTGTCGGCGATCCATTGCTTTTGAAGATTCACGGTGATCCGGGGCGCGTGCTGCTCCTTGACCTCCGTTTCATCCATTTTGACGGATTGGACCTCCATGCCGAAATTCAGGGCCAGCGTTTCCAGCGCCGCGTCCTGCGTGACGAGAATGACTTTTTCGGCCGGCAGCTTTTGCCGGGCGTGAAGCGCGGTGGCGATAATGCAGTGGTCGTTCTTGTCGGTTTTCAGGCCTCCGTCTTTGGCCGCGGTGAAGTCATAAGAGAAAAACCGGACGGAACGGTCTTGGGCGCGAAACAGGTTGCGGACATTGCGAATGACGCTTCGGGCAATGTCCGCTTTGAAATCATTGCCGGTTTTGTGGCTGTCCAGTTCCTCCCAGGTTGCGTAAGGCATCAAAACGCAGTTGCGTCCTCCCTGGCGCAGTTTTTCAAACACATCGATTCCGTATTCCAGGGCGCTGGTGTCCACGACAAAATACTTTTCCGGTGTTTTATTCGCCTCTCCGGTCGCTCTCTTCTTCTCCGCCTGGGCTTTGCCTTTTTTCCCGTTCATCATGATGTGGTTCCCCGCTTGAAGAGTTTGAAGTTATGGAATGCAGAATGTGTGAAGGCGCACCTCCAATGCCTGCACCGGCTGAATTGTTGGGTGCCATTGTACCAAATTCGGAAATTTCGACAAGGGAAAGTTGAAGAGGGCGCTTTTTGGGCGACAAAAAGGGCTGAACTCTGCGGCAACTTGTGGTACAAGCATCGCGGTTCAATCATCAGTCATCTTCCCGGGACAAGGAGGAGCCAGCATGAATGAAAAGAATCTGATCCTTGCGGTGGATGTCGGCACCACGGAAACCAAAGCGGTGCTGGTTAGCCCTGAAGGGTACATCGATTCCCGTCAGTCAACCTGCTGTCTTTGTTATCCGGACAAGTCGTGCGTCGAGCAGTCGCCCGAGGAAATATCGGACGCCGTCTATCATTCCAGCCGGGAGGTTCTGGCCGCGCATCCCGATCTGGCCGGAAGGCTTGCCGGCGTCGTTTTTACCAGCCAGATGCAAAACACCGTTCCGGTGGACAGGAACGGGAAGCCGCTGATGAACATGCTCTCCTGGATGGATGAGCGCGCGTCCTGCTTCACGCAGGAAGACATGTTCCGGGGATGGATCAAGATCGAAGGCTACCCCGTTCTGAAGCTGCTGAAGTTCATGAGAATCACCGGCGGCGCTCCCGGAAAAACCGGAAAGGATACGGTCTGCAAGCTGGCCTGGATGAAAAAAAACAAGCCGGATCTGTATGCTTCGGTCCATAAATTTCTGGACGCGAAGGACTACGCCATTTTTCTGGCCACCGGCAATTATGTGACGTCCTATGACATGGCCAACGTCACCTGGCTCATGGATACGCGCAATAAGGACATCAGGAAGTGGGTCTGGTCGGAAGAGATTCACAAAATGTACGGGCTCGATTCCCGAAAAATGCCGGAGCTCAGGGCGTCCACCGCTATTGCCGGTTCCGTCACCTCGGATTTTGCCGCAAAAACCGGCGTCCCGGCAGGCCTTCCCGTCGTGACCGGCTGCGGCGACCTTCTTGCCTCGGCAATCGGCTCCGGCGCCATCGAAATGGGGCAACTGCATGTGAATATCGGCACGGCCGGCTGGGTCGCCACGCACCATCCCGGGACGGCGATCGACACGCAACACTACGTCGGCGCCATCGTGTCGGGCATTCCGGGAAAATTTCTTCTGATCAGCAAGCAGGAAACCCTGGGCGCGGCGCTGGACTGGCTGAAGGGCATGCTGTACCCTTCTGAGCTCCTGCCGGGAAAATCTACCGCCGAGATTTACAGGATGATGGATGCGGAAGCGGCCCTGTCGCCTTCCGGCGCGAATGGCGTTCTTCTAACCCCGTGGCTTTTCGGCGAGCGGTCCCCCATCAACAATCCGGACCTGCGCGGGCAGATCTTCAATATCAGCATGAACACGACGCGGGCCGATCTCTGCCGGTCGGTCATGGAAGGGGTTGCCCTGAATATTCGCTGGGGCATGGAATACGTGGAAAAAATGTCCCTGAAAAAGAGCCGGCCGACTACAGACGAAGTCCGGCTGATCGGCGGCGCTTCGAAAAGCGACATCTGGTGCCGGATTTTTGCGGACGTTTTGCAAAAGCCGATTGTACAGATGAAAAACGCCCAGATGGCCTCCGCGCAGGGCGCG